>Ga0209541_10010759_pt1 | contig 14489 bp, 11 predicted proteins | sample RifCSPlowO2_01_FD_184027 | JGI IMG/M metagenome (GOLD analysis project Ga0209541, IMG submission 184027) | Groundwater microbial communities from Rifle, Colorado - Rifle CSP2_plank lowO2_0.1 (SPAdes) (version 2) | ecosystem: Environmental > Aquatic > Deep subsurface > Groundwater | place... | reverse complement strand
CATCTTTCGCGGTCGAGGATTTGGACAGAGATAACGGTACCCTGCTCGCCGTGGGGCATGCGTAGAGAGGTGTCGCGCACTTCCCGAGCCTTTTCGCCAAAGATGGCGCGGAGCAATCTTTCTTCAGCCGTAAGTTCGGTCTCGCCCTTTGGAGCGATCTTGCCAACAAGAATGTCGTTGGGTCCAACATTACTACCGATAACGACAACGCCATCTACGTTGAGGTTGCGAAGATCCGGCTCTGAGACGTTTGGTATATCTGAAGTCAATTCTTCAGCTCCGAGTTTGGTATCCATGACGTCGGCGACGTATTCATTTATGTGAATAGAACTCAACAAATCCTCTTCGAGAAGTCGGGAACTGATGGCAATGGCGTCCTCGTAACCAAGCCCTTCTAGAGAGCCGTAGGCAATAAACAGGTTCTGACCGATGGCGAGCTCACCGTTTTCGGCAGAAGGACCGTTGATAATAAGGTCGCCCTTCTTGACTTCATCACCGGCCATGACGAGAGGAGATTGGCTATAGCTGGTACTTTGGGAGGTACGGTGGTATTTTCTGATGTGATAAGTCTCAACGTCGCCCTTGACTGTGACAAAGCCGTAGTCGATGTCAGAAATTTCTTTGGCGGCATTTTTTGCCTGCTCGGGATCAAGTTTGATACTGACGTGGTTGGCGTCTGAGCTGACAACCTTACCGGTGTGACGGGCGACGACGACCCAGCCCATGGCCTGGGCGACGGGCGCTTCCATACCCGTGCCGACGATAGGAGCTTCCGGTTTCAACAGAGGAACGGCTTGAGTTTGCATGTGAGAACCCATGAGGGCACGGGTACCATCATCGTGCTGAACAAAAGGGATCAAGGAGGCGGAAGTGCCGACCACCTGGCGGGGGACAACGTCAATATATTGGATTTGGTTGGCGTCAACCTCGATGAACTGGCCGTCAAAACGGGCGGCGACCCACTTATCGATGATCACATTTTCACTTCTGCCGACTTCGGCGTGAGTGATGTAGTACCTTTCTTCGTCATCGGCGGTGAGATACTCGATTTTGTCGGTGATCTTCATGACACTTTTGCCGTCTTTTTCCTGCTTTTCGACCTTGAAGTAAGGGGACTCGAGGAAGCCAAACTCGTTGATATGGGTGTAGAGGGCAAGATAGGTGACAAGACCGATGTTTTGACCTTCAGGGCTTCTGACTGGGCAAATTCTGGAATACTGTGAGGCGTTGATGTCACGCATAGAGAAACTGGCGCGTTCCCGGGTGACACCACCGGTTCCCATGACCGAAAGACGACGAAGGTTGTCGATCTCAGAGAGGGGGTTAACCTGTTCGAGAATGGAGCTTAATCGATTGCGTCTGAAGAATTCATAGACGGAAGCAATGATCGGTCGGGGGTTAATGAGAGCAGAGGGGGTCGGTAGGTCCTCGGCCTTGGCCATACTCATTTTTTCCTTGATGGAGCGCTCCAGACGAAGTAGTCCAACACGGAAAGCGGTCTGGTTCACCAGCTCACCGACGCGTCGGACGCGTCGGTTGGCCAGGTGATCAATGTCGTCGATTTTGCCAGTACCATTTTGAAGCCCGATGATGAAACGTACCGCGGCGACAATGTCCTGCTTGTCGAGGGTGACGTGTTTTTCGTCAATTGGGAGATTCAAACCCAGTTTTTTGTTGAGCTTGTATCTGCCGACTAAGCCGAGGTCGTAGCGGCGGCTGTCGAAGAACATTTGATGAAAAAGATTTTTGGCGTTCTCAACCACGGCCGGTTCGCCGGGGCGAATCTTGTCATAGAATTCAAGAAGGGCCTCGTTGGTGTTCTTGCTGGTGTCTTTCAGAAGGGTGGTTTCGATATATTGGTGGTCAGTATCGGTATTGATATCCGTAAAAAGACTCCTGATCTCATCGTCAGTTTCATAACCAAGAGCGCGCAGAAGCGTGGTCGCCGAGATCTTCCTGTGACGGTCGATCCTGACGGAAATGTGGTCATTTCGGGAAACAATGAACTCTAGCCAGGAACCACGGAAAAGGGGGCGGATCTCAGCCCGGTACAGAAAGCGGCCACTATTGGGATCAAGTTCGCGGGTAAAAAAAACGCCCGGTGAGCGGACGAGTTGGTTGACCACGACACGTTCGACGCCGTTAATAATAAAGGTGCCGACGGAGGTCATCAGGGGGATGTCTCCCAAAAAGATTTCCTGCTCCTGGATCGCTTTGGTCTGGAGATTTGTCAGTTTGGCGGTAACTTTTAGCGGGGCTTCAAAGTTGACACCCTTCTCCATTGCCTCTTTGGGGGTCAGTTTGGGTTTACCAAGGTGGTGATCAGAAAACTCCAGCTGGAAAAATTTTCCGGTGAAGTCTTTGATGGGATTTAGTTCTTGGAGAGATTGGCGGATGCCGGTTATGAGAAAGTCTTTGTATGAATCAACCTGAATTTGAGTGAGGTTTAATTCCGGTAACTTCTTATGGGATTTACCCCAGTTTTCGCGAATAGCTTTTTTAGGCATCCTTTTATGGCTTTGTTAAGGCAGGACTCTTAACTGAAACGGGTGGTCCTATACAGACGGAAAAAACCTGGCCACCGTCGTTTAGCCAGATTTAATTGACTGTTGGTGATGTTACCAGATACGAGCCAGCCTTGTCAACTAGGGAATTAATTTTGTCAACGGGAAATCAACAACCCCGCGGCAGAGCCGCGAGGTAGCGAGGAGAAGCCGGTGATTTTACCGCACCACTCGAGCCACAGTTGTACAGCTAGAACCCGCAGAATTCTTGGACACTATACTTATGTAGTATGTCGCCCCACCAGCACTTTTGTCAAAAACCAACACCAATGTTTTGGCCCCTCCGTTCTTGAGAATTGTATATTGAGATCCTCCAGGAACTACCACTCCAGACGCCTGCCCTACAGAGCTCCACATCATGGTCGCCCCCAATTTCACAGATACCAACCTCTGGCTCGATGCATTATTCCCCCAGGTCGCAGTTATCGAATCTATATAGCGATCAGCCCCTGTGGGATTGGCCACTGCAAAAATCACGTCGTTCGTCGTAAGCGAAAGGGCAGACCCAGTGATGTTCACACATGTAGAAGACACGGGCGACGTTGGGATCGGAACCGGTGTCGTCCGGGGCGCTGTAGTAACAATTGGACACGCAGGCACAGCAGCACTTACGACTTCAGAATAACCTGTCAGTGGTGTATAGCTAGCATCATTGTTGACCACTCGGTAGCGATACTGATATGTCGTCTGTATGGCCACAGCATTGTCGTAATAATGCAGCGGTGTAGGCAACCCCGTCGTCAGACCAATCCGAGCAAAGTTACTACATCCCACCCCGACACACCGTTCCATATCATACCAATAGGTCCCTGATTGCGGCTTCGCCACAAAATACGCCTCCACACCCGTACAAGTCACCTTATTAATCCAAATAGTAGCTCCGGGTGGCGGCGTCGGGGTTGGCGTCGGGGTTGGCGTCGGGGTTGGCGTCACAGTGCCTCCACAGTTATTACTCCCCCTAAATTTTCTACAAATCAGATTTACAGCCGATTGCACCGATGCGGTCGTATCCTCTTGCGGAATTTGGATCCCAGAAACACCGCTAACTCGCCACCAACTCACTTGCCAGGACAGGGCCGCGTCACCGGCTCGAATATTATTCCCCGCCCCAGTGAAAATTTTCTCTACAGAAGAATTCCTCACCCCACAACCGTCTACCCACCAAACAGCATAGCCTGGATCGCCGGCTGAGTAAGCAGTCGCACAAGTGTTATAAGGGACTTTCTGTCTCGTCGGTTGCACCGCAATCACAAAATCGTAGCTGTTTGGCGAATAAACCGGTGACTGGGCCGTGTCAGCAGCCACAGAGGTGGCCAGCTTTTCGGCATATGTTTTGGTGGCCGAACCAAAGTAATCCGGACAAAAGTACCTCGTGACATACGAATTCGGGTTGGAGGGTATTGGCAAAACATTGTATGCCGTTCCAGTGTTAACAACCGCAAACACCTTTCCGGTAATCTGCAACTCCCCTCCAGAGAGATCGCTCACTCTCTTCCTGATTGAGTCAAAGTCCACCACTGGCGCGAATTGATTCGGAAGGGGATCAAAATGAGCCTTGGAGCTAGCAAAAAACACCCGGTTAAAATATTCCTTCGGAGTCACCCCGTAATATGTGGACTGGTACTGTGAATAAAAGGCTCCCTGGTTGGGGTTCGGATCAGCGGGAGAACAAACAAAGTTCCCCCAGCTATATCCGCCAAAGTAACCTCCCAACAGAACTGCAATATTCACGTTTTGTGTCAAGGTAGCCACATTAAATGCCCCAGTGGCTGCAGAACTAGAACCAGATGTGCCCTGGGTTGTCTCCGCGGAACTCACCCCAGAGGGAGTTGACGAGGTCGTCGTCAGAATTATTTTGTCCAACCTAAACCCATCCTCTCTCATCCACACATTCAAGGTGTGTGTTCCGGCAGAGGGAACCGTAATCTTGGCAGAAGTGCCATCTAAAGTCCCCTTGGCCCACACCCAAGAGGAATCGGCCTTAGGAATATTAATCCGATCAGCGGTCGAAACAAACTTGCCGTCCAGTCCCACATGTACAGAGTCGTTGCCTCCCGCACTTTCTCTCCCAGTTGGCTTGGAACTTCCCCTCACCCAAACCGTATATGTCCTGGGGTAGTTCAAACCAGACGGAAACCCAATTGTATATCGCAGTTCTGGGCTGGAACCAGTAAAGTTACTGTTTATAATACCACCGCTATTGGGTGTTACTGACACTGCGTCACTTCCACTAAAACCAGACGGAGAAGTGATTTTAGACCAGGTTCTCCCCCCACGAGCTACGACGGCGCTGTAATGCTCCGCGTCAATAACTACTTGGCCGCTCTTCTCAGTAAAAGTGGTACTGCTTGTTACAGCTGCAAGAGAAGACCCACTCACCAAAGATCCTTTCACAGAAATACTCATTCCGTTCTTAAGAGCAGCTCTCCTGGTCGAAGATAAACCAGACAGGTTCAACAAATATCTGGTTCCACCGGTGGAATCCAGATAGTAAGTTGTCGCTCCACTCGTTGTGCTTATCGCCAATTTTCCACTCAAGGTGGTTGTCGATCCCGCCGCCCTCGGTCGCGGGTCAAATTTCATGCCACTACCCAAAACCAAAACCGCCACGATCATCACCACCAACAAAAAGATCACCTTCGACAAACGGATAATGCTAGAACGTTTCCGCGAAACCCTCATCTCTCCCCACTATTCCACACAACCAGACTTCTTGTCAATGCCCCGATATAGGAGGCTGTTGAATAACACCGCCACCTTGTCATTCCGGTTAGACAGTAACACCATCCACGTCTAGGGTCTGGTGGCAAGGCAGACTGGTATTTAGGACGATTTATCAGAGGAGCCAATTTCCTAAAGTTCGGTTTTGATCTTTAAACCAGTTCGGTTTTCAGGTTTTCCTAACACGGGGAAATGGTGCAGGCTTTACTAACAAAAGTTGGCCTTGAGTTGGTCTCTTTTGGGGTCAAGGGGAAGGGCCATGTCTATGCCCAAGTTTTTGAGGCGCACGTTTGCCTCTCTAAGGAGATAGTCTATTAGATCTTTGGTTTCCTCTGGTGAAAAAAACGGGTCGCACATAAAAACCAGGACCGAGGTGGGGACTCCCCAACCTTTTTCGTTAACAAAAGTGACCACATTGTTGCAGGCGAGATTCTGTACGATGCGATTTTGTTTATCTCTTGTGGTATGGACGGGCCACTTTCTGTCTGCCAGCAGACCAGCCGCAAGGTCTACAAGAAGTTGGCGTAATTTCACTGTATCCTCGATACTGTATTTAGAAATGATAACCTCTGCAGGAACTCCGGACACATGAGGAAGTACTTTGCCGATCATTGTTTTTAAACTTTGAGCCGTATCGGCATCAAGGCGGTATCGACAGGAAGTAAATCTCCCAAGGTCTTTTTCGACATTGGCACCTCTACCCCCTTCTCTTTCCTTTCTAGACATATCCGGAATTATATATTCCCCCCCCCAGATGTCAACTATAGGACTAAAGACAGGGCCTAGCAATCTTTCTTGAGGTAGGTGCAGATATTCTGATTGTGTTCTTCGAGGGTGACGGCGTAGTGGATCTGGCCGCTGCTGTCATGGAGGTAGTACCAATATTTGGTCGCCTTCGGCTTTAGGGCGGCTTCGAGGCTGGCTTTTCCGGGATTGCCGATCGGAGCGGGAGGAAGACCTGGATTTTGATAGGTGTTGTAGGGGGAGGCGAAGGCAATATCAGTCCGGGTCAAACTTTTGGGCCACCAGTCGCAGATCCTGATGCGGCAACGGGCGGACGAGACAGCATATTGAACCGTGGCGTCGACGCGCAAGGCAGCACCGGCCTTGAGTCGGTTGGTCAGTACACCGGCGACTTCGGCTCTTTCCTCATCAGCGCCCGCTTCTCTTTCGATGATGGAGGCGAGAATAACAATGCGGTTTTGCTGATCTGCCTGAAGATTCAGTGAAGAAGTAACTTTGGAAAACTCGCCAGTTAACTTCTCGATGACGTCTTGGGTGGTGACATTGGGGGCGAAGGCGTAGGTATTGGGGAAGAGACGGCCTTCGAGTTTGGTGGTTGCGCGGATAAACTCTTCCGGGTCAAAGTGGTGGGGCATTTTGCTTTCGACCAGCTTGTCTAGGACGAGATTGGCCATTTCTTCACGACGTAAGCCCTCGGGGAGAGTGATCCAGACCTGACGGATGCTGGCCTTGGTGAGACTGACGACGATCTCGCCCGTGGTCTGCGCGGGGGTGAGCGAGAAATAACCAGCCTGGATTTTCTTACTTAGGTTCTTGACCAAGACAATCATCTTAAAAACCGTCCGGGAACGAATCAGGCCGGCCCGACTGAGGTCGCTGGCTATTTTGTCCAGGTTTTCACCAGATGCGATGACAAATTCCTTGCGGTTATTGTCTGACTTGTTGACAGGCTGGGCATAAAAACTGCCGACCATAACGATAGCGATAAGAGCGACGAGAAAAAGAGACGCCAGATAACGAGGCATTCTTAGACTTCTTCAAATAAAGCGCGGCGGTAGGTCTGATTGGTGGTATTGAACATGAAGATGCGGCCGCACTTGCAGGTCACTTTGTCATGATCTTTGACCTTGGCTTTTTCGGATTTGCCGTTTTTGAGGGAAGAGCCGCAACCAACGCATTGACCGCGTGAGAGTAACCAGGCCTGAACGGGAGCAATGATGTTTTTGAACATGAGGTTATTGTAGCAAATCGAGGCAGCCCTGCAAGATGATGTCAAATTCAATTACTTTTGCTCCAGTCGGAAAGAACGGAGATTAGATCGGGGACGACAAAATCGGCAGTATCAAAAACCTGACGCGTTTCTTCGAAGTCCCAGCTGATGCCGTCAGGAATAGCGATCACGGTGCCGATCCCGGCTTCTTTGGCCGCAAATACGCCGTGGGGAGAGTCCTCGAACATCAGACACTGGTCGCCGGTAACTGTTTCATTTACCAAGCTACCGATTTTTGAGAGTAGTAGCCGGTTGATGTCAGTCTTTGTCCTTTTGTAGCTTACGAGATCCGAGCGGGTAACAACAAGGTGAAATTGATTTAGCGATAGTCCTCGATTGTTGTCAAAAAGAAAGTTCACAAAATCGGACCGCGACTTGGTGGCCAAACAAACTGTCCGCCCTTGATCAATCAGCCAGTCGATTAATTCCTTGACTCCCGGGCGAAGTAAGTCTCGTGATCCAATTCTTTCACTTGCTAGTGAAAATCGATACGTTTCCAACTCCTCGAAATCTTTTTCTGTTAAATTGGATGTGGTTTCTCCAATCATTTGAAGAAATATCTCCAGGGAAGATCGCCCCGATGTTTCCTTTTCTAATAATAGTTTTCGTTGATCTTCGATGGTAAAACAACAGCCATTGATCGCCTTTGCCATTATTTGATGAACTTCAAAACATATTCTGGGGGTGTCAAAGATCACCCCGTCCATATCGAAGATGATGTATCGCGGCGGCTGGGGAAGCCGCGCCTCCTTGGTTTCCTTACTTATAAAAGACATAGTCGTCGAGAAGGCGAAATAATTTGTAATCTGCCTCGGGATCTCCGGTGATGAACTTGCGCTTGAGGTTCGCGGGGGGAACGGTATCGGTCAGGATGACGTCATCCCAGCTTACCGGAAGACAGGGCAGGGTTGACTCCACCCCATCGGCAATGACCGCGGAAATTGTTTCAAGACCCAATAACCGCGCCAGATAAACCCGGTGGAGTCCGTCCACAAGGAGAAGGCAACCATCGTTGATCTCGATCAGGGGCGGGGCAAGCCTACCTTGCTTGCCCCAGGTGAAATCAATCGAGGAAATTTGTGAATCGAAATTCAGGATGTCAACCTCGAGCCGCATTAATTCTTCATAAAGTGAGGAGATGAAGGATAGTTGGGGTAAGAGCGCGTACATCGCCAACGGAAAAATATCTTTCGGACAAACGGTCTGCAATGACAGGTTGGCCTTTCGGTACGGGTAGAATGCTCTGTCTCCCAGAAGGACTACCTGACGCAATCGGTTTTCGACTGTTGGCCAATTGCTGATATCAGTTATTTCCAGTTCCCCGCTGGGTAACTCAGGCTGATAGACTTCGCCTTCAATTCTCGGCCCGTGCATAACGTCTTTGACAATTGGTAATCATCTATCAAAGTGTTATACTTTCAGTTTGAAGCTAGCATTTGACTTTTGTTTCTAGTAATTGGACATTATTTGGACAGAAAATGAGCTATTACGATTTACTTCCGGGAACTTATTTCGATCCGACCTACGCTGCCGTTATAAAAAGTCTCCTCATCGGTGACAATGTGCTGCTGGTTAGCCCCTATGGCTTTGGGGGAAAGACCTTTTTTAACTTCTTTCTTTCGAGACAAAAAACAATTGACCGCACCATTATTTCTTGGAGTAACAACCTTCCAGTCAAGACCCTTTTGAAGCAAGTGAAAGAAAATCATCGACGGGGCACGAAACAGATCGTGATCATGAGACAGGTCGAGAAGATAGATGATCTCCCGGTGCTTTTGGAAAAACTAAATGACATTCGTCAACCCAATCCGCAAAACACAAGCTACCTGATCATTACTGACCATAGGGGTCTGACTGATATCGATCAATATCTGGCCGGGTTCAATACTTTCTTTTCGAGCCGGTATCTACTGGGTGCATTCGATTTTGAAAAAACAACCGAGAATATTCGTGCTAATTGTCTTTTTTTCGGTTGGCCTTATCTGCCGCAAAACGATAAAAAAGTTTTCCAGTTATCCGGTGGTATTCCCCGTCTGATTAAACATATATATAAAGAAATTAATGAAAGTCAGCTTACCTTTGAAGATCCTTCCGCTTTCTTGTTCGATCAATCGATCAGTTTTCAGCTGCAGTATCTGGCAGATCTAATTATGAAAATCGACCCCAACTACTTGATTAAATTTGGAATACTTGATGCCAAGAAAAAAATTAAGTCGGAATTGTTGGCGATGTTTTTTTCGGACCTTCAAGTTAAAATCGCTAAACAAAATTTCGCTGAATTAACCAGGGCCGAGGCGCAATTATTTTCGCTTTTTTTCTCAAATCCGGATGAGATTATTTCAATCGACAGGGTTGCTGATTTCTTATCAATTTCGGACGATGATTTTTCTCTTTGGGCGGTCTACAAGCTTATTGCCAGATTGAAGGAAAAGATCAAGTCAAAATATGACTTGGTTAATCTCAAGGGGAGGGGCTATAAGCTAGGCTTCGAATCAAGGTAGTCTTGTAAAATTAACGTGGCGGCGGCGGCATGTTCCTCTTCTTTTCGTTTTTCTTTTGGGACACCTCCTTCGACCATTTTTTTCACCGCCTCCTGGCTACTAAGATCTTCGGGGTGAAGAACAACCCGACCGGAGAAGACACGCTTGATTTCGTCATGAAGGACGACCGAGAGGTCTTTGATCGGCCCCACGTGGGGCTCTCCGATGACAATGACGTCGGGGTGGTGCTCGTCGACTAATTTTTTGACGTGGTCGATAAGCTGGTGGGCGAGCCCGCCTGCATCGCTATGCGAAGCATTGCGGGCAGGAAAAGTGGTAAGGGGTTCGGCGAGCTTGCCCTCATGGGAAATGGCAACGCCGATTTGGGCTAAGCCCGGATCGATGGCGAGGTAAACCATGGTTAATCCTTTAGGATTATGGCAAGTTTCATTGCATCAGTTCCTCCAACTACTCCAGGTGTGGGTTTATCTATTGTCACATCAATTATTCCAACGATTCTTCCTCCTTGCGCATCAATCTCATCTAAAAATGCTTGCAATTTCTGCATTGTTTCCTCGGCACTGACTGGTTTGGGATCGTCCCAAGTATCTCTACCACCCAGATCAGGTAAAAAGACTGCGTTGTGACCACGCTTTAGATTTAGTGTCTCATTTCTTTCCCTTGATTTTTCAGGCATAGAATTAATTTTGACTGTTAACTATTCGAATTATACCCTAAGTTTGAATTTGATTAGGTTTTGATTAATTCGGCTTCGATGACCAGACGGCGGAGCTTGGTCCCGGGCGGAACGCAAGTAATTAGCTTCAATATTTTTTTGTTATAGTCTTGCTTCAAGACCCAAAACTCGTTGGGCTTGACCTCATACATTTTGCTGACGCGGTAGGTGTATTTGACGCCGGCATAATCGACAAAGATGTCAGCACCGAGTTTGAGGTTTGGTAAGGTCGAGAAGATGGTCAAATAGTTTTTCGGATTAAAAAATTGGGGCAGGGTGGAGTGACCAAAGATGACGGGGGCGCCCGCCTCACCCGGGAAGGCAGTTTGTTGGTATTGGATCAGACTCTTGGTGAGATCATCGGTGTCAGCCCTGACGGCTGCCTCCTTGATGCCGAGAGAAGGAATGGCCAGCAGGTACTGTTGCTCACTCACGGGTAGATTGATAGGGGCGGTCGGCTGTCCGTTTAGATTGATAAATTGAGACTGGCCAGGAAGAGGAGCGCTTCCTGCCTCCGCGGGCGAAAAGGTAAACCAGTTGCTGGCCCGAGTATAGTCGACGTCTGCGATGAGAATGGGTTCACTGTCTGACGAGAGGTCCCCCTCACTGGCAAATGATTCGTAGATGATCGGTGAGAGCAAGTTACCACGTCCGCCATCTTCAATGGCCCTCAGAGATAAGTTGTAGCTGGCCATCGGCCAGACAACCGAGGCGACGAGACCCATGCCCAAAGAGGAGACAAGAGTGGGTAAGATCTTCAGATACCGAGGAATTACCTTTCCGGGCGAAGGGACTTCGCTGGTGGCCTTCTGGTAAGAATAGAGCATGGTTATTTGGTCGAGACGCTGTAACTATAGTGTTTGGGATTGAGGGGGAGAAGTCGGGAGAGGAGTGGGATGTTCGGGGAAACATAAACCAGCGCGCTTTGATAGCCCGGAAGTGTCTGAAGGATATTTTTGATTGCGATCGCTTGTTTGCCCTTGACGGTGTTGCTGATCTTTTCCTCGTCGATTTCGGGAAAAAGAAATGCGGAAACATTGGCTTTGGTGGCGAAAGTGTTGGCGTCAATTGGAGTCGGGTCAGTAAGACCGACCTGGGTCTGGTCAGACGCAATGACCAGTCCGGCATTTTGGCTCCCTAAAATTTTCTTTTCGATTTGGGTGACCATCTCCTTGTAGGAGTAGACCAGAACATCCAGATCAGCGGCCAGGTCCAGATTCAGACTGCCGGCTTCTTGGCCGACGGCGTGATCGAAGGTCTTGGTGGTGTATCTCAAGGCTCCGACCACCAACGATCGACTATCGGGGTCGTCTTTTTTCAGCTGTTCGTCGATTGCGGATTTGATTTTTTCGGAAAGCTCTGCCTGGAGTTTTTCCTGATCGGCTTTGTCGACGGCCTTAACTGTCCGGGAGGAGCCACCGGCAAAATTGGCATCGGCGCGGGCAGTGAGGACTGACTTGGGGTAATTTTCGACACTAAAGGATGTAAGCTTGTCCAGATTTGACTCGGCGCCGAGCTTTCCGGCGGTGACGTTTACCTCTTTGCTTGGAAAAACTGGCCCGTTCTCGTTGAACTGGCTACTAGCTGAAGCTAGAGTAACGGCGCTATCCAAAATAAAGGAGAGGTTGTTGGCTGAGGTTATTTTTGCTCCCTCCTTGAGGTTCACGGATTGGTTGCTGAGGTTATAGATAGTGACCTTACCTGTGGCTTTGTCGCCGACCACTGCTTCCCCGGTAGTGATTGTGCTACCACTGACTTTCGCGGATAGGGTTTTCTTGGCGGCAATAACCGAGAGAAAGTTTTCTTTGGTGCCGGTGCCGATGGCAACATCGATTGTCTGGTTAACCCGGACAGGAGAAAGGAACAGGGAGATCGCCACCTTGCCGAAGTAAAAATAAAAACCGACCACTCCGAGTATCCCCAAGACCAGAAGAAAAACGGGAACGATAAGTGCAAGTCTGCCAAGTTTGACCTGAGGCAGACTGAAGCTTCTTAGAGAAAATTTGGGTAAGGTCGGACGAGGGAGCCTGCTAAAGAAATTTGTTTTTGGTTTCACCGGGGCGACTTCTTCAGGCTCTGGCATTTCAATGGCCGCTTGCTCATCATGACTTTGTGGTTGTGGGCCCTCTTCACCTTCGAGGACAAATCCAACCGAAGTCAGATTTGAGGTAACACTTTCGACGGCGGCATCTGACTTTGTTTCTTCAGTCTCCGATTCCTCGACCTGGGTGGCGATGGGCAGACCGATAGATTTTGCCGCTTCCGAGCCACCGGAAAGGGCGATCGCCCTAATTGAAAAGTCGATGGGGAGAACCTGGACTTTGGGAAGGTGGATAAAAGGAAGCTTCTCGTTCCAGGGGTAGCCGATGATCTGCTGTTCTTCGTTCTCGAGGTCGTTGCCATTGGTGAGAATGAAACGCGCCGGAAGTTTTTCCGCCTCAAATCGCGCCAGCCCTTCCTCGACGTCGCGGGCGAGGTCGTCGGAACGACCAACCTCTTCCTGGGCCTGAATTTCACCGAGGTTAACCAGGGAGACAATTACTTTACTGGGGTAGATCTCCAAAAGAATGGCGGTGGGCGGGACACCTTCCTGAACCTTGAGGTGACTGACGATCGCCTCAGTAATGGTGACCATACCGATCGGCTTCAGGGTAAGTTCGCTGATGAGTCGCTTGATCAACTTTTGTTTGGTCGGATGAACCCGATTCTCGGAAAGCCAGGAGTCGGGCAGGCCAAAAATGACCCGGTCGGGTTCGCTGCTTAAACCCCGGATCGCTTCCGAGAGAGAAGCGTCGACTCCGTTGATGAGTGAGTCTTCGGAATCCCAGAGTTCGTAGCTGCCGAGGGCGATGATCGAAGGGGTTTCGTCTTCGACCTGCCAAACCGCCGACTTGATCATTGATTCATGAATTTCGACGGCCAAAAATAGTTCGGCGGTAGTTTTTTTGTTTTTGGGTGTGAATAAATTATTGAAGACCATTGTTTTGTGCCTTAGACATTGGTGAGGTAGATCCGGCGCAGCGAGCTACCAAGAGACTCTTGTTTAACTACCTTTATCTTACCAATTTCAGAGGTGACTGCCACATGGGGACCACCGCAAAGTTCCTTACTATAGTCGCCAATAGAATAGACGTTGACCCGGTCGGGGTATTTTTCCTTAAAAAATGCCAGAGCTCCGGAGGCGATTGCTTCTTCATATGGCATAGTCGTAACTTTGACAGAAAGATTGGCAGAAATTTTTTCGTTAACGACATTTTCGACCTTTTTGATTTCCTCTTGAGTTAATGGTTTGTCGTAGGTAAAGTCGAAACGAAGTCTCTCAGAAGTGAGATTACTACCAGCTTGGTGGACTTTATCCCCAAGAACATCTCGCAATGCCTGATGGAGCAGGTGGGTGGCGGTATGATATTTGGTTACCGTTTCGGAATGGTCGGCCAAGCCCCCTTTGAACATGCCGGCGGAAGCGGTTTGAGATAGTTTTTGATGGACCTTTTGCACATGTTCAAACTTTTCTTTGTCTAATTTTTTACCCTTTGCCATGAATAGCTCATCCGTAATCTCGTAAGGGAAACCATAAGTCTGGTAAAGGTTGAATGCGTTGAGTTCGTTCAATTGATCTGGAGTGTATTTTCCAAGTTCTTTGAGTCCTCTATCGAGGCTCCTACCAAACTTGACCATTTCATTTACTACAACTCGTGAAATTTTATCCCTATCAGCAGTAATATCGAAATAGTCAGGATATATTGAGATTACTGTGTGGCAGATACCCTCGAAAGCCGGTATTGGAGTGAGCCCTCCTCTTAATAAGTGCGTTTTCACTGCTGAGCGGCGGAGAAGTCGGCGAAGAACGTATCCTTGGAGTTTATTACTTGGTTCCAAACCCTCCGCAATCATGAAGGTCGCCGCTTTGAGATGGTCGGCTATAATGCGCATTTCCGTGGCATGGTCGGCGTACTCTTTTTCTGTGAAGTTTT
>Ga0209541_10010758_pt1 | contig 14490 bp, 16 predicted proteins | sample RifCSPlowO2_01_FD_184027 | JGI IMG/M metagenome (GOLD analysis project Ga0209541, IMG submission 184027) | Groundwater microbial communities from Rifle, Colorado - Rifle CSP2_plank lowO2_0.1 (SPAdes) (version 2) | ecosystem: Environmental > Aquatic > Deep subsurface > Groundwater | place... | reverse complement strand
TCTCTTCATTCGTTAGCTTTTCTTTGGAATTCTTCTCTTTTCTCTTAAAAATTGTAAACTTTGTTTCCAGAATTGGTCTTCGAGAGCCCTGATGGATGTATTGATTCTGTCTTTCGAAATGTTTTTGAGATTATTCCTGCATATATGCCAAAAACAGCCTCTATCCAGAATTATTGCCTTATCTATTAAATATTAACTACTTTCGGAATGTCTGTAAATTAAGATTTTGTGCGGTTAAGAATATGCAGCAAGAATTAGTAAGCATTCACTACACAATCGGCCATCAAATTCTAGATTTAGAGGCTGAATTGGGAGTCTCTACAGAGCCACATAAAGAAACGCTAGACCGATTAATAGAAGAAGCAGGAAGAACAATCCAAGTTAAAGATATATACCCAAGAAAAGACGCTGTTGGAATTTTAAGCACAATTAACAGTATATTACAAAAATTATTACTTAAAAAATTTAACACGCGGTGGTATTATAGCAACCGCTTATACCAACAGGGGAATTGCTTTGGCTAGAGGGGGTAATCTGATAAAAGCTGGTGCAGATTTAATTAAATCAAAGTTCCCTATATTCCGATAAAATTTATTGACAAATAAATGTACCAGCAGGCAATGCCCTTATTATCTCGTCCAAATCAAAACCAGAGCCTAACTTATAATTTATCTTTTTAGCGATGACGCTTACTTTTTCATTTCCCTGTTTTAGGGCAACATATTTTTCACAATTTTTCTTAATTGCTTCTACAGGACCAGACATTATTGCTCCATCTTTAGCGATTCCAACAGCTAAATTCACTTTATTTTCTATGTAATTTGTTTTCCCATATACCATAAAAGCTCCTTTCCCCATGTACTCCCCTGCTTTCGTCTTCTTGCTCACTTGCTTAGGATTCACATAGAAAACTTCTGTTGTCTGCAACCCCAATTTCCAAACTCTGGAAAAAGTGCACGTTGCATCAGCAGCTTCCTTTATTGTTGTTTCAGGTATTTTCCTACCTTCCGACTTAATCACAAAAAAAGGGCTTCCGGCTAAATCCGTATGCAGAACCAAATCATTAGCATCTGTATGCTTCTTAATCACAACCTCATTGGAAGTTGCATCTCTGCCTCCGACAACAAGAAATCCGTCAGAACTAATAAACCACCTGAACTTCTCATACCATTCTTTTTTTCTTGCGACAGCTTCTTTTTTGATTTCTTCTTTTGCCTCAAATTTTTCTTTTTTAGTTTCCAGTTCTTTTAATCTCCTAATGTTTTGCTCTAGGGCTTCTTCCGCGCCCTTTATCTTTTTCTTTATTTTCTTGGCTTTCTCAAAGTAGTCAGATGCATTTTGTTCCACTGATTTTTTTAAGTCAAGAACTAATCTTGGCATTAACAAAATGCTTATCAATTCCTTTTAAAAAGTTTTTCTTTAAATTTGTAAAAAACAACAATATTTATAAAAAACAAATTTAAGAGTTATAAATGTTAAAGCATTAACTTACTTTAAAATAAAATGGCAAATATACTGCTCGCGATGTTAGTTGCTCTCGTGCTTGCATTTTTGCTTTCCGAGATTTTCAGGCATCTTAGGCTCCCCAGGGTCGTAGGCCAGATTTTAGCAGGAATTATACTCGGGTTCCCAATAATAAAAAATTCTCTCTTTACCGATGAAACAACCCCTATATTTTCGTTTGCCACCAATCTAGGCATAATTTTGCTGTTCTTTTTCATTGGCCTTGAGATAAACCTGGTTGAATTCAGGAAAAATTTCAAGGAGTCTTCGCTGATAGCAATCTTCAACACTATAGTGCCCCTGCTTGCAGGATTTTTGGCTGCAAAATTCTTATTTGGATTCAATAACCTTGCTTCTTTGGTGTTGGGCATATCTGTTTCTGTAAGCTCTCAGGCCATTTCTTTGGACATCCTTGAAGAGATGAAGCTGTTGAAAAGCAAGATTGGAAACCTAATAATTACATCCGGCACAGTAGACGATGTTTTTGAGCTGCTGCTTATAAGCTCAATATTGGTGGTGTTCCATTCGGCAATTGGGCAGATAAGCATAGAAAAGGTGATTCTGGATATTGGGATTTTTGTTATGATGGCCATATTATTCAGAGTTTTGGTGATACCGCTTGGATTAAAGCTGATTGGAAAGGAGGCATCACACTCCGCATTTTTCATGAGGGCTTTAATAATAGTACTGTTGATGTCTTACATTTCCGAGCTGCTGGGAGTTGGCTCGCTAATAGGCGCTTTGATTGCGGGCATGCTTGTCAGGCAAACGCTTATGGCAGGAGAAAGCAGGAAGCCATGGAGAATGAACGAAATTTCCCATTCAATCCATATGATCTCCTTTGGATTTTTGGTACCCCTGTTCTTCGTTAGCGTAGGCATGAACACAAACATCAATGCAATACCCTCAAACCTTTTTTTAGTGCTCGTTTTTCTTGTGATTGACATTCTTGGTACGTTAGCTGGCACTATAATCGGAGTTTTGCTTAGCAAAGGCACTTTCAAGGAAGGTATGATTGTGGGCTGGGGCGTTATTCCAAAAGGTGATACGGAAATTGTAATAGCAACCTTAGCCCTCAATGGCGGATTAATAACTAGGGATATCTTTACCTCGATAATCACTGTCGCATTATTCAGCACGCTTCTAGCCCCGATTGTATTCAGGCTGCTGGCAAAAAGGCACCATGCAACAAATTCAAAAACAAAGGTTTATAAAAAACAAACTTAAAAAATCCATTATGCCAGAGCAACAACCGCAACAGCAGCTGAGCCCGGAACAAGTTAAGGCTCTGCAGGAAAAGCTCAAAAATATGTCTCCTGAGGAGCTTAAGGAGTTCCAGAAAAAGCAGTGCATTTTCTGCCAAATAATATCTGGAAATGTCCAGTCAAGAAAAGTCTATGAGGATGATTCTGTAATTGCAATCCTTGATGTTAATCCTGCTAATCCGGGGCATATGCTTATCATGCCTAGGGAACATTATTCCATTATGCCGCAAATGCCTGATGAAGAAACAGGGCATATATTTGCAGTAGCCAAAGCCTTGTCAAATGCCGCTTTACGCTCTTTAGAAGTTCAAGGCTCAAATATTATTGTAGCTAATGGTGTTGTAGCTGGCCAAAGGGCGCAGCATTTTATGGTGCATCTGATACCAAGAAAAGAAAATGACAACCTTAATTTTCAAGTGCCGCAAAAAACCATGGAAGATTCAGAGCTGAAGAAAATAAGAAAAGTCTTGGCTGATAGTATGGGGACAAAAGCGGAAGAACCTGCTATAGTTCCATTGCCAAAACTCAATCGGGAAAAGAAAGTTGTTGATGCTGAATTTAATGAGAAAAAATCCAAGACGGGGAAAAGGAAATTAAAAGAAGTCAAATTCGAAGAACACAAAAAGGAAGCTACTGAAGATGGGGAAGCCAAAAAAGGAAAGAAAGTGGGCAAAGAAAAAAGAGAAGGTATCGATCTTGACGATATTGCTAGAGTTTTAGGCGCTAAGTAACAATGGAGTTCACAACCAAGTTTATGATTAAAGAGCTAAAATATATTGTGATTCATAGCAAAAAACGTCTAATGTGGTTGTGAAAGAAATGACAAATGACGAAAATTTCCTTAGCAAAGCAAGATGGAAATTTTTCCTATTTAAAAGCAAATAGTTGTGCGCATTAGATAAAAACAAATTTCAATGAAAAATGCCTGAAAAAACAAGGGGAAGCTGCCTGATATGCCAAATTATAGAGAACAGCATACCTTCTTATAAAGTATATGAGGATGATCTGGCTTTAGCTATTTTGGATGTTAACGGCTCTAACCCCGGGCATTGCTTCGTCATGCCAAAAAACCATTACCCGATAATAGAGCAAGTTCCGGATGTAGAACTCTCACATCTTTTTTCGGTCGCAAACAAGATTTCTTCCTCGTTATTTGAGAACCTGAAGGTCCAGGGAACCAATGTTTTTGTGACTAATGGCATCCCTGCGGGGCAGACAGTCGCTCATTTTACAATCAATGTAATACCAAGAAAAGAAAATGACGGATTAAACCTTCAGTGGAAGCCAAAGCAGCTGACTGAAGAGGAAATGTCAACTATCGAGCTGAAGCTTAGAGAGCAATTAAAGAATATAGGGGTCAAGAAAGTGCAAAATGAAAAACCTGCAGCCGCTATGGGAAAAATAAGGCAGATGCATATATCCGATGATGACGAAGATGACTATATTGCAAAGCAACTTAGAAAGATACCCTAAATCAGCAAAAAGACTAAGTTACTATAAACCAAGGTTATAAGGTAAGCAATAAAAAAGCTGGGAACAAAAGGAATCCCCTCCTTGATTAGTATTTTTTTGACTTTTCCTTTTTTATAGAATGCAACTAATTTTTTAATCTTGCTTTTCTCTATCCCCAGGTCTTTTGGTCCGGTTATATATTTTCCATCTACTTTTACATCTTTTGCAATCCAGTCCCCTTCTGTAAGCTGCTGAGGTTTAACATACTTAAGCATGCATGAATTCTCAACTGCCTTTACCGCAATCCAAAGGTAGAATGTAAGCACAATAACTATAGCAAGATAAAGTAGCATTAATCTTGTAAAACTATCGGTAACTACTGCAGAAAATAAAATTAGAATGATAAATAGAACTAATATTATTTTTTTCGGTAATGCAACTTTTTTATTTTTCATTGATCTTTTGAATATTTTAACGAACCTTTCCTTATTTTTAAGAATCAAAAAGATGCTCCACAAAATCCCGTACAAAGCCCCAATAATCAAGGCATTTGTAAGAAAATGCACAAGGAAAAATTTTTTTGCCAGAAAATCTATCCCAAACAAGGCTCCTAGCCCCATCAGCATCTTGCTGTCTCCTCCGCCCCATTGGCCAAACTGAAACATTAGCCATGCCAAAGCAAAAAATATTCCAAATCCTGCAATGCTAGCCAGAATAAAATTGATTTTCCAATAAATTATTGTAAATAACAAGTTAATTCCAAAGCCAACGCCTATTAATCCGAAATTAACCCAATCCGGAACCTCCCTTGTCTTAAAGTCTGTATAAGAGCCTGCCAATAAGATAATAAAGCCGATAAAATAAGGTATAGCGACAGTTAATGGTAAGGCAGCTTCAAATATCATTTTTACCTTAAAAACAACAATGTTTATAAATCTTTTTTACATAATCCTTGATATAATTCGTATTTGGGTGGTTGTTGATGCTGGAAAGCGTAAAAAGCATGATAGAAAAAAGGAAGTATTCTTTAAAGATAAAAGTGCCTAGGCATATAGCGATAACAACAGATGGCGTTGAGAAATGGGCATTAAAGAACAACGTTTCTTTTGAAGATGCTTATAAAAGGGATTTTCTGATAATTAAGAGCACTGTAAGATTGATGGTAAAGCTAAAGATACCTATCCTCAGTTTCTATATTTTGGAAAAAAACATTGACAGGGAAAGTGAGCATTATCCCCAGCTTCTGGATTCAATTGTGGACATGTTCGATGAATTATCTGAAAGCAAGATTATACATGAAAATAAAATAAAAGTGTCTGTATTAGGCAAATGGTACAGTTTACCAGGAAGAGTTGTTGATGCCATAAAGAAAGCAATAGAAGAAACAAAAGATTATGACAGCTTTTTTGTCAATTTCTGCATAAATTATGACGGCCAGGAAGAGCTAGTTGACGCCATTAAGCTTATAGGGATGCAGATCAAATCTGGAAAGATAGATCCGGAGCTTATTGACAAAGATGTTATAAAAGAAAATATATACTCTTCCTATTTTTTGCCTCCTGATCTGATGATAAAGAATGGCAGCAGAAAAGAGACTTCTGGATTCTTGTTGTGGGACTCTATAAATACAAAGCTGTACTTTACAAACAAGTTATGGCCTGACTTCGACAGGACAGAGTTCATGGATGCTATAAAGGACTATCAGAAGGGGGATTAATCACCCAAACAATTTTTGTGTAAGGGGAAGTTATTAAAATGCCTCCAGAACAAGCAACCATTCGGACATACGCCACTTCTGCCAATTTAGGGCCTCTTTTTGACAGAGCTGGAGCTAAGATTGAGGGCTTATACATGACAACCCATGGCAGATTAACAGCTGCTCCGGGATTGAGCATACTAAAAAGCGATGGAAAATATCCTGTTCCAAATGATGCAAGCAATATAGCATATAAGGTTGCAGAAAGAATTTTTCATGATTATAAAATAAGAAAAGGTTTGCAGCTTTCTGTCACAAACAATATAAAACCTGGAGGTTTAGGAACATCAGGAGCAAGTGCAGTTGCTGTGGTAGAGTTTCTTAACCGTCTGCATAATCTGAGTCTTACAACAGAGCAAAAAATAAAATATGCTTCTCTTGGAGAGCCAAACCAGCATTTGGATAATGTTGTTCCATGCATAGTTGGGGGCATTGTTTTAATTTCCTGGAAGGGAAACCAAAATGCATACGAAAAACTGGGTTCTCTGCCAGGCATCACTCCTGCAATAATCATACCTTACGATATTATTAAATCAGGCGGCACTGCCCAGGCAAGAAAGGTTCTTGAGGACCTAGCTTTTAATGAAGAGGAGGAGAAATATAAATCTAATCTTGAGTCTTTAATGGTTTCAGGCTTAAAGACAGGAAATTTTGATGAGATGCTTAAAGCTATAAAGAAGGATAACTCCTGGGAGAAATCAGTAACATACATAAGGAACAGGCTGGGAATTTACGGAATAGACATTAATTACCTGAACAATAGTCTGGAAGTAGCAGTCAGGCAGGAAGCAGTTTTGACTCCAAGCGGCGCAGGGCCTGCAATGCTTATTCTTGCAAAAAATCATAAAGCAGCTGAAAAAGCAACTAAAGCAGTAACCAAAGCGTACGCTTCCAGCGGAAAAAAAGCGAAGGGATTTGTAACTTCATTTAGAGATGCAGCTTCTGAAGATGATTTTGCGGAATAAATGGGGTAATAATTGAGATAGGTAATTAGTAGACAAAGCAGTCAAATAGCAACCTTGGCCTTCTCCAGCCTATCAGCAAACTTGCAGGCATTGCATTTTTCTTTAGCAGCAGGCTCCCCACAGCTTTTGCAGAAATTTACTTCTGCATCTGTAAATGCTGCTTTTAAGCCTGGCAGTGTCTGTAAAAAAGAATTAATAATGGAATATTTAGTCCCTGGAAATTTAGCTTCAAAATCATTGAGCATATCTCTTACCTGCGCCCGGTAGCTCTTTACAACATTAGGACATTCATTAAAAACGTCTAAAATTCCATTCAAGAAGGCATAAGTTGTGACTTCTTTTTCCGTGCATAAGTACAACGGTTTTATCCTCTGGACAAAATTTTTATCTTTGTCATTTAACCCGACTTTTGGCCCCAGCCTTGCGCTTGCCTGTATATTGTTTTTGAATTGGTTCATCAAAATGCTTTGGCATTCATCATCTAAATTATGCCCTGTTGCTAATTTTGTAAATCCCAACTCCTTAGATTTTTTATTCAACAAGTATCTTCTAAATATTCCACATATTGTGCATGGCTTTACCTCAAGAATGTTTAGCATTTGATCAAGGGGCATTCCAAATTCCTCCTCATAGGAATAACTATTAAGTTTGAGGCTATTCTTATCGCAGAAATTTTGTGCTATCAATATTGTATGATTCCTGTAGCCTTCAATGCCTTCATTTATTAAGATAGCAGTTAATTTGATTTTTGGGTTTTGCTCTGAAAGTTTTTTTAATATATGCAATAATGTTAATGAGTCTTTTCCGCCAGAAATTGCAACACCTAAGTTCTCTTCCTTTCCGATAAGATCAAACTGCCTTATCGTTTTGAATACTTTTGCCTCAAAATATTCAATAAAATGCTCCTTGCAGAGCTTTTGCCCTGCCTCAAGGCTTATTATTGGTTTTTCGCTGCAGCAGTTCATTTTCTAAAGAAGTTTCAAAATTACGGTTAATTTATTTTATTTATTTATAAATCTATCTCTAGATTTTATCCTCCAGAAATTACAGAAATAAGCCTTATCTTGTCATTATCATTGACTTTCTCATCTTCCGTAATTATATTATTATCCCTGCTTACTATTACTGTAACAGGATTTATTTTCATATTGGCTAACAAGTCTTTTACTGATGAATTTTTACCTATTTCTATAGTTTTTTCCTTGTTTTCCTTGTCGTAAAATACGCTGATTTGCATAATAATGAAGAAAATGTTTGCGTTTTTAAAGGTTTAGATCATAGTTTTTCTTGTATAACAGCTTACTTGCCAACCCACCCATAACCCTTTTCCTCGACTTCCAAAGCTAAACCTTTTCCGCCGCTCTTTACTATTTTTCCTGCTACAACAATATGGACTTTATCAGGCGTTATGTAATTCAGTATTCTTTGGTAATGGGTAATAAGCAAAATCCCCAATTCCGGACCTTTTAGGCTATTAACCCCTTCTGCAACCGTTCTCAATGCATCTATGTCCAGCCCAGAATCGGTCTCGTCTAAAATCCCCATGTTCGGCTGCAAAACCGCCATCTGCAAAATTTCCATGCGTTTCTTTTCTCCTCCAGAAAAACCTTCATTCAAATAACGCAAAGCAAAGCTCTTGTCCACTCTTAATAGTTTCATCTTTTCCTGCAATAATTTATGGAAATCCATTACAGAAATTGGCTTTTCATTTTTCGCTTCCCTTTTTGCATTTAAGGCTGTCCTTAAAAAGTTGGATACCGAAACTCCTGAAATTTCCTGCGGGTACTGGAAGCTCAAGAATAATCCTTTCTTAGCCCGCTCATCTGGTTTTGCTTCTGTAACATCTTCACCATTCAAGAAAATTCTGCCAGAGGCAATTTCATAGCTTGGATGTCCCATTAAAGCATAAGCTAGAGTGCTATTGTGGAGTATAATTCCACCAAAGCCCCCAATAAATGAATGTTCTTCATCCAAGACCGATAAATCGTATACACCATTCATCTTTATTGGTTTTATCTCCTTAACCCTATCCCAATAGAAATTTAGCGATTTTGATAGGTCTAGGAGCATATTTTCAATTTTTCTTGGTATTTTAATACCCCTATTTTTTATATTATCGATATAGTTGTTGAGGTCCATGAGCATCAATTCATATTTTTTTCTAGACATGTAATATTCAGATCTTTTCCAGCCACTATACCTAACATTATACCAATTTTTATTTTTTATTTTATCATATTTTTTAAATAATTTGTATCGTATAAACTTTATCACTTTCTTTAAATCTTTATTATCAAATGGAATTATATCATAGGCTGTTGTATATTGTTTTTTCTTTATAATACCCAAATAGTGCCTAATTCTTTGATTTTTTTGTTCATCAAAAAAACCAATATGGAGTAAAAATTTATTTATATCGTTAAAACCACATATCCTTAGAATGTAATAGGGCTTATTTTTTATTATCTTTGTTGAAACTCGGACAACAATTCCAAAGTTAAGTAATAAGTATACTAAGTAATCGATTGTATTTTTTCTCTTTTGTACTATTGTAACTTGATTACCATTTTTATTAACTTTACCATCAAAAGTAAATATGTGTCTAAGATATATTTTCTTAAGCTCTTCTGGAAGGTCAAAAATGGTGCATGGCACTCTATTTAAATTATCCAAGTTAAATGCTGACTTCAAAAAAAGAGAAAAAAGTTTATTTTTAACTCTAAGAATGTAAGTATCTTTCTGATTTTTTTTTGTTTCCAACGTTATATCGATACCTATTTTTTTTAAAAAAGTAGCAACCCTAAATAATTTGTCAACGTATTGTTTTTGCGTGATTGTTAGCTCATTGGCATTTAAGCTAATGTAACCCTCGGATGTTAACATCGCAAAGAATTCAATAATATCCAAGTCATAACATTTATTTACATTTAGTTGGTAGTCTTTATAATGCCAGCCCATTGGCAATCTAGCTTTGATATGGTATTTATCATTATTTTCCGAGATATTTATGGTGCCATTAATATCCCTACTCCATTCTTGGGGTTGTGGAAGAGTATCTTTAACTTTAAAATTTATTTTTCTAGGAATGGCGATATAGACACCTTGTCTCAAATTTTTAGATGTTATCCATTCTAGTCTATTAAAAAATGTTAATATTTTATGTTCAGGTGTTACCGTAACCTCTCTGCCACTTCTAGTATTTATACTGTAGCCTAAACCACGGTATGCTTCAAAATAAGGGATAGCTTCTTTTAGCTCTCCATGAGGAGAGTATACTAATAATTTTTTCTTTACAACAAGACCTTCTTCATAATAATCATACTCACTTTTCTCTAATAACTTCATTAGCTCAAGTCCAGATATTAGCCTATTATTCATAACAATTTTGTCATTCAGGCCTATACATTTACCACTGCCATTAGGCCCCATCAAAGCTACAACTTCTCCTTTATCCACAGTTAAGCTGATACCCTTAAGTATCTCTTTGTCCTCAATTTTTACTCTTAAGTCTTTTACTTCTAAAAATGGCATTTTAATCGCGGAAAGTTCATTGATATTTAATGGTTATCTCATGCGCACAACTATTTGCATATTATTTTTTGCATTTGAATCTTATTGATTAGTTCTTATTGGATTTTCTTTCATTGTATTTTCCGATGAACCCATTACCTGCCCATTTTCCATGCTCTTACCCTGTTCCGCTGCCGTTTCCATCCTCAATCTTAATTATCTTAATAGCCTCAACAGGGCATGAATCAGCAGCATCACGATTTATCTGGAAGTCTTTATCATCAATTATAAGCTCCCATTTTTTTGTCTGCTCATTATAAGTTGCTCCCGTTAGGTCTACTTTTCCGTCTTCTGATCTTGGCCAGAAATGCTCAGCTACTGCAGTGCATGCTAATGCCCCTATGCACACTTCCCTGTCAAACTCAATTTTGTATTTTGCCATTTTTACGTTCCCGTAAAACGGTGTATTTACTTTCAAACTCCTTTATTCCGTTCTTTATTGCTGCCAAGCCCAAAGTCGCGCATTTAGTCCTCACAACGCCAATATCAATGCCGAGCATATTTACTATGTCTTCCCTTTGGAGATTTTTGACCTCTTTAAGTGTTTTTCCCCTGATTTCATCAGTAAGCATGGAAGCTGCTGATTGGGATATTGCACATCCCATGCTCCTGAATTTAACATCTTCTACCTTGCTGCCATTTAGTTTTATATTAACTGTGATAACATCTCCGCATAATGGATTGTTTTCTGTAAATTTGATGTCTGGATTTTTAATTTCCCCATGATTGTGGGGATTTTTATAGTGGTCTAATATATTCTCTCTATATATCCCTTCACCGGCAAAATTTGGGTCTAAATTTTCTTTTGGCATTTTTAAAAAGTCTAATATTGTCTGAAAACATCAATCACTTTTTTAATCCCTTCCATTAATTTATCAACTTCTTCTTTAGTATTATAAAGATAAAATGATGCTCTTGCGCTTGCAGCAATTCCCAAAACCGAGTGTAACGGCATCGCGCAATGGTGCCCTGCCCTTATAGCTATGCCTTCCCCATCCAATATTTGCGAGGTATCGTGGGCATGCACTCCTTTAACATTGAAAGCAACTAAACCGCTTCTTTTTTCCGCAGAAGGGCCGTAAATTTCAATTTCTTTCATTTCGCTTAATTTCCCATAAGCATATCTTACCATCTCTTTTTCATGCCTTGCAATATTATCCATTCCTGCTTTATTCAAATAATCTATCGCTGCGCCTAATCCAATTGCTTCCGCAATATTCATTGTTCCTGCTTCGAATTTCCACGGAAGGTCATTAAATTTAGTATTTTCAAATTTGACTTCCTTAATCATCTCCCCCCCGTAGAGGAAAGGGCCCATCTTATTCAATAGGCCTTTCTTTCCGTATAAACCTCCTATTCCTGTAGGGCCAAGCATCTTATGCCCCGAAAAAGCCATAAAATCGCAATCAAGCTTCTTCACATCAACAGGCATATGTGGAACTGATTGGGCTCCATCAATAACAAATAAAGAATTATTTTCATGTGCTAGTTTTCCTATTTTTTTAACATCATTTACAGTCCCTAAAACATTTGAAACATGAGTTAAAGAAACAATTTTTGTTTTTTTACTGATAGTTTCATTAATGCTTTTTTCGTCAAGCAGTCCTTCCCTGTTTATTTTAATAAATTTTAATTTTAAATCATTTTTAATGGCTAATTGCTGCCACGGGACAAAATTGCTATGATGCTCCATCTGGCTTATTACAATTTCGTCATTGGGCTTTAGATTGTTAGTTAATGAATATGCTAATAGATTGATGCTTTCGGTTGTATTTTTAGTGAAAATAACTTCATCAAAATCTGCATTAATGAAATCAGCAGCTTTCTTGTGCGCTTCCTCATAGGCAGCAGTCGCTTCCTCCCCTAGCTTATGTATGCTTCTATGGATATTTGCATTATAATTTTCATAATAATCCTTAACTGTGTCTATTACCTGCTTTGGCTTCTGGGAAGTTGCAGCGTTGTCTAAGTAAACCAATGGCTTGCCATTTACTTTCCTGTCTAATATTGGGAAGTCTTTTCTTATTTTTTCTGTGTCCATCAACTGTTTTGTTTGGGGCATTTTAATAGATACATTTATAAACCATAAAATCTCCATAATTCATCATGGAAAAATTAAAAACTAAAGACTGGCTTGAAAAGGTCATGAAATTTGAATGGGAAGGGATTGAATGGGATTCCGAATCAAGAGTATCTATAAGTATCTTTAAAGGGCAGAGGGACAAGGTAGTTATAAGGTGAATTCTGTGGCTGAAAAAAAGTTTGCACTCGCCATTACTCAATTTAGAGATGAAACTGGTAGGACATCTTTTAATATTGCCAGCAAAAATCAAGGAATCCCTTCTTCTGATATAATTCTTTTTGTTGAATGTTGGCTTGAAAAATTTAAAGATTCTGTAAAAGGTGAAATTAAAGACGGAATTGATTTTGGGAAGGATCCTGACGAAAAGTACAAATAGTTTACTTCTAATTTTTCTTATTTTTTCTGCGTCAATTAATCGTTTCATTTTGAACATTTTTATCTTAGTTATTATTTTTCCTGCAACATAATTTTAAGGGCGATGTCTTTTGGTATTCTGCAATTTTTATCCCATCCTCTCCACAATCATATCATGCATATTATCCCTTAATTTCTGAATTTGTATTTTTTGTATCAATGGCTCGAAAAAGCCCTTAACATACTCTCTTGTTGCAAGCTCGTCATTCAATCCCCTGCTTTTCATATAAAATAATTTCTCCCGATCAATCCTTCCAATGCTGGCTCCGTGAGTGCACCTTACATCGTTGTTTTCTATCTCAAGGTTTGGAATTGAATCGGTTGCAGCGTCTTCCGATAACAGCAAAGTATCTTCTTTTTGGTAGCCATTAGAGCCGAAAGCATTTTTCTCAATCCTCACCAATCCCCGGTACAAGCACTTTGAGCCGCCAGTCAGCGCTCCTTTAGTGAATATGTCTGAAATAGTATGTGGGGCATTGTGGATGCTTTTCGCAACCAAATCAAACTGCTGCTGCTTAGAGCCGAAAAATATTCCGTGGTTGTTTGTTGTTGCGCCATCGCCATCAAGTATTGTAGTTACCTCTGATAATGTAACTTTGCTTCCAAAACAGCAATCCATCCAGTTCAATGTTGAATTCGCTCCAACAACTGCTTTTTTTATTGTGAAATTAAATGTATTTTGATTCAATAATTGAACATTCCCGTAATTCACATTACAGTTTTTCCCAATAAACATTTCAACTATTTTGCTTCTGTAAGTTTCATTATTTTTGTTTTTTGAATCTTCTATTAACGTAAATTTTGTATCATCTTCTGCCAAAACAATCAGATGGTCAAAAAGGGCGCCAGAGTTAATTGTTGACGATATTTCTATTGGCTCCCTGACTTCAGTATTTTTTGGAATATGGATATAAATCAAATTATTCAAAAAAGCATTATGAAATGATGTGAATTTCTCATTTGCATTTGTAATAGACATGAATTTTTCTTTCAATATTTCTTCATTATTCCTTAATGCACTATTAAAATTCTGGATTTTTACATTTTTATCGTTGTTTTTTATTTCCAAATTGGATTTTCCCGGTTTATTAACATCAATATCATCCAGGTTTAAGTCAATATTCATCAGTATATTAAGTCCGTAAATGAAATCCGGCATCGGCTTTTCATTAAAGATATGGTAAGCAGCCAGCCTTCTCTTTAGCATCCATTCCGGCTCATTGCTCTGCCCGGACAAATCTCTTATGTACTGCTCTGAATTTTTGGATTCCATTGTCTTAATCATTTTACAAACCGCTGATTTTAAAGCAAAATAAATTTAGCCTAAAGAACCTTCCATTTCCATTTCAATTAACCTGTTCAGCTCAACAGCATATTCCAATGGCAATGCTTTTACAACAGGCTCTATAAATCCAGAAACTATCATCTGCCTGGCCGTTTCCTGCTTTAAGCCCCGGCTCATTAAATAAAATACCTGCTCGT
>Ga0209541_10010757_pt1 | contig 14490 bp, 15 predicted proteins | sample RifCSPlowO2_01_FD_184027 | JGI IMG/M metagenome (GOLD analysis project Ga0209541, IMG submission 184027) | Groundwater microbial communities from Rifle, Colorado - Rifle CSP2_plank lowO2_0.1 (SPAdes) (version 2) | ecosystem: Environmental > Aquatic > Deep subsurface > Groundwater | place... | reverse complement strand
TCTATTTCTTCAACAGTGTTTTTGCTTATTTTTATCTCCTCAAATTCTTTTGAAATAAGCTGGTTTGTGTTTTTCATAACAAAATAAGAATTTTTCTGATAAAACTTACTAAATATCTGGGAAAAATCAATATCTGAGGGTTTGCCTTGTAGCAAACAACCAAAAAGCTTTATTAAAACAATATTATCATTAAAATCATTCTCTGATTCCTTTAATAACAACTCTTGAACTTGTTTTGATGTTTTATTATCACAGTTGAGAATAATATTCTTAACTTGTTTTACTTCTAAATTTATTCTCTTAACATCTCCATTATCAAAAATACAAAAACTGCCTTGCTTTAATTTTTCAAGCTCTGAGAAATTATTTGGAAAAACCGGCCCGGGATAAATTACATTTTTATAATTCTCAATCGAAATATTTTCAGTAATATGAACGTGGCCTCCAGCATAATAATCAAAATTTTTTGGAAGCAAAGAAATACCCACTGAATCCATATCTTCCAAATCCTTTGGCTTTAATTCATTTATTGCACAATGAAACATGAATATTTTAAAGCCATCTTCTTTCTCAAGATTTTCTTTGATTAAATCATAATAATAATATTTATCCAAGCCACCTTTCTTACCAAGCATTCCCGTAATTTTTGCATTTGTTTTTTTATCAACAGTAAAATCAAGCCTTAACTTTCCGTCAATAACTTGTCCTTTAGTAACATTAGTGAACAAGCCAGCGCTTTCAAGAACATCAAGAATTGTTTTTCCACTAGGACTAAAATCATGACTTCCTGCAATTAAATATATTGAAATATCATTATCGTTTAATTCTTTGAATTTTTTGACAACAATCTTCAAGCAATCCATTGCTGGCAATGAAGTATTAAATAAATCTCCTGCTATTAATACAAAATCAACACTTTCTTTAATACAAATATCAATTGCCCTAATAAAAGACAATGTATTAAGATCTCTTAATCTTGGCTCTCTCCAGCCACCAACATGACAGTCGGCTAAATGAGCAAATTTCATTTTATTCCATCAAACCTTTGAACTAATTTTTGTTTTATTAAAGATTCATTAAGCATTGGAATTTTTATTGGAGTTGCAAATTTTAAAAAATTAGAAGTTACAACAGCCTCACCTTTATCTAGAGATGCAATCATTCTATCATCCTCGCTCAAGTCTTGAGCAGCACTTTCAATAATTGCTTGCCTTTCTTGCTTCATCTCAATGCCAAGAATTATTTTAGTGTTAATATTTGCAAGAATATCTTTAGGAATCAATGACGGAAGTTGCGTTATTGCAGTCAAGCCTATTCTGAACTTTCTTCCTTCTCTGGCAATTGTTGAAAATATATTGCTTCCTTTTTCTAAAACATCCTTGCCAAGAACTCTTGGAGCTTCTTCTAAAACAATAGAAATAACTGGTTTTTGCTCAAGATCTTTAAAATTATAACATTTATACTTGTTAAGCACTTCATTAGCAATCATACTTCCCACTAATAATTCAACATTACCTGAAAAATCAGATGTATCAATAATAACGGTTTTAGAATTTTCTAAATCATTAACAATATCATTAACAGTTGTTTCTCCTGAGAACAAATCAAAAACACCTTTTGAAAATACATTTTCATTTTCTAAAGATAAATTAAGCAATTGCATAAGACGTCTTTTAACAACACTAAGCGTGGCTTCTCCAAACTTAACATTTTGCAAAGGCTTTTCCAAAACTATTGCAGAAATCCAGTCTTGTTTAAATTCTTTAAAATAAGCAAATAATGCTTCTTGCTGTGCATCACTCCAATCAACAACACCAAAGAAATGTTGAGGAATTATTTGAGAAATATTTATTTTTAATGTTCTTGCACCAGTTGGTGGATTTTTTGAAGTGTAATAAACAAGTTTGTCTCTAGCATTTTCATTATCTTTTAAACCAAATTTAGACCTGCCAAAATATTCATCATGAGGATCAAGAACAAGAATACTACAGTAATCCTGACTTAAAGAACTCCATAAAAGATTATTCATAAAAACACTTTTTCCTCTGCCAGTTGTGCCACAAACAAGAATATGATGACTAAATGCTTTTTCACCATCAATAAAAATCGGCAAATCAAGAATTTTTGAACCAGATCTTAGGTTTCCCAAGAATAAAGGATTACTTGGAGTTGTAAGAAATAAAAGGTCTTGTTTTGTAACTTCTCTAACTTCTGAAAAGAAATCAGGCAATGTTTTAGTTGAGTGTGCAGAGTTTTGATTAATAGTAACCAGACTTTTAAGTTTTGCAAGAACATAATTACGAATATTAAAATCCATAAAATTAAGAGAAGAATCTTCCTCAAGCTTTAATCCAGAAACAAGCTCAAGGTTTTGTTGAGAAAGCTGCGAGCCATAAAATAAGTCAAAGATTTGCAGTAATATCTTGCCATTGGCGGTATCTGCTATTAAAAGCTCACCAAGCTCAAGCTTTGTATTGCTTTTTTCACGAACACAAATATTTCCAAATCCGCCAGAAATTACCAACCCCTTCATCAAGCACAAAATTATTTTGATTATTAATAAATATTGTTAGGCTGTAGAATATAGAAGCATTTAAATATAAATAAATATTATTAACCATATAATAAAGAGGTGAGAGTATGTGTTTAAGTTTACTTTGGAATCCTAATAAATCTATTGATGAGGCATTGCATAATGAAAGTTCCAGAAGAAGCTTTCTTGCATTATTATTAACTTCATTATTTGGCCTTGGCGCCATAAATATTTTCAATGTAATAAGTACATACCAAAATGCAAGCCATAATCTATTATGGAGTGGAAGACAATTATTATTCATTAATCTTTATTTATTATTAGGAATTGTTCTGATTAATCTTGTTTGGGCTTTTTTAATCAACATAGTTATGAAAACATTAGCTGGAAAATCAAGCTACTATGCTGGATTTACATCAAATGTTTATGCTTTCATGCAAGCCAAATTTGGATTATTATTAGGAAGCTTAATTGTTTTACTGGCATTTTTCTTAGACGAGAAATTAATGCTAACCGGACTTGCTAGCCTGATATTAATCAAAGCATTAACAGTTGTTGCATTACTAGTGGTTTTAATATATTGCTTATTGTCCTGTTCAACATTTTTAAAATCATTAAGAGATCTTTATCATACAAATATGATGACTGTTCTTGCAGGAGTGCTTGTTTTATTAAATGGAATATTAATAATTGCTGCATTAGCAAAAATAGTGTTACTTAAATAACATGTCTAAGTTAAAAAGCAAAGTAAAAAAGGCAATTAAACAAGCAAAAAAGATAGAGAAAGAACCATTAATGACAACAAATCAAATGGTTGACCTTTACAAAAAAGGATTTCAACAAGCAGAAAAACTAAGAAAACTATTAAAAGAATATTGGTTTATTAACACTAAATCGAGGAGAAAAACCAAGAAAAAATAGATTTCCAGTCGAAAGATTTAAATACAACCATACTATAATAAAATTAAAAAAATTCTTTTATCGTCGGGGGTTTATAATCCGGCATAAAAAGAGGAGGGTATAAAAATGGCAGAAAAAGTAGCAAAAGCAGGAGTTAAAAAAGCATCAGGATATCTATACTTTGTTGACAAACAAGGAGATGTCTCAAGAGCAAAGATGGCTCGCGGTAAAAAGAAAGGTGGCAAGCCAGAAAAAGTAACAAAAGTTGGAGTTAAAAAAGCATCAGGATATCTATACTTTGTTGACTCAAAAGGAGATGTCTCAAGAGCCAAAATGGCAAGAGGCGGAAGAAAGAGAATGTAAATTCTCTATTTTTTTATTTCTTTTTTTATTATTCTTTACATCATAAAAAGACAAAAATAACACATAAAATAGTTTGTCTTTTTTAATATGTCGAAAACTATTCTTGACGTACACTACAAACTTTAGTCTGTGGATAAATGACGAGCAGTTTTCGAGCATGATCAAGAACTACCTACTTATATAGTAGCGATGTGAAACACGCTACCTACTTTAGTAGGTAGTTCTTGACATAATTGAGGCAAAATAATAATGCTTTATTTATGTCTCAACTACAGAAGCGAAAACTATATAAAGAACAATTGAAAGACTATAATTTAATTTTACCAAGTATGAAAAGTGGTGGTTTGAGTGATTAACCTTTTTAAAAAGTTTTTTTCAATATTCAAATTTAAAAGCAAGAAAAATGTAAAACTTGGCCTATATGGCCCGCCTAATTCTGGAAAAAGCACTTTAGCAAACAAGATATGTCTAGATTGGCTAGGACAAGAGATGAGCACTGTAAGCCCTGTAGCACATGAAACAAGAGAGATACAAGTAAAAGAACAAATTTCTATCAAGTCCAAAGATGGAAAAGAATTATTATTCAATCTTGTTGACACTCCAGGAATTGCAACAAAAATAGATTATGAAGATTTTTTAAAAGCAGGAATTCCAGAGCCAGAAGCAAAAAAAAGAGCAAAAGAAGCAACAAAAGGAATCATTGACGCAATCAAATGGCTAGATGAAATGGACAGTGTAGTTGTTGTATTAGATGCAACACAAGATCCATACTCACAAGTAAATATTACAATTATTGGAAACCTTGCAGCAAGAAATATTCCGGTGATAATTGCTGCAAATAAGGTAGATCTTAAAAAAGCAAGCCTTAAAAAAGTACAGGCAGCATTTCCACAATATCCAATTGTTGGAATATCTGCAAAGTATGGCAAGAACATTGAACAGTTTTATGAACAATTATTCAAAACAATAGGGTGAAAAAAAGATGGTGACATTACAATTTGTTCCGTACACAGAAATAGAAGGGTTAACTAGCCTTGGCAGGATTAGAAAGTTATTAAATATTGCAAAACAGAACAAGATAGTTTTATTGCAAGGAAGGCTCAGTAAAGAAGAAGAAGCAGAACTAATAAAAGTAACAATGGAAGAGATAAGCAAAGAGTTTAAAGGAATAGAACTGGCAGTAATAAATCCAACAGAGTCTCAACTTACAGGAGTGCAGAAATTCAAGCATTCAATGTTTTCAATGATATTAGGACAAAGAGAAGGATTGACTATTGTTGGTCCAGCAAATGTTGTTAAAAGTATTAAAAAAGATCCTAATAAAATAGAATTATTTACATCTGAAAGAAGGAAAAAATAATATGCCTCACCAATGCGTAAGATGCAATAATTTTTATGAAGATGGAAGTTCTCAAATATTAAAAGGTTGCACTTGCGGAGCAAAACTGTTTTTTTATATTAAAAAAGAAAAATTAGAGCAGGCAAAAAAAGAATTAGCATTAAACTTAAACGACGAAGACAAACAACAAATAGAGCACGATGTTCTTGAGATGGTTGGAACAACCGATCCAGAAGTTCCTGTTGTGCTGGACTTTGAAAGCATACGAGTTTTAAAACCAGGAAAATATGAAATAGATCTAGTACACTTATTCAAAGGAGAGCCATTAATATTTAAGTTAGACGAAGGAAAATATGTTATAGACCTTGCAGAAACCTTTGAACAAATGAGAAAGAAAAAGTGAAAATAATTCTTAAGAAAAGTTAATAAACTAATACAAAATAAATCAATCTATGACTTATATATTTGTTATCGGAGATAGTATTGCATACGGTGCATGGGATTTTGAAAAACAAGGTTGGGTTCAAAGACTCAGGGAATTCTTAGATAAAAAGGTCGAGGAAAATCCTAAAGACAATTTCTTTTTAGTTTATAATTTAGGAATTGATGGGCACAGCACAGAAGATTGGATAGATATATTTGAATCAGAAATCAAAACCAGGATTAAAATAGCTAACAAGTATAAAGAAAAATCAGTCATAATCATTGCATTAGGAGCCAATGATGCATTATTTGTTGTTAATAAAAAAGAACATAATGTTCCAATTGAAAAATACAAAGAGAACATGAAAAGAATCATTAATTTATCCAGAAAATTCACTGAAAATGTTGTTTGTGTAGGTATGTCTGCTAAATCTTCAGAATTTACTCATTATGATGATAAAAATTTGGTTTTTAGCAATGAAAATATTATTAAATATAATCAAGCTTTGAAATCAGTAACAAAAGAACAAAAAATTCCTTTAATTGAAACATTTGATGAAGTTAAGAAAATAAAGAACTTTGTATCATTTGATGGTGGACATTTAAGCTCTGAAGGACATAATAAAGTATTTGAGCTTGTAATAGAATATTTAATTAATAATAAATTATTATAAAAGACTATTCATGATCAATCACTATCCTTGCAATATTAGTTATTAAGTTAGATACTTGTTTTATGTTTTCTGAAACTGTTGGATTTAGTTTTTCTGTCTCTTTGATTAATTCTTCTCTTCTTTTTGCAACACTATCAGCAAGAGATTTATCCTTATTGTAATATGATTTCATAACTTCTGTATAAATCTCCTCGACTTTTGAAAATGTCTTTTTTAACGAGTTGATTTCATCTTTTTTAAGCTTTAAACTACAAATGTTTTTGCAACAATCAGAAATTCCCTCTATATTTGAGCACAAAAACCAATTATCAACTATTTGAGAATTATTTAATTTGAAATCCTGAGCCATTGAAGAATTATTCAAAGCTGTTTTTAACAATCTAGAAATCAAGAAATATATTTTATTAATATCAAAATCTCTAAAATTAATTGTTTGCATTACTTCAGAATTTTCATTATTCTGAGAAATATCTTGAATCATACTTCTCAGAATCATATCCATTCTCTTTATAGTCTTGTCAACAGGCACTTCTTTATGATTTAATAAATTCTGAGCAAGAATGTGTTTTGATGACTGTTCTGCAATCTCCAGAGCAACAAAATCATGAAGTATCTTTCTTAAATCCTGAGTTTTAGAAGCAATAGAATCACCAACAAGATTAATGGAGCTGTAATTATTTATATAAGCAGATGTTATCTCTCTTTGTATTGTGCTAAGCTCTTTTTTATCAATATTTATTACAATCTCTTTTTTTTCATTAGTTCTCTCAGAAGAAGCATCCAGAGTTATCAATAATGCATTATCAGATCTTTCATTAATATAAAGAGTATCTCCTTTTTTCAGCTTGTTTTTATCAAGCCATTCTTTAGGCAAAGAAACAGTATGGCTTGTTTGGCCTGCTTTAACTATTCGTCTAATATGCATTTCAACCTCTTTAATATGTCAAAAACTACATTTTAATAATTATATATTGATGTAGTTTTTGATCATGCTCAAGAACTAATGAGTTCTTGACATATACTAAACGTATCTAACGTATTAAAAGTACGTTAAGTATATATAAAACTTTTGGCTATATTAGTATTATGATAGAAACATAAAAGGGAAGTTTCTGTTTGACGCGGGCGCATACTCACAGAAATTTACACAGGTCAAAGCTGAGCGCCAAAGCTAAAAGCTTTGCCCAATCCCAATTTATTTAAAAAAATTCATTGGGTGATAAAATGGAAAAAGAGGAAAACAAGTCAAGATCCTTGAGCAACTCAGGATCATAGTGCTGAGCTCTTTCGAGTAACTCAAAGAGCAAACAAAACATTTTTTCCTTAAAATCCAAAGTGTCCCTAGATATAATACTATAATTTAATTTATAATGATACGTACAATTGTTGGCGACATTAAAAACAAAAACATAAATTACAGCGAATAACAGATCTCACTAGGGTGGGTCTGGCTATCACCCACCCAATTACGATGTTCACTCAAAACCCCCCTCAATGGCGCGAAACTAATTCTTTTCAACGCGCCAATTGATTTTTTTCTTCTAACTAAATATCTAGTACATCAAAAACTACTCTTGACGTACACTATTTATTTTAGTCAGTAGAAACATCGACAATTTCACTATTTCATTTTGTTGATGAAATTGTCGACTGTGCTCAAGAAATAACACAACTATTGTTATCATTGTTATTTCTTGACAGGATGAGTAGTTTTTGAGTGTGATCAAGAACTACTATATCATTACGTAGCTGTGTGATAACACGCTACCTACTTTAGTAGGTAGTTCTTGACAAAAAGAAACCTATTAATACCAATAACTAATTAATAATAATATGAACATAACAAATCAGGAGATAATAAACAGATTTGAGAGTTTTATTAAATCAATTTCTAAAAATGACAAGATTGCAATCATTCATGACTCTGATCCTGATGGAATTTGTTCTGCAGTAATAATATCAAAAGCAATTGAAAAAATAAGGGAAAAAAAGATAGATCTTAGAATAAACCAAAGCATAAATGAACACGGCCTTAATATAAAAACAGTTGAAATATTAAAAAAGAATAATATCAACAAAGTCATTTCAACAGACCTTTCTCTGGAGGAAATTCCGGAAATGCTTAAAGAATTGGAAAAATTTGCAGATGTTTTAATAATAGACCATCATCCAATACTATCTACTAATTATACTCAAAGAGTATTTATATTTAAGCCACAACTATTCTGTGAAGGAATAGAACCTCCAAAATACTGCAGCAGCAAACTTGTTTATGACATGTGTTTAAGAGTAGTTGATATATCAGATCTTGACTGGATTTCAGCAGTTGGAGTAATTGCAGATATTGCAACAATGGCTTGGCCAGAATTTATGATTCAAGTATTTAAAAGATACAATATCAATAAGAAAAAGGATTGGTTTAACAGTAAGCTCGGAAGAATTGCTGAATATATTGTTTCAACACAAAGCTATGACTTATCTAAAATTCAGGAAGCATTTGATACAGTGTATAATGCAAAAAGTCCTGATGATATTATTAAGTCAGGATTAAAAGAATATTATAAAATAGTTGATGCTGAAATAAAAGATTGGGTAAAGAATGTAAATAAAAGAGCAGAGATTTACAAAAATATAGATTTAATAATTTATGAAATAAAATCAAAATATAGAATAAAATCTCCAATAAGCACAATAATATCATTCAAATATCCAAACAAAACATTAATTACAGTAGATATTGACGGTGATAATGTTGGAGTGAGCGCCAGAAGACAAGATAAAAAAATAAAAACAAATGAAATGATATTATATGCAATAAAAGGACTAAAAGAGGCTTATGGCGGAGGGCACCCTCCTGCATCAGGAGCTAGATTAAAAAGAAAAGATTATAAGATTTTTAAGAACAAAATAATTGATTATTTAGAAGCTAATAAAGTACAATGAATAAATATTTAGGGGGAGAGGAACAGCTTAAACTAATAATAAATTATATGGAAGCTGTTTTTTTTGCAAAAGACATAAATAAACTAATAGAAGAAACTTTGAACTTTCTAGCTCACAATTTTAAAATATCTAATGCCTCAATAAAAATATTTGAGGTTAAAGGCAGATATTACAATAACACCAGTTTATATTAAAAAATTAAAAGAAGATGTCTTGACTAAAGATATTAACGAAATAGATAAAATAGTTCAAGTATTCTTAGCAATGCCAGTTTTATTTAACAAAGAATGCATTGGCTTCATATTCTTGTATTCAGAGGAAGAAATTCAAGAAATATCAAACACATTATACGTTCTTTCAGAAAAGCTTGGAAAATTTGCAATAACAATAAACAATTATAATAGAGTGCAAAAATCAGCAATAACTGATGCATTAACAGGATTATACAATAGAAATTATTTAACTGAAAATCTAAAAAACATCATAAAAAAAGCAAATGAAGATAAGAAATCAACATCATTAATAATACTAGATGTTGATAATTTTAAAAAATTTAATGATACAAAAGGACATTTGGAAGGAGATAAAATACTAAAAGAGATGGGCACCATAATAAATAATAATTTTAATTCTGGAGAGCTATGTTGCAGATATGGTGGAGAAGAATTTGTAATAATAATGCCAGAGACAAAACAACAAGATGCATTTGCAAAATCTGAAAAATTAAGAAAAGACGTTGAAAAAAGTTGCGAACTGACAATAAGTATTGGCTTAATGACAAGTCAGAATTCATCATTAAATCATTCTGAAATGTTGCAAAAAGCAGATGAAGCATTATATAAAGCAAAAAATTCCGGAAAAAACAAAGCAGTACAATATATTTCAATAGATAAAAGCCTTGGAACAATAGACGTTAAAGAAGCTGAGAGCATTGGCAAAAGCTAATCAAAATCTTTGAGGAGTTAAACAAAACATATAAGCTTCATTTCCTTTATTATTATAACTGTAAGTAAAAACCTTATCTTCTTGCATCCAGAAGAATGTAGCTCCACTATCCTGCCAGAATCTTTCTCCTCGCTCTAATTTGGTTACAACATCTCTAACATTAAAACCATCTCCTTGATCTCTTACAATTATAACAAAACCAGTTGGAGAATAAAAACATTTTATTTCAGCAGTCTTAGTTGGATCACTTTTATTTCCTCTTGTAAAAGCATTTTCGATTAATAACCACAATGGATTTTCAAAAGTTCTTTGCGAATCCGTAAATCTAGGATCAATATCATACCTTATTTGCAAGAAACAACCTAACTTTAGAACAAACTGCCAAAAAACATCCTTGCTAAAATCATATAAAACATTAAAATTTCCAAAATCAGTTAATCTAAATTTATTTTCATCTAAAAACGGAATTTCTTGAAAACGTTCTCTTGTCATGCCTAATTGATTTAGAATATCTTCTAAACTTTCAGATATATCAATGGTCATTTTAAGAGAATTTTTCCAAACCAGTAATTGACTCCTTAATATTCTCCAATCGAGATTTCATCTTGTCATTAATATCTCGAGATTTTATGTTTTTGTGAATTAAATAAGATGTTCTTATTATTAGTTTAATTTTTTGAATTGTTAAATCATTTCTCCAATCAACCTTTTTAGAGTCAAGCTTTTGTAACAACAATACTAGCTTAAGAAATGATCGTTCAATACTTATAATTAATAATTCAAGCCGTACATCATCTATATTTTTTGAAAATTCTTTATTAATACAAATAAGATTATAAGTATCATCAAGTGAAATGCTAAAACTAGAGATTGAAGAAAGAATACTGAATTGTTTTTTTGAAAAATTTGTTTCAAAATATTGCAATATCTTATTAACCTCAATTCTAAACAAATAAAAAGCAGACCTTATACGATGAATCTTCTCATCAAAAGAAATCGCATAAATCTCGTCAAGAATACGCTCCTGCTTAACAGAAACAAGCTTTGTAATCAATACACCAAAAAGTAATAAACCACAAACTGCTTCTATAACTGCAAAAACCCTTGCCCAACCAACAGGAAATATATCGCCATAACCTTGAGATGCAGATGCTGCAGTAATAAAACTAAAATATTGCGCTGTAAAAAAACCAGAAATACTCGGCTTTAATCTTTCTCCATTATATAATAAATCATTATTTTCTGAAAATGATAATATAAAATAAATCATTCCAAACACAACCATAAACAATATCCAGAATATAAAAGTCTGCTTAAAAGTAATTCTATCAAAGAATTTTTGTATTTGATTCATTTTCCACTAATAATCTCAACAACATCTCGATGTTTTAACAAATGCTCTTTTCCAATCCTTCTTTTAGTTTTAACATCTATTGCAGAGATAAAGTTTTGTCCAAGATCTGTATGCAGCTTATATGCAAAGTCTAAAGCGGTAGTGTTTGGCGGCATTAAAAAACAATCAGGAAGCCTATTGCCATGCTGATCTTCAAGCTTGCTAACTCCTCCAGGAAAAACCGAGATGTATTTTAATAACTCAAATACTGCAGTGTTAAGAACTTGCTGAGCGCCTGTTGAGCCATATTTATCAAGAATGTTGTTTTTAATATAATCCAGAGCATTTTTTTGCTTATCTGATAAATTTCCAATAACATTAAAAGATTTATCTCCTGGAATGTATTTTATTAAATTTGCTTTTGCTGCCTCTTTAAGCGCAAGCTCTGATTCAGCAGAACAAGGAACAATATTATAATTAGGAAATCTTTCTTTTAATCGTTTAATATTTTCTTCAGCTGTTGGAATGTCGATCTTATTAGCCGCAATAACAATTGGTTTTGTTAACTTTCTTAGCTCCATTGATAGCTTATGCAAGTCTTCCTCTGACCATGAATGGGGCATTTCTGGATTGAGAGCTAATTTTTTTATAGAGTTTTTAATCATATCCTCATTTACATTAAGTCCAGATAATTGCTTTGCTAATGCCTTATTTATATCCAAATGCTCTTGATGTATCTGTCTTGCAAACTTCTCCCACCCTTTTTTTAAAATTGATAAATACCACATGTCAAGCTCAACTTCAAGAAAATTAACATCAAAAACAGGATCATAAGAGCCAGCAGGAACAATCTCGCCTTTTTCATTAGTACTGCCAGATGCGTCAATAATATGAATCAAAACCTGAGCTTGTCTTAAATCATCAAGAAATTGGTTGCCCATACCTTTGCCCTCGTGAGCTCCAGGAACAAGTCCTGCAACATCAATAAGCTCAACTGGAACAAACCTTTGATGATCAATACAATAACCAAACCTTGGATTGCAGTTGGTATTAAATTCCTTATCAACACACTCTATTCTTACAAAGCCAATGCCTTTATTTGGCTCAATAGTTGTAAAAGGATAAGCAGCAATAGCTACATCTATCAAAGTCAATGCCTTAAAAAAAGTTGACTTTCCCACGCTAGGCTTGCCGAACTAAACCGATAATCATCGTCCACCTCACACTCCATATATAATATTTCTTTCACCCATATGTCCTTTTCTAAATATTTTTTTATCCACTTCCAAACTTTTAATGTGAAACCTAACACCTTGCCGAGTCATATTTATTTTAGTCGCAATTTGATTTACTGTCAAATCTTCTAATCTCAACATTCTAAATATTAAATCTTTGTTTCCTTTAACATAACGAATAGATCTTGAAGTTATATTTAAACTTAATTCTATTTTATTACTGATCTTTCCAAGATTACACTCAGGATATCTTTTAAATAATTCTTTATAATCATCAAACAATTTTTTCATTGCCATTTTTTTAATATACAAAATTCCATAATCATTCTTTATTTTAAGAGAACAATCATAATTTAATTTAAGACATACTTTATAAAGATCTTCTGTTAAACTGGGATTTTTTAACTTTATTGATATCAGAGTTGAATCTACATTTCCTTCATCAATTATAAAGGCCAATAAAACAGCTAACAAGTAACTTTTTTCTTTATCTAATATTTCTTTTGGCAATCTAGCTTCTTTAGATAAGAAACTTCTTTCATTTAAATCATATAATTTGAAAAATAATTGAGAAACAACAGCAGGACAATAAGATCTTGTTGTTTTTTTAAAATAATCTCCACTTTTGAACTTTATCTTTCCAAAAACTGATTCTATTTTTCTAATATATAACTCTCTAAATAGCTCATCGTACTGTCTATAACCAAAATAAGGTTGCCTTCCTTCAAAAAATATAACTGTGCCATCAGCAATATTGTGCGCAAGAATCATGTCAAAAATTGGAGTTATTTTTATCGGCAAAATTGGATTTTCAATTATATTATATCCTCTTTGAGTTTTATATGAAATAATGTTTTCTTGTAGCTCAAATTTTGAAATTCCTAATTTACTACAGCAAATAATAAAAACTTTCAAAGAACCATAATAATTTCTATTATAATAACTGTACTTCATAAAATTCTTAAAAGTGCTGAGCGGAACTTTCACATCTTCTTTTATTTTTTTATATAATTTTTCTTTACTATTAAATCCAGTTCTAATCAGAAAATTAATCTTTTTTAAAAAAGAAATATTTGGTTTAATGTATATTTTCTCTCCAAGATCCCAAATATCAATATCAGACATAATTAAAAAAACACTCTAATTTATTTAAATAACCTATGAGCTAATGTCCAGTGTCCAGTGAGTCATAAATCGTAAAATTTACGTAAATTAACTCCAAATACACTAGTTTTAAATATTATTGGTTTTGCAAAGCATTTATGCTAAAAGGAGATTTTCACATGCATACAAACGAGGATCCCGAAGATACTTTTATTACTCATTCGTCTCAAGAACTAATAAATCATGCAGCATCTCTAGGATTTCAAGTACTGGCAATAACACTGCATGGAAAATATTGTTATAGAAAATCACTTGCTGAATATGCAAAGAAAAAAGGCATCTTATTGATTCCGGGCTGTGAAGCAAATATTGAAAGAAAACATGTTTTGTTGTATAATTTTACAGAGCAAGAGATCAAAAAGATAAAAACATTTGATGATTTAAGAAAATACAAAACTAATCAAAAACTAGTAGTAGCTCCACATCCATTTTATCCATTTCCAAACTCATTAATGCACAAACTTTCTAAAAATATAGATGTTATAGATGCAATAGAATATTGCCATTTTTATACAAGGATTAATAATATTGCAAATAAATTAGCAGAAATAATCGCTAGAAAATATAACAAGCCAATTATTAGCACATCTGATGCTCATTATTTATGGCAGATGAACACTAATTTTACATTTATTGAT
>Ga0209541_10010753_pt1 | contig 14491 bp, 13 predicted proteins | sample RifCSPlowO2_01_FD_184027 | JGI IMG/M metagenome (GOLD analysis project Ga0209541, IMG submission 184027) | Groundwater microbial communities from Rifle, Colorado - Rifle CSP2_plank lowO2_0.1 (SPAdes) (version 2) | ecosystem: Environmental > Aquatic > Deep subsurface > Groundwater | place... | reverse complement strand
TATCATTTCCAGATAATTGTAGGATTGTATGTTGTGCAGATAACCTATATACTGACTATACTAGTAAACGGGATCGAGAACGGCTCTGACAAGCTGAATGAGAAATATGAATTGGGCAATAACATGATAAGAAGCACAGTGCTTTACTGCATTATAAGCCTCATTGTAATACTATTGTTTAATATCATTGCAGGGCAGATACTTACAACTTCTTTAGGAGTATAGAAAAAAAATGGGACCGCTGGGATTTGAATACCTGACCCGAAAGCAAATACTTGCGGATTCCCAGGACACCTACGTCTTCAGCGTATTTAGCCGCAAAAATGCGTGTGCTCTCCTTAGACGAAGGCAGACCTTCCCAGTCTGAGCTACGGTCCCGATTAAAATTCCAGAAAAAGAATTGATTTAAATTACTTTCGCTTACTCGTCCTTAATCTCTTCCTCATCAAAGTCAGGCTCTTCTTCAAGCTTTTCCTCGACTTTCTTCAGGTTTTCTTCTGATTCCTGGTAGAGTTTCTTGTCTTTTTCTTCATCCGGTGGGCTGATAGCTTCTTCCTTTGCTTCCTCGCTTTCCCCTATGACTTCCATAGTCCCAAATTTTCCCGTTGAAAGCTGCATCTCACCTTGCCATTCAGAAACATAGCCATTAGTTATCTTTATTTTGTCTCCTGCCTTCACTTTTTCAATATCATCATTCCATAAAGTAAGCTTTATGTCGCCAGTTTCATCTTTTGCAACTGCTGTGGTTACTCTGCCTGCTCTTCCAAATTTCTCAAACTCTCTTGGCTCCCCTACATCAACTATGTCTAGGACAATATCTACCTTCCCCTGCCTTGGCTGTAAGTCTTTAACCTGCATAATCAAAAGAGAATAAGCGCTATATATAAAATTTATGGATTATTGATTAATTTCCCTATTGCTTCCCTCAAGTCTTTTATCGGAACTCTTACCTGCTTCGTATCATCCCTGTTTCTTACAGTGACTGCCTTGTCCTTTAGAGTGTCAAAATCAACTGTGATACAGTAAGGTATTCCGGTCTCGTCTGCCCTCGCATACCTTCTTCCAACATATAGTAAAGTATTTAAATCTACTTTTTTCCTGATTTATTCAGTTAAACCACCTCAAAAAATGTTTCAACTGCAAAATTAAGTCTTTTGGTTTTCACACAAAAGTCTGTTACGCAGTCTCAACCGAAGAAAAACTCGGTGATTTAAATGAATTTAAACAATCAAGAAATAAAAAAATTAGATTTTAGAAATGACTTTTTGCTATATGAAGATAAAATATTCATAAATGGTTCTTTAAAAAAATACTATAGTTATTCTCAATAAAAATTCTAGCCAATTCTTCTTTTAATTTATTTTTATCGACTCTAACTTGCTTAGTAGTGTTTCTATCGCGGAGAGTAATCATATGATCTTCCAAGGTTTGAAAGTCTATAGTGATGCAAATTGGCGTTCCTATCTCATCTTGCCTACTGTATCTGCGTCCAATCGATCCTTTAGAATCGAAAACACAATTATAGTATTTTTTTAAAGAATCATATATTTTTTTTGCCTCGTTATCCAATTTGTTTACTAACGGGAAAACACCGGCTTTTACCGGAGCTAACTTAGGATGCAGCTTTAAGACAACATTTTCCCTTTTTTGGTCATATTCATAAGCGTCAAACATAAATACCAAAAAAGCCCTTTCAACTCCTTGAGACGGCTCGGCAACGACATAAGGCACAATTTTTTTCCTTGTCTCCTCGTCAAAAATGCTTAAATCGCTGCCGGAAAATTTAATATGCTGCTTTAGGTCAAAATCACTCCTGTTTGCTATTCCCTGCAGCTCTTTCCAGCCGAATGGGAAGTTATATTCAAGGTCCCACGTGTCCAAAGCATAATGGCTCTTTTCCTTCTTTAAGTGTTGCCTTACACGGAAATTTTCTTTTTTTGCGCCTAAGCCTGTAAACCATTTCTGCTCTGTTGCGAGCCAGTAAGCGTGCCATTCTGAGATTATTTTTTTCTTTAGCGCATCCTTTATCCTCATTTTTACCGGATTTTGTTTTTTTTCCTGCATCTCCGCTGTCAAAAAATTCAATTCCTCATTTTCCACTTCGTTAATGAATGGACATTTATTTGCCTTTTCCGGATGCGCAAAATATTCAATTTCCATCATCTCAAATTCCCTGCATCTGAATAGAAAATCCCTGGGAGAAATTTCATTCCTGAATCCTTTTCCTATCTGCGCTATGCCAAATGGAAGCTTTAATCTTGCATTGTCCGCCACTAATTTAAAGTCCGCAAAAATTAATTGCGCGGTTTCAGGCCTTAAGTAAGCGATAGAGCCTTTGTCTTCCTTCGGCCCCACATTTGTCTTGAGCATTAAGCTGAACTGCTCTATCTTTTCAAAATCTGAGCTGCACTTTGGGCATTTTAACTTATTTTTCTTCATAATGCTATTAATTTCATCTACGCTGTGGCCTTCCACATTGACTTTTAATTTCTCCTCGATGAAATGGTCTGCCCTTATTTCCTGCCTGCATTTTGAGCACTTCAGCATTATATCCTCAAAATTTTCCACATGGCCGCTGGCCTGCCAGACTTTTGGGTGGGTTATTATGCTTCCGTCTATTCCTACAATATCCTCTCTTTGCCGTACATGGTATTTCCACCATTCGTTTTTTATGTTGTTTTTTAATTCAACACCCAGATGCCCAAAATCCCAAAATCCAGAAAAACCGCCATAAATTTCGCTGTTAGGATAAACAAAGCCTTTCCTTTTGCAGAAAACAGCCATGTCCTCTATGCTTGGTTTTTCCATAGATGGATAGATTAATCAGTATTTTATAAAATTTGTTGTTTTTAAAGAAACTAATCAGATTAAGCAGCCTTAACCTTCTTTTGCGGTATTAAGAAAGCTATTACTAATGGCACTAATACGAAGAGCCAGCCAACCAATATGGCCCAGTCCGGATAGCCAGAATAGTTTTCAACAAACTCTGCCTTTAATTGTATTGCAAGTATCACGGCAAGGGCTATAGGGGTAATATACTTTATTGTTATGTCCCACCATGGGCCTATTTTGAAGTCAGAGACCTTATTTACATATGCCCTCATCTTTTTAGCGCCGTAAATCCAGCCGATGGCAATGCATTCAAGGATTCCTATGACAATCAGGCTTACGCTTGTTACAAAATGATCAACAACATCAAGCATGTACAAGCCAGCATTCGTTGTGTAGATTATTCCGGCTAAAAATCCTAAAACACAAACAACCAATGCAATATGCTGCCTCTTCATTTTTGTTTTGTCTAATACTGTTGTGTTTATTGCCTCTACCAATGAAAATGCGCTGTCAATCGCCAAAGTGAGCAGTGTAAGGAAAAATAGAATGCTGAAAAAGGCTGCAAAAGGCATCAGGCTCAATGCTTTCGGGAATGCAATGAAAGCCAGTCCTGGACCAGAGGCAACTACCTCATCCAAAGGAACGTTCTGCTGGCTCGCCATAAATCCTAATGTTGCAAATACCACAAATCCGGCCAGTATTGCCACTATGGAATCTGCAATACCGATAACAAATGCATTTTTTGCTATGTCTGAATCTTTCTTATTGAAGCTTGCATAAGCAATCATGATGCCAAATGCCAAACTTAAGGAAAAGAATATCTGGGCAAAAGCTGCGCGCCATACTTCCGCATCAAATAAGGCAGAAAAATTTGGCGTAAGATAAGCTGCAATGCCAGCTCCTGCACCGTCCAAGGTAACAGCCCTTATCAACAATACTATCATGAGGATTATGGGCAGTGGAACTGTCCAGATAATAACCTTGCTTACGCTTTTTACGCCTTTTCGGATACAGAAATAAATCCAAACCCAGCTTATTATAAGCGCGATAAAGACTGCAGGAACTATGGTGCCAACAGAGTTTATGCTGCCTGAGAGCTGCAAAACATTGCTGAAAAAATACGTTTTCGGGTCGTCAGACCATTGGACGCCAAAAGATACAAGCATGTAAACCAAAGACCACGCCATTACAACAACATAATAGCTTATTACGATAAAAGCAGTGAATAACGCCCACCATCCCAATCCGGACAGCCTTTTTTTGACTGCAGCAAAGGAATCCACAGCGCCTTTCTGCATTTTTTGCCCTAAGCCAAATTCAAGAATCAATAACGGGATTCCAGCAACAAATAATGCAATAAGGTAAGGTATAAGAAATGCGCCTCCGCCAAATTTTTCAGCAAGGTAAGGATACCTCCAAATATTGCCAAGGCCGACTGCAGAGCCTATGGCAGCATAAACAAACAAAGTCCTTGAAGGCCATCTATCTCTAACCATTATAAACCGAATCAGAAATTATGATAAATATATTTAAACCTTTTTATTAAAATTCTGAGAAATAATTATTGGCTGGTGGTTATTTTCTCCTGAAACAGCCCATAGTATGGTCATTCACCATTCCAACAGCCTGCATGAAAGCGTAAATTATTGTGGAGCCTACAAAATTCATTCCTCTCTTCTTAAGGTCCTTTGATATCCTATCTGACAGTCCTGTGGATGCAGGAATCTCTTTTAAAGACTTAAAATTATTTTTTATTGGCTTGTTGCTGACAAAAGACCAGATATACTTGTCAAAAGAGCCATACTCCTTTTGAATTTCAATGAAGGCTTTTGCATTCCTTATTGCAGAATGTATTTTTAGTTTGTTCCTTATTATGCCTTCGTTTGCCAATAACATTTTAACATCTTCTTGCGTATATTTTGCAATTTTTTTGTAATCAAAATTGTTAAGCGATTCCCTATAATTCTCCCTTTTCTTCAAAATAGTAGTCCAGCTCAAGCCTGCCTGGGCACCTTCAAGGACAAGGAATTCAAACAATTTTTTATCGTCATGCACGGGATTTCCCCATTCTAAATCATGGTATCTAACCATTAAAGAATCATTTCCGGCCCAGAAGCATCTTATTTTTTCATCCATTCAATCTCCTCCATGCTTAAATCCAGCTCTTCTGTTAATTGCTCCCTAAAGTTTTTGTTTTTCCTGAATGCAATCTGCAGATAAGGCAGGGTATTTTTTAAAGCCTGTTTTGTCGAGGTGTGTGTTTTTTCCGCTATTTTCCCGGCTACCGCTTTCTTCTTCATTGCTTTCTGTTTTGCCCACCACAGCTTCAGAAGTTTTCCTGTTGGCTTATACTGCACATAGTGCCCGTATTTTTCCTTTTTTGAGACTGCAATGCCTGCTGTTATTAGCGCATTTATGTAAACGAGAAAACGCCAGTGCTGCCATCTTTTTATTCTTCTGTTAAAAACGTCAGCTTTGCTTAATTTATCATAGGCTTTTGCCAAATCTTCCGGCTTGATATATTCTTTTGGCAGGTTTTCATCCAGCCATAAAAGCTGCTGGTCAAGGTTTTCCTCGACAGTGTCAAATGCAGTAATTGCAACTTTTGGATCTGTGCTCTTGAATATTTTAATCAGGGCATTAATCATGCTGTCTAATTTGTTTCTTTCCCCAAGCTCTTCAAGGCTTTCTTTTGTCAGTTCCTTTGCCTCCATAGACAATGTTTGCAGATCATTGATAGCAGCTCTTGCATCATTGCCTGCCCTCCTCGCTAAACCTTTCAATATCTCCTCTTCGTACTTTATTTTTTCTTTGCTGCATATATTTTTTAATATCTCGAATATTGATAAATAGCCCAAGGGAATAAATTCTATCATCTCAGTTCTTCTTTTCAGATTGTTGAACTTGTAGTCCCATGGGTTTGTTGCTGTTAAAATTATCGGGAAAGAAGATTTCTCAATCAGCTTTGTTATTGCCTGCAAGCCGCCCCTGTCCTTTGTTCCTGAGAGGCCGTCAATCTCATCCACTAAAATTAATTTGCCTTTTGAGAACAAGCTCATCTGGCCTATTGCGCTTCCCAATAAAGAATTTATCTCGTCTGCATTCCTTACATCAGAAGCATTGACTTCCAGAATCTCAAGGCCTAATTCCTTGGCTATTGCGTAAGCGCTTATTGTTTTTCCGGTTCCAGAAGGGCCGTACAGCAATGCTGCATTCTTTTTCTGCTTCTTGAAATTAACCACGAAGTCCTTCAGCTTTTTTATAGCCTCATCTTGGCCTATTATCTCCTTTGTTGTTTTTGGCCGGTATTTGAAGGTAAAGGGCTGCATAGAAATTAGCTATTATCCTAATTATTTTAAGGTTTTGTATTTTTCTAAGCCTTAATCAGGATGATATCCTAAAAATTCATAGAGCGCCTGAGGGCTGTGTATCCAAATCTTTCCTTGTTTGGTTGTTATCATTTTTCTAACCACTGCTTCCTTAAAAAGCCCGGTAATAAATGCTCTGGAAGTTCCGGTTGCTTCCGCTATTTGCTTATGGCTTTTACGAATTTCAACTGCTACATCCTCATTTTCAAATACCACGCCACAGTGCTGCGCTAGGCTGCCTGGAACACCTTCTGAGTATAGTATCAAATCCCAAAGATAAGCTGCAACTTTTTGTCTGGCATTCAAACTTCCTCTTTCCAGATATTTCAAGTTCATTTCTGCAACCATTCTAGTAACAGTATCCGCAATATTATAATTTCCTCGGCGTATGTCCTCAAACATATTATGATTAAAAGCAATCACCGTTGATGGCGCTTCTGCAATAGCAGATGTTTTGTAATTTGCACCACCCCTTTCAAGGCTTTTAAAGAATTCCGGCAAGCCCATATATTTTCCGGTGTTTGCGAAGCCAACAACCGTTGAGAGCCCTGAATTTGGGTTGGAATGAACTAAACTTGCCAAGCCTTCATGAATAAAGAAAACTTCTGTTGCGGGACTGCCTTGTTTGTAAATGCAATCACCTGGTTTATACTGGCTAAAACCAACAACACCGGGCAATGAAACCCCGGGATTTGCATGAGGACTACTACCACAAGTAGCAGTCCTTCCTTCATCTAGAGTAACATTCGCTCCCAATAACCCCCACCAGTTAACAATTTATATTGTGGAACCACTATTTAAACATTTTTATTGAAAATTCAAATTTTTATCACTTAAAAGAGTCAAAGGAATAAAGCCATTAAATTTCAAATTGAAACTAAAACTTTAAAAAACACAACCCTTTCTTAACGCTTATGGAATTGCCTAAGCGCTATGAGCCGCATCAAGCTGAAGAAAAGTGGCTAAAGTACTGGGAGAAAGAGAGGATATATTCTTTTAATCCTGAAAGCAAGGAAGAGGTTTATTCTATAGATACTCCTCCGCCAACTGTAAGCGGAAAGATGCATTTGGGCCATAGCTTTTCTTACTCACAGCAGGATTTCGTTGTCAGGTTTCAAAGAATGCTGGGAAAAAATGTTTTCTACCCTTTCGGCACTGACGATAACGGCCTGGCAACAGAAAGGATGATAGAGAAGATGAAGAATGTCAAGGGCCAGAGGATGGAGAGAAGGGAGTTTGTGAAGCTATGCTTAAAGACTTTGGAAGAGATAAGGCCTGATTTCGTTTATGACTGGAAAAGAATCGGGGTGAGCGCTGATTACAATATCTTTTATACAACAATTAACGAGCATTCCCAGAAGGTTTCGCAAAAGTCATTTATCGAGCTTTACAAAATGGGAAGGCTAGAGAAAAAAAAGTATCCAATAATGTTTTGCCCAAATTGTCTGACAGCAATAGCCCAGGTAGAGCTTAAAGACGCTGAAAGGGAATCGCAGCTTGTCAATATACAAGTTGAAGTTGAAGGCAGCAGCGAGAAAATAGTCTTTGCAACAACAAGGCCCGAGCTTATTTACGGATGCGTTGGCATATCCTTTCACCCCAATGACAAAAGGTATAAGCATTTAAGCGGAAAAAAGGTAAGAATGCCCATTACAGGCAGGCTTGTGGAAATCATCCCTGACGAATTTACAGATATCGAATACGGCTCAGGGCTTGTTTATTACTGCACTTATGGAAGTGTAGATTGCATTGAATGGCTGCAGAGGCACCCCGGCATCAAGCCTGTGGAAGTGATGGGGCTCGATGGAAAATATAATGAGCTATCCGGGCGGTATAAGGGAATGAGAAGTGAGGAAGCAAGGAAGAAAGTCATAGAAGACCTGCAAAAAGAAGGTGCAATAGCCAAGCTTGAAAAAATAAAACACGTTGTCAATGCCCATGAAAGATGCGAAACGGATATTGAGTATGTGGCAGTAGACCAGTGGTTCATAAAGTACCTTGACCTTAAGGCAGATTTCATAAAATGCGGTAGAAAGATAAAATGGTATCCGGAGCACATGAGGGCAAGGTATGAGAACTGGATTGATGGATTAAAATGGGACTGGAACATATCAAGGCAGAGGCATTTTGGTGTTCCTATACCGGTGTGGTACTGCAGGAAATGTGGAGAAATAACAGTTGCAGATGAAAAGCAGCTTCCTGTAGACCCTTTGGTTGATAAGCCAAGCAAGAAGTGCAAATGCGGCTCAAATGAGTTTATAGGAGAAAAAGATGTTCTTGATACTTGGGCAACCTCTTCATTAACACCAGATATTGCTGCTGAATTATTTAAAGACAAACCAATTTTCAAAAAATTGTTGCCGATGGACTTGAGGCCGCAGGCTCATGACATAATTACTTTCTGGCTCTTTAATACTGTTGTAAAGGGCTATTTCCATCATAATAACATTCCCTGGAAAAACGCAATGATTTCCGGATGGGCTTTAGACCCTCATGGGAAAAAGATGTCTAAGTCAAAGGGAAATGTTATTGATCCAAGGGAGATGATAAAGAAATATTCTGCAGATGCATTAAGGTTCTGGGCAGCAGGAAGCAGATTAGGAGATGACTTGCCATTCCAGGAAAAAGACCTGATAACAGGAATAAAGTTTACCACGAAGATATGGAATGCTTCAAAGTTTGCCTTTATGCACCTGCAAGACTACAAATTAGAGAAGCCGAAAAAACTGGAATTGATAGACAAATGGGTTCTTTCGAAATTAAGCAAATTAATAAGCGGGGCAACAGAAAATTTCATGAAATATGAATATTCACATACAAAGCTCGAGACAGACAAGTTTTTCTGGCATACTTTTGCAGACAATTACCTGGAAATAATTAAAGATAGGCTGTATAATGCGGATAAACGGGGCAAAGAAGCAAGATTGTCAGCACAATACGCTTTATACTGCACATTATTATCAATAATGAAGCTAATGGCTCCAATAACGCCTTTCATAACAGAAGAGCTTTACCAGCATTTCTTTAAGAAAAATGAGAAGGTAAAAAGCATACACCTTTCAAGATGGCCTTCTATTGACATGATTGACGAGGAAGCTGAGAAAGCAGGAGATTTTTTTGTTTTTGTCCTGCAGCAGGTCAGGAAAGCAAAATCAGAGCAAAATCTTTCATTAAAAAAGCCCGTAAAAAGAATCCTGGCTAAGGGGAAAATAACTTTGGAGCAGTTCAATGCGATAAAAGACGATTTAGCAGCTACAGCAACTGCGGAAAAAATAGAATTCGAGCAGCTGCCTAAAAAAAACCCAATGGATTATGAGGTTGTGGTAGATTTATAAAAAGATTTAAATACTATAAGCTTATCCTAAAATAAAAATCTGGTGATAGTTCTATTTAGAAAAATATTTATATCAGTTGTGGTAGAATATACATAGGTATAGGCAAATGGCACATCCCAAAATAAATCATCCTAGGATGGATTTATCAAAGCAGAATTCTCAACAAAAGAAAAAAGGTGATTTATCATGCCACAAAAAATAACCTATAAAGTAGGGTCTGAATACGGAAGTAAGTTACCAGGCTTGTGCCCTGTGGGCAATGGACAGCCAGAAACAGTGGGGCTCGTTAAGATTTATGGATACAAAAATGCTTTGCTCGAATTTTACAAAGGTATAGATGGAGTTGGTAACCTATCCCTTCAATTAACAGATATATACGATAACATGATAGGGCAGCTTGAAAAGTTAGTGGTGGAAATTCCTCCAGCCACTAAAAAATAGTGGGCTTTTGGCGTTTAACTTGAATTATCTTTTTATAACAAAATTTAAATATTCCTTACCTCGGATTATATAGGTTAAATAGGAAGATAGAAGGTGGGATAAATGGGTGGACTTGAAGAGGCTGTAAAAACTGAAGATAAAGATAGAAGAGGTATAAGGATAATTAAAAGTCATAAACCTCGCCATAGGTTAAGGGATACTGGGGACGCAGAGTATCATGGACATGGAAATTTAACAGGTCAGGAGAGGCGTACAGGGCCTTCAGAAAGTATAGTTACACGAACCATAATGGCAACACAAGATTATGGCATGAATGTAGAAAGTATTAGAAGTCCATATGAGCATGGCTCCAACGCTTATTTTTCTGATATAGGATTAAATAACGGTTTTGTAAATGACTCTGTAAGGAGATACAGCAAAGATGCTGTAAAAACAGGCGCACGAGTAGCATATGATGCAGGCATTAGGGATGGAGATCAAAGGGTTTTTAATATTTTATTTGAGCTACTTAGCACGGAAGGGGAAGAAGTAACTAAAAATTTAATTTTTGGAGTTGGTATAAGCCCCTCTCAATTAGCTGGCTATTCCATGCGTCGGAAATCCAATATAAGAATTCTTGCTCCCAAGGATGTAGGAACTATTGTGGATAGAGCATCGAGCAGAAATATTGCATCTATGTTAGCGCAGAATGGGATGAATTTAGTTTATTCTAAGCCTACTTTTATGGCGTTTAACTATGCAAACAGATAAGTCTCCTTTTTTCCCTCTTGTTTTACAAAATTTAAATAAAAATATCAAATAAATATCAGTATTATATCTGTTTATAATCTCTTAACCCTAACCCCATTTTTTAAATCTTCCAGCACATAGCCTTTCTTTTTCAAGTCTTCCCTTATCTTATCTGCTTTTTCAAAATTTTTTCTTTTCCTTGCCTCTTCTCTTTCTGCAACAAGCTTTCTTATTTCCGGGCTTAGCTTAGCTTCTTCTGCAGTAAACACATTGAATATTTTGTCAAATTCGAGCATTAATTCATAGCTCTTTTTGCCCCCTCCCTTTTTATTTGCCTCTTTTACAAAATCAAAGATAACAGCTAAAGCTTTTGGGGTGTCAAAATCATCGTCCATATATTTTTGAAATTCTTTTTTCGTTTTTTCAATAAGCTTTTCATCGTCAACGGAGTTGATGCCGGACGAAGTCCGAGCATCTTTTTCTTTTCTATCCTTTACTTTTGCTATAAAATCATTCAGCCTTTCAAGGCTGTTTTTTGCCTGCTCTAATGATTCTTCCGAGAAATCAATGGGGCTTCTGTAGTGGGCGGATAGATAAAAAAACCTTAATACTTTTGCGTCATATTTTTTTAATGCATCCTTGACAGTTATGAAATTGCCCAGGGATTTTGCCATTTTCTGGCGCTTTACGTTTAAAAAGCCAGTATGCAGCCAATATTTTACAAATGGCTTTTTGCCGGAAGAAGCCTCCATTTGCGCAATCTCAGCTTCATGATGGGGAAAAATTAAGTCTCGAGCTCCTCCATGCATGTCATACCGGGATCCAAATTCCTTTTCAGTTATAGCTGTATCTTCAATATGCCATCCTGGACGGCCGCCATTAAACCAGGGATCCTGCCAAGAAGGCTCGTCCTTTTTTGATTTTTTCCACAAGCAGAAGTCCCCTTTGTTAATTTTCTCTACGCTCTCATCAATCCTTGTTACAGCATCTTCTGCTTCTGTTGACTTTCTGCCGGATAATTTTCCGTATTCAGGAAATTTGCCCAGGTTAAAGTAGATTCCATCATTTTCAATGCTATATGCATAACCCTTGTCCATCAGGAGCTTAACCTGCTTTATTATTTCTTTAATGTGGTCTGTGGCCCTGGCAAACTTATTTACAGAATCAACGCCTAATTCCTTCATGTCTTTTTGGTATTCTTTCTCAAAATTTCTGGCTAAATCAATTGGCTTTACTTTTTTTTCTTTTGCCCTTTGTATTATCTTGTCATCTATATCCGTAACATTCTGCAAATAGAAGACATTGTAACCTTTGTACCTCAGATACTTTGCAATAACATCAAACTGCACATAAGTTTTTGCATGCCCGATATGCGCATAGTCATATGGAGTTATGCCGCAAACGAATAAATTAACCCTTTTATCTTTAATCGGCTTAAAAGTTTCTTTTTTCCTTGTTAAGGTGTTATAGAGCTTAAGGGCCATTTTACTCCATCTTTTTTATTAATGTTTATTGATATGTGTTTATTTGCTGCTTTTTATATTTAATGGAAAAAAAGAATTGAAAGCGAGGAGGCGGATTCGAACCGCCGAATAAGAGGGTTGCAGCCTCTCGCCTTAGCCGCTTGGCTTTGAGGTTAAAAAAATCCTCGCACTGCGGCTAGCGCCCTCGCACAAGAAATTTCCAAAACTCAATTTCTTTTATAAATATTTCTGAATTATAGCAAGGAACACAAATAAGTGAGTAATAAAATTGTTCCTTGCTTACAAAGAAATGCAAAGCATTTCTTGTACCGAAAATTGCAAGGCAATTTTCTTGTATTACGAACGAGCAACAAATTGCTCAATTATTTTTGCGAGTGAGTATAGAAACAGTTAGTTGCAATAAGACATATCCCCTTCAGAGTACTCAGTAATAAAGTTGTTGTAATACAGCAAATAGATTTCCTTATCTCCAAAGCTTGTCTTGTCCATTTTCACTTGTTCTTAAGCTCTTCATTCTTGTCGTTTGCATCTAACCAAATAAGGGTTTCGATGAAACTTTTTTCCGTTTCCACGTTTGTTTTTCTAGCTTGTGGCATTTTTTATCACCTCACAGATTTAGAATATTAATGGTTGAGTTTTAATGATTTAGAGAAAAAATGTGAGATGACTCAACACACCTGTGTATGGGGATGCCTAATAAACAGAAGTCCCTTAATCCACATCACGGTATATTCAGTCATATAAGAACTAAATGGATAGCTTATATTTAAATATTTCTTTTATAATTTATATAAAAAGGTTAATATCCTGTCCGATTATATAGACTAGCCTTAAGGAATTCTGTTATACACCCTTACGAAGTAAAGTGCAACGTGGTTGCTGAAAGCAAAGTTTTTTCGGAGCAAAGTAATGAAATCCGAACACAATAAAATAAATACATTAAGGGCAACAGAATTATAGCCCCAATCTCTCACGCATTAATGGAGCCAATCTAGGAAGATTAAATTTTCCGCAATATTCGACTACTAAATCTGCTGTAACCTTAGCATCATATCTTGAAATGCCGTGAAACCTTTCTACATATCTTCGAAGCTCACCTGTTAACAGAGTTACTGTTGGAGATTCTCTATGGAGGTTATTGAGCAATTCTGTTTCTGGACTTAGCAGATATTCACCAATAAAAAATTCTCGTGATTGTCGTACTATCAAATTTTTTTCTTGCCATCTTGCTATATCATCGAACGCCTCAGGCGTCATAGGATTGCCACCGTGAGTTCCTAAATAATATTTTTCCTTTTCCATCCATTTTGCATATCTTGATAAATCATCAAAAATTTCTCGTTGCGCAGGCGTTAAATTATCAGGCATAAGAGAATCAAGATTTGTTGTTTGAGTACTCATAAGAAATAACGAAAAAGTTAAAGAATATAAACCTTTCTGTCTGCATTTAATTTTTCTGTTGCCATTCTCGTCTTTGCTCCAAAAATTGCTATAACAAATGTCAAATAAAAAAATTATAGCGGAAGACACAAGTTTTTATACAAAATTGTTGTGTCTTCCTAATATAGTAACCGACCATTCTTGTTCAAAAATTTAGGTCAGTTACTATAAATCAAAACATCAAACAAAAATATTAATATATATCATGCAAAACCCTTAAAAAAATATGATGAACGAGCTGTTGTGGGTTTTATTGATGATTGTTACCTTTCTTGGAATATTGTTAGCTTACATGCTTTTTGGCAGGATTGGCTTGTATGCCTGGATTGCGATTTCTATTATTATAGCGAATATACAGGTAATGAAGACAATAGAGATTTTTGGCTTGGTGACAGCAGAAGGCAACATAATTTACGCCACAATATTCCTGGCTATGGATATTTTGGGGGAAAATCATGGCAAAAAAGCAGCCTATAAAGGAGTGATGATAGGATTTTTTACATTAATTGTTGTAACTGTTTTAATGCAATTGACTTTGCTTTTTGTGCCTCATGAATCCGACACTCTAAGCCCTGCTTTGGAAAGCATATTTTTTTTTGCCAAGGATTGCGTTTGCATCTATAACGGCTTATTTCTTATCCCAAACCCTGAATATAATAATTTTTCATTATATCAAAGAATTAACAAAGGGAAAAATGCTGTGGCTTAGAAACAATGCATCCACCATGATTTCACAATTCTTCGATAATATAATCTTTACTTATATGGCTTTTGTCGGCTTATTTGGCCTGTTTGGCTGGCAGCAGATTTTTGAATGGCCAATCATATTCCAGATATTTATCACAAGCTTGATAATGAAATA
>Ga0209541_10010749_pt1 | contig 14499 bp, 19 predicted proteins | sample RifCSPlowO2_01_FD_184027 | JGI IMG/M metagenome (GOLD analysis project Ga0209541, IMG submission 184027) | Groundwater microbial communities from Rifle, Colorado - Rifle CSP2_plank lowO2_0.1 (SPAdes) (version 2) | ecosystem: Environmental > Aquatic > Deep subsurface > Groundwater | place... | reverse complement strand
CTTCTTTCAAGCCATTAGCATCTGCCACCCTGTTAATATAATCTCTTATAGCATTAATAACTAAGTATCCTATGTTTTCTCCGCCTTTTGCTTTCACAGTTATTTCACTGTAACCCTTGCCTGTGTTGTAAGGTATTCTCACTTCTTGGTCCTTATTTAATGCAGCATTTGGCTGTAAACTATTAAAGTTAGCAACTATTGTGGTGATTTCATCTATTTTTCTGCCATCAAACCCATATTTTAGTGCTATTCTTTCAAGAACTTCTCCTTTAGCAACTGCGTGAACCGTATTTTTGTACTGTGCAACCTGGGCTGGTGTAGCTGGAACTGTTGCAGCTGGAGCTGGTGTAGGTGGTGCTGGTTGTGTTGTACCTTTACCAGTACCATAATAACACAAAGCTGCTAAGCCCAAACCAGCAATTGTAGTCGCGCCAAGAACTGCACTTGTAATCTTTGATTTTCTTAATCTGCGCCCTTGTTCCTCCAATCTGTGTTCTAGTTCATCTGCAGTATTGTTTAGAGAAGTAATTCCTGCCTCATATCTCTGGTCTTGGGCATTTCTTCTTTGAGTATACTCTGCTTTAACATCAGGTTCGAATGTCACAGGAACCAACATTTGCAATAAGGCATTTCTTTCTCTTTCGAGTTCTACCATCACTTGTTCAAAAGGTCTGTCATCAATATTTGCCATTTACTTAACCACCAAAAATTAGGAAAATTATCCACTATTTAAATCTTTTGGTTATGTTATCACTTGCTAATGGTTAAGTATTTCCTATACAGTCTAGTTCTATGTATTCATCACAAATTTTGCATATAAACATAAAACCTTTATATACTACCTAAATTCATATTTATAGATGAAATTAAAAAACATAATTAAAAACTTATTATTCATTAAAAGCCTAAATCTCTTAAAATCCAATCCAAACAAAATTGGCTTGATGGTTTTGTTTGATTTAATGTTTTTTAGTTCTGTCTATGGATTGCAAAACTTAAGCCAATATTTTGCGCAGAGCCTTGTTTTGCCCACTACAATATTGTCTGCCGTCATTTTTATAATTTTTTCATTAATTTATTATTTGATAGTGTTATTAGTATACTCCTTCTTCAAATACAGCATATTGGACTTTATAAAGTCCTTGTTTGGGAAGACGGAATTCTCGTTCAAAAGGCTTGGGCATTTTTATTCCCTGAATATCATAATTGCAGGAATTTTTTTAGCAATTATGCTTTCCCTTAGTTTTATCCTGGGAAGCATTAAGCAATCTTATCAGCCATTTGTGTTTATTTTCTTGGCGCTCCCATATTCCCTATTTTTATATATTACAATTAATATATCCCATTCTTTATTTTATCAAGGCGCTTCAATAAAAGACACAATCAAAAAAAGCTTCAAAATTACGTTCACAAAAATAAAAAGCTACAGGGAAACAATTTTAATAATGATTGTTTTTGCTTTGGTATTGTGGCTTTTATTTTTAGGCAGCGGATATTTAATAAGGTTTCTTACATCCAAAAATTATAGCTTGTACTTAACTTCATACGCTTATTTCAAGCAAATTTCAATTATCGTTGTTGATTTAGTGTTTTATTTGGTAATTTTAATAAACAGAATTTCATTCTATGCCTTAGTTAAAAATAGTAATATTTAAATACTAGTATTACTTTATTACTTCAAAGTTGAGTTTATGCCTACCGTCAAAACTATCAAGAATGTAAATGAAGAAGCTTGGCTAGAATTCAAAAGCATAGCCGCAAAAAACAAAATGAAAATGGGCAAGCTGTTTGAGGATATGGTTGAGGAATACAAGAAGAAAACAAAAGAATTTTGGAATGATATACTTAAAGGTCCTCCTCTGCTTTCAGAAGAAGAGGCAAAGGGGATGGAAAAGACAGTCAAAGGATTAAGGGAAGAATATGGTTTCAGAAAAATAAGATGGCATTGATTCTGGACACATCCATTTTAATAGATATACAAAAAAAGAAAAAGAGTACTATAGAAAAATTACAAGATATTTATAAAGGGCAGATTGAGCCTCCTAAAATAACTTTTATAAATTATTTTGAGTTCTACGAAGGGCTTATCGAGAAAGATGTCAAAAACAAAAATCTTCTTATTGCTTTCGTAAATAAATTTATATGCCTAAGCGCTTCAAAAATAACAGCAGAAATACTTGCAAATTTAAAGCATAAATATGAAAAGAAAGGCGCATTATTTGGCATAGCAGATCTAATAATAGCATCATTGGTACTTGAAAACAATGGAAATTTGATAACAAAAGATAAAACTTTTGAAAAAATTGAGGAAATAAATAAAATAATTTTAGATTAAATGTTCTACCACAATATAAATCCAGTATTGCTTGAAATTGGCCCTTTTCAGATAAGGTATTATGGATTGTTTTATGCGCTTGGCTTTGTGATTGCCTATTTCTTGATTTCTTATCTTGCAAAGAAAAATCAATTGGGCATAACAAAAGATGATGTTGCTGACTATTTGGTTTATGAAATTATTGGAATTGTTGCAGGAGCCAGATTAATTTATGTTGTTTTTTACAACCCGTTGTTTTACATTCAAAATCCTTTAGAAATTTTTGCAGTATGGCACGGCGGCTTGAGTTTTCATGGCGGATTATTAGGCGCAATAATTGTTGCTTACTTATTTTGCAAAAAGAAAAAAATAGAATTCTATGACATTGCTGATATCGGCGTCATTCCAGTTGCCTTGGCATTGGCCTTAGGAAGAATTGGCAACTTTATGAATGCAGAGCTTTATGGCAGAATTACAAATGTTTCTTGGTGCATAGACTATTCAAGAAACCAGTTTGTTGAAAATTTGCCAAACGGCTGCAGGCATCCTTCGCAGATTTATGAGTCAATAAAGAATTTAGCAATTTTTGCTGTTTTGTGGATCATTAAAGACAATAAGCTTCCGAAAGGTTTTATGTTCTGGAGCTTTGTGACATTATATGGCTTGTTCAGGACAATTGTTGAATTTTTCAGAGCTCCGGACGAGCAGATTGGATTCATCTTTAATTATTTTACAATGGGGCAATTGCTGAGCTTTCCTGTGTTTTTATTGGGAGCCTGTATGCTAATTAAATTAAAAAAGAAAAAATAAATTTCATAAGGATTTCTTTATTAATTAGAAATATTTTTAAACTATCGTTTGTCTCGATTAGTGAAGTAAAATGATGAAAAATGAAAAATTTCTTGGCTATTCACTGATTGCATTTTCAATAGTCTTATTTATAATTCTTTTATTCATTAAGGTACAGGCAGATGAGCAATCAGCATTCTTATGTGAAAAATTTCATGAGGATAATCTGGATATGAATACCTGCCCAGTACATCAAGTTAATTCATTCTGGAGCAATTTGTCATGGATGATTACAGCTGCATTTGGGATTAATTTCTTGATTTTTGCAGTCGGAGTTTATGTTGCATTTTTTTACAAATTGTTTAGTAAGGAATCAAAGATGGAGTTCAAGGAAGTTGATTTATCAAAACTGGATGAAGATGAAAAGAAAATTTATGAAATTATAAAGAGCAAAAGCGGTTCAGCCTATCAAAGTGATTTAATAAAAGAGACGGGCTTTAGCAAAGTTAAAGTTACGAGGATTTTAGATAAATTGGAATTAAGTGAAATTTTAGAAAGAAAAAGAAGAGGCATGACGAACTTAATAATCTTAAAGTAACGCTATTTCTATAATTGAAACTAGTTTCATAATTAGTTTAAAAAGGTGTTTCAAAATACTCTTTCTTATTGCAATAATTCAAAGGTGAAAAAATATGCAATCTAAAATGAACAATATAGAAAAATTAGCTATGGGCTTGTTGATAGCCACTTTATTTGTTATTGGTTTTAACACATTCCAAATGGGTCAGTTGAAAAATAGTGAAAAAGGACAAATAACTGCTAATGCTATAGCAAAAGACACTGCAGTTATGCAGAATGTCGAAAGCAACACTCCAAGAAGCACTTCATTTAGCATTGACGTAATTCCAAAAGGTATGCCTGACATATATGGCAAGGAACTAGGAGTGAGTTTTGATGATGTTTCAGCTACAAACCAGCAAAAAGCTGACGCAACTATAAAAAAACTTGGAATTTTGGATCAGCAAATAAGCTTGAGTGGAAATGACATGCAAAGGTACATTTCTGTGGCAAGCATGATAAGCTGTGAGTATTGCTGCGGTGTAGATTCAATCATATTCAAAGATGGCAAGCCAGCATGCGGATGCCAGCATAGCTTTGCAATGAGAGGTTTAGCAAAGTACCTTATCAAGAATCATGGAGATGGATATACAAATGACATGATACTTGAAGAGCTAGGCAAATGGAAAACATTGTTCTTTCCAAGCAAAATAACAGAAAAAGCAATGGTTTTGCAAGAAAAAGGCATAGAGCTAAATTACATAAACCTTGCTTCAAACAAATTCCGTGGGATTGAAAATCCCACTTAAATAAGGTAATATGCTCGCGAGAACGCGAGCTCGCGTTCAAATCAACGGACTTTGCCGTTGGAGGGCTTGAAAATGGAAATTAAAAGTGAAATGGAAACAAAACATGATTGTTGTAAGCATGAATATAAAAAAGGCAGTAATATGAAGATGTATATAATGGTTGTAATGGTTGTATCAGTTCTTTTAGTCTCTGTAGTACAATCATTTCAAATAAAATCGTTAAAAGGCGGAATTAGTGGGAATGTGGTTCAAAGTAGTGGGAATGTGGTTCAAAGTGGCGGAATTGACATGAGTGGATGGACAGATGATGAAAAAATGCAATATGAGCATCATGGAACACTTCCAGCAAGGCTTCAACAAAGTTCAAATCAACAAAATATGGTTGGTGGTTGTTGATATGGCAAAGAAGCTCATTTTCATTTTTTTTATATCATCCCTAATAATGTTGGCTGCACTCGCGCCATCAGTTAGTGCGCATTGTCCATTATGCACCGCTGCTGTTGGCGCTGCAGCTATATCTGCAAAATACTATGGTTTAAATGTTAGTATTATTGGTTTGCTAATTGGGGCTTTTGGGATATCAACAGGTTTGTGGATAGGATTAAAAATCAATAAAGAATTTTTTAAATTCCAATTCCCAATAATTGTTTTAGCATCATTTTTTCTTACTGTTATTCCATTATTATACATAAGCAATGACTCAATTTATTTTCCACTACTTTTAGTTGGAGAAGCTGGCTCTATCCTAAACAAAGTTTACTGGGTTAACAATGTGCTTTTAGGCAGCGTTATTGGTGGTTTAGTTACTTTATTTGCTTATTATTCACATATTTACATTAAAAAAATAAATGGTAAAGTTTTATTCCCATTCCAAGGTATAGCTCTTACTTTGGCATTTCTTTTTGTATCTGGTTTGAGCATGTATTTTATTTTTGGTGTTTAGCATGGAAGACGAAGTTAAAAATTGGATAATAAAAATTGAGCAAGTTAAGAAAGGAGAAGTAGATTTGTCTCGCGATGAGGACTTGAGCATAGCTTTGATGAACTTAATCAGCTTAGAGGAGCATTTTTATTTTACAGCAATGAAAACAAACAATCAGAAATATCTTGAGATGCTTAATTCTATAAGAAAACTGAGAAAAAATTTGTTAGCTAAAATTGTTACAAATCCACAAGGAGAAGAATGGTGCATTAGCAAACATCTGCTTGCTTCAAGTATGCGTTTAATTGAGGTTGGCACAAAAGAGCTTGCTAAAGACAACACTAAAGAAGCCAATATGTTTTTTAAATCTGCATTTGACCTTTATTCTCTTTTTTTTGCAATTAATATGAAAATGGTTGATGCAAAAAATTTAGAAATGAATTTTGAGGAAAATAAAAATAATGGCATAATGCAAAAATTTTCAGCCATAATTAAAAAAATAGTTGACTGCTGCAAGGAATAAGCTAGCAAAATTATTTTTATTTATAAATCTTAGCGCAATGCGAGCAGCAAAATTTCATTAATTTGCCTCTAATTTTTTCTGAATATCCTCCTGAATAAATCTTGCAGCCGCATGGGCATGCAGTTATTCTAGGTGCTATCGCTATATTAATTAAATCGCCGAACTTGCTGAACATCTGCTTAGTAAATTTTTTACCATCGGGTGTCAGGTGGTATGTTTTCTTGTCTCTTTTCCCGACTTTGTCAAATTTAATCAATTTGTTTTTTCTTAGAGTATTAAGGAATGGGTAAACATTGCTGGCACTTATTTTTCTTTCTAGCTTTTCCTTCAATTCCTGGATTAAATCGTATCCGTGCTTTGGCTCGTTGGCTAAAAGGCACAATGTGTAGAATTTGACCATGTTGTTTATTTTTATGTCTGCCATATTGAAGCCTATAATCGAACTCATATAAATAAGTTTCGATATGTCGAAAATGGATATATATAGAAAAATTTAAATACTTGTTCATTTTTATATATCAAAAATGGACATATCAGGAGGTTGTGCAAATGGAAAAAGGAAAGAAAGGAAAAGGATGCTGCTAAAAACAAGCGTTGGTGGTGGTTAACTTGAAAAAATTAGAAGGAAAAGTAGCCATTGTAACTGGCTCGAACAAGGGCATTGGAAGAGGAATTGCAATTGCTTTTGCAAAAGAGGGTTGCAAAGTTGTTGTCAACAGCCACAAAAACAGCAAAGATGCCCATGATGTGGTAAATGAAATAAAAAGGCTTGGAAGCGATGCTATTTTTGTCATTGCAGATGTTTCCAAAGAAAGCGAAGTAAAAAATCTTATTAAAAAAACAGTTGGCAAATTTGGAAAGCTTGACATTCTAGTGAACAATGCTGGAATTCTTGTAATGGGAACTATAACAAATTTAACAGAAAAAGACTGGAACAGGCAGATGGATGTCAACTTAAAAGGCGTTTTCCTTTGCACAAAATACAGCCTGCAAGAGATGATTAAGCAAGGCAAAGGCGGAAGAGTAATCAACATTTCATCAATTGCAGGTTTGGTTGGATTTCCGGGTATAAGCGCTTATTGCGCATCAAAAGGCGGTGTTACAGAACTAACGAGAGAAGAGGCTCTTGACTGCGCACAATACGGAATAACTGTCAATGCTATAAATCCAGGCGTCATTGTAACGGACATGACAAAAGGCATGCTTAACGACAAAAAAACGAAAAAAATGCTGATGGAAAACACCCCAGTTAGAAGATTCGGGCAGCCGGAAGATATAGGAAATGCTGCTGTATTTCTTGCTTTGGACGAATCAAGCTTCATAACAGGCCATAATCTGGTTGTTGACGGTGGATGGACTGCGAGATGATAAGGAGGTAACAAAAGTGGGAAAAGGAAAAAGCAAAGGATGTTGCTAAGAAACCAATTAAGTTTATTTGTTTGAATTTATTTAAATATGAAGTTCAAAATAATTGGAGGTGGAAAAGAATGAGTTTATGCAATTGTGGAGCAGATTGCAAATGCCATAAAACAGAAAATTTTTATGAAGAGTATATTGACGTTTTTGAAAATGACGTGATGTCAGATTTTATTGAAAAATAAGCTAGGAGGAGGCAAAATGGAGAAGCTAAACCAAAATGCAATTGCTCTGGCAGTAGGAATAACAACAGCTTCGGCATATCTAGTGTGCCTGATTTTTGTTGCAGTTTTCCCGCTGGAAACAGTAATAACTGTAGCAAATTATTTCGTGCATGGAATAGATATTTCAAGCATAGCAACAAAGAGTATAACATTGGCAAAGTCAATAATCGGGCTTGTTGTAGTGTCTTTAAGCAGTGCAGCAACTGGCTACATCTTTGCATTGATTTATAATTGGATTGGGGAAAGGGTTTAAGGTGCTCGTATGGAAGAAGGCTATGACAAATTTGTACTGAAAGGTTTAGCTGCAAGCGCTCTATTACTGGCTTTTTATTTTATTGTAGCATCATTATTAGGGGGGATTTCTTTTGCATTAGACAATTTTGTAAAGCTTTGGTACTGGATGATTCCATTAGTTATAGGATTCGGCGTACAGATAGGGATGTTCTTTTATGTGAAAGATGAAATGCACAAAAAAGCAACAGCCCAAGCTGCTGCATCAACAGGAGTTTCAGCAACTTCAATGGTTGCATGCTGCGCGCATCATATCGCCGACATAGCGCCTTTTCTTGGTATAACAGCTTTGGGATTGTTTTTGACTAAATATCAAAGTACTTTTCTTTTAATGGGTGTTTTTTCAAATATTTTGGGAATAACCTATATGGCAAGCTTGATGAATACTAATATTCCCAAAACTAAAATAAAAATGGCATTGTATTCGTTGCTAGTTTTATCAATTATTGTTGTTTTAGGCTCTTACTTTTATATTTCAAGCCAAAATAATGAACTAAGTTTAAAACAAACTTCCTTCCAAACCTTAACCAGCAATGAAAACAACGTTGAATTTCAAGTCACTCCATTAAGCGTAAATGATTTTCAGATAGTGATGGATACGCATTCTGTTGACCTGGATTTTGACTTAACAGAAATTTCAATATTATATGACGACGCTGGAAATGCCTACAAGCCTCTTAAATGGGATGGCTCTGAGCCAGGCGGACATCACAGAGAGGGAATTTTAAAATTTTCACCTATAGATAGCAATGCAAAATCTATTAAACTGATTATTAAAGACAGCACAAGAAGAGAATTTGAGTGGAATTTAAAATAAAATGGCATACGAATGGCTAGCATTTTCATTAATATTACTTGCAATATGGCTTGCTATATTCTTAGCAATGCCGGCAGCAAGAAAAAGAATACTGCTGGTTAGCTTACTGACTGCGCCTTTTGGACTGACTGAGCCGTTATTTGTTCCAGAATACTGGAGCCCTCCGTCATTGTTTGATTTAGCGAGAACAACAGGATTTGACATAGAAAGTATAATTTTTTCATTTGCTTTTGGCGGTATAGGGGTTGTTTTATACGGATTGATTTTTCAGAAGCGAGAAATAAAAATAAGTAAAGAAGAAATGCACAAGCCGAGACATAGATTTCATAAACTTGCCATCGCTTCTCCTGTAATAGTATTTTTGTTTTTGTATTATACTATAAATATTAATCCAATTTACACATCTGCAATAGCAATGCTGACTGGAGGAATTGCAACAATATTATGCAGGCCTGATTTGAAAAAAAACGTGGTTGTTGGAGGCATTCTTTTTGCAGGGTTTTATTTTTTGTTCTTTGAATTGATAAATATTATCTTTCCTTATTTCATCAATTCATGGAACTTTGAAGTCATATCAGGCATTAAGGTACTTGGAATGCCTCTTGAGGAAGTGATGTTTGGTTTTACTTTTGGAATGATGTGGTCGTCAGTATATGAGCATATTAGTTGGCACAAGATAGTTAAAGCATGAGGTGATGAATGTGAATAATATATAAATAAATAAAATTTAAAATAAAGGAGGCGAAAAGAATGAAACAAAACTTAGGCAAAGTGGACAGGATTTTAAGGTTTGCACTGGCTTTCTGGTGGCTAGGGCCCTTGGCTCCAGAATACAATGCCGAATGGGCAAACTGGCTCATATTCATTGTGGGCTGGATTGCGCTGATTGAAAGCTTTATAGGCTGGTGCTGGATACACAATATTTTGGGTGTAAACAACAAAAACCAGTAATTAGTTTAAATTTTAGATAAAAATGGCAAAAGACCCAGTCTGCGGAATGGAAGTTGATGAAAAAAAGGCAAAATTCAGCACTGTGAAAAATGGAAAGAAATATTATTTCTGCAGCAAGAATTGTTATGATAAATTCAATGAAAAATCAACATTAACTAAAAAAACAATAAATAAAGACTCAATAAAAATAAAATCAAAAAAACCTGAAAACAATATTCAAAAATCAACCATTGCAATTTCTGGAATGCATTGCGCTACCTGCGCCCAGACAATTGAGAAAGCATTGTCAAAAACAAATGGTGTTATTAATGCGAATGTTAATTTTGCCTCTGAAAAGGCAAATGTCGAGTTTTATAAAAACAAAATAGATGAAGCATCATTGAAAAATGTTGTCAAAAAAACAGGCTACAAAGTAATAGAAGATCACAAATCATCCGGAAATATTGCTGAAGCAAAATTAAAAGTCATAGGGATGGACAATCCTCATTGTGTTGGCACTGTTGGAGATGCATTAAACACGCTCCATGGGATAATATCAAAAGAATTGTATGTGAATCAAAACGCATTCATAAAATATGATCCAACACTTACAAATATTGAAAAAATAAAAAAAATAATTAAAAATGCTGGTTATGAGCCAATAGAAGTTTCAGGAGCATTAGTTGATACAGAAAAAGAAGCTAGGCAAAAAGAAATAAAAAGGCTTAAGTGGGAGGTAATTATCGGATTTATATTGAGCATCCCAATATTTGTTCTTTCTTTTCCTGAGTGGTTTAATATAACTCTGCCTTATCAAAATTATATTTTGCTTGTTTTGGCAACGCCAGTACAGCTAATTTTAGGTTATCGCTTTTATGTTGGAGCTTATGTTGGATTGATGAACAAAACTGCCAATATGGATACTTTGATTGCTGTAGGCACTTCATCCGCTTATGTTTATAGCTTGCTGATAACTTTTTTTCCGAAAATATTTACAGGAGGCACTTATTATGACACGGCAGCTGTGATTATAACATTTATCCTTCTTGGAAAATATTTTGAAGCATTGACAAAGGGAAAGGCGTCAGAAGCAATAAGAAAACTGATTGGGTTGCAGCCAAAAACTGCTACTGTAATCAAAGATAGTAAGGAAATTGAAGTCCCCATAGAAGAATTGCAAATTGATGATGTATTTCTTGTAAAGCCGGGACAGAAAATAGCAACAGATGGAATTGTTGTTGATGGCTCTTCGTATGTTGATGAATCTATGATTACTGGGGAGAGCATACCTGTTTCCAAAAACAAAAATGACAAAGTAATAGGTGCTACATTAAACAAAAATGGCTTGCTAAAAATCAAAGCCACAAAAATTGGTTCTGACACTATGCTTGCTCAAATAATAAAGCTTGTTGAAGAAGCGCAGGGCTCGAAAGCACCAATACAAAGGTTAGCTGACAAAGTTTCAGGCATTTTTGTGCCTGTTGTTATTTTGATTGCAGTAATTTCATTTTTATTTTGGTATTTTATAGCTCCAAGCTTTTTCTCTTTAAACCCAACACCGTTTATATTTTCATTTACAGTTTTTGTGGCTGTTTTGATAATAGCGTGTCCATGTGCTTTAGGCTTAGCAACACCAACAGCAATAATGGTGAGCACTGGAAAAGGCGCTGAAAATGGAATTTTGATCAAGAATGCAGAAGCTCTAGAAACAGCGCATAAGCTGACAACAATCGTCTTTGATAAAACCGGGACATTGACAAAAGGCAAACCTGAGGTAACCGATGTTGTTGTTTTGGATTCAAAATATGTAGAAAATGATATTGTTAAGTTTGCTGCAATTGCCGAAAAAGGCTCAGAGCATCCTCTTGGGGAAGCTATAATAAATTGTGCAAAAAGAAAAAATATCAAAATAGAAGAACCTTCACATTTTGAAGCGATAAGCGGAAAAGGAGTTTCTGCAAAATACAAAAGCTACACTATTTTGATTGGAAATAATAAATTGTTTGAACAATATAAAATAAAAATCAATAACGAAAATATACAAAAAATAAAAAATCTTGAAGAACAAGGAAAAACTACTGTAACCTTGTCAGTAAACAAATCACTAATCGGACTTATTGCAATTGCGGACACTTTGAAGGAAAACTCAAAGGAAGCTGTTGAAGAATTAAAAAAAATGAACATTGAAACCATTATGATAACCGGCGACAATGAAAGGGTTGCAAGAGCAATTGCATCTCAGCTTGGAATTGACAAGGTTCTTGCAGAAGTGCTTCCGCAAGACAAAGAGATTGAAATCAAAAATTTACAAAAACAAAACAAAATCGTAGCTATGGTTGGAGACGGAATTAATGATGCGCCTGCATTGGCAGCAGCTGATGTTGGCATTGCAATAGGAGCGGGAACTGACATTGCAATTGAAACTGGCTCAGTTGTTTTGATAAAAAATGACTTAAGGGATGTTGTAAAAGCAATAAAGCTTAGCTCTTACACTATAAAAAAAATAAAACAAAATCTTTTCTGGGCTTTCTTCTACAATGCAGCAGGCATTCCAATAGCTGCCGGCTTGCTTTACCCGTTTTCTGGATTTTTGTTAAGCCCAATTATTGCAGGGGCTGCAATGGCTTTCAGCTCTGTTTCTGTTGTAAGCAACAGCCTGTTGATGAGAAACTGGAGAGGTTAAAGAGTTTAAATAAGATTATTCTTCAATAATTTAATAATTATATTTCAAAAACACAAACCTATTTAAAACAAGCTATTTTTATCGGTCTAAATAAGTTAAAACTAAAATGATTTCAGGAATTCGTCTGCAGCCGGAATTGAAAAAAGCCTTCTTAGAGCTTGGATTTGAGGAAATGACTGATATACAGAAAAAATGCATTCCTTTAATTCAAGAGGGAAGGGATGTTATAGGACAGTCGCAGACAGGCTCTGGCAAGACAGCTGCATTCGGGTTTCCAATGCTTGAAAAGGTTTCCCACAATCGGGGAATTCAGTCCCTTGTTCTTGTCCCTACAAGAGAGCTTTGCGAGCAAGTGACTTCAGAGCTCAGAAAATTCTCAAAATACAAAAGAGCCAATATAATATCAGTCTACGGAGGGGTCTCGATAAATCCGCAGATTGAAAACCTTAGGTATGCAGACATTGTTGTTGGAACCCCAGGCAGAATCCTAGACCATCTGCAGAGAGGCACACTTGACCTGAGCGGAGTCAGAATACTTGTTCTTGACGAGGCAGACAAGATGTTTGAAATGGGATTCATAGATGATGTCAAAAAAATAATCTCGCAAGTGCCAAGGGAAAGACAAACTCTTCTTTTCAGCGCAACAATCTCTCATCAAGTCCATGATATTGTGCAGAATTACATGAAAAACCCTGCAAAAATCAAGGTGCAGTCTTACGTTGAGCAGGAAAAAATGTCACAGTATTTCTACAATGTAAATTCAAGGGACAAATTCTCGCTTCTTATTCATATCCTGAAGCACGAAGCTCCAAAGCTTGCAATAATTTTCTGCGCAACAAGAAAAAGGGTTGATGTTGTTGGAACAAATTTGAATAAAAATGGAATAAGATGCTTGAGCCTGCACGGCGGCTTGTCGCAAAGCAGGAGGAAAAAATCAATGGAAATGTTTCACAAGAATGAGGCAAGGATACTTGTTGCAAGCGACGTAGCTGCAAGGGGGCTTGACATAAAAAATGTAAGCCACATAATAAATTATGACAGCCCCAAGACATCAAAAGAGTATATTCACAGGATCGGCAGGACTGCAAGAGCAGGCAAAGAAGGCAAAGTCATATCATTGATTTCAGAACCGGACTATGATAATTTCAGGAATGTTCTTGGTGACAGGTCAATAGTTGTGCAGCAGCTTCAATTGCCAGAATTCCAGAGAGTGCCATTTGCAGCGACAATAAGAGAGCATTACTCAAGGCCCTATGAGAGGCGTACTGACCATTATTCCGGCGGCAGGTCTTATGGTCACAGGGGAAGGGAAGGCGAAAGGAAACCTTACTCAACTCATAGAGATTCGCGTTCTGAAGGTGAAAGCGGAAGCCACAGAGGGCACTTCCGCAGCCATAATAGAAGGTTTAGATAACTTAAACCTCAAACCCGTATTTTCCATACATAGGGGTAAACAAAAATGGCCCTAGAAATTCCAGCCCCAAATGCCCATCCTTACTTTTGATGCCCCTCACCATTTCCTGCTCATACTTATTGCCCACTGGCCCTACAATTATGCCTCCAGGCTTAAGCTGTTCAAGCAACGGCTTTGGGAATTCTTTGCATGCAGATGTTATGATGATTTTATCAAAGGGTGCTTCGCTTGGCATGCCGTTTGAACCGTCTTCTTCGTACACAAAAACATTGTCAATTTTTGCCTTTCTCAAATTTTGTTTTGCGAATTGCAAAAGTTCAGGCACAACTTCAGTTGTAACAATTTTTCCTTTTGGCCCAACTATTTTTGAGATAATAGCTGCCTGATAGCCCGAGCCTGTACCTATCTCAAATACTTTTTCGCCATGCTCCAGTTCCAAGGCATGAGTCATTATCATGACTGTTGTCGGCTGGGAAATTGTTTTTCCCCTGAGCAAAGGCAAAGGCATGTCCCGGTATGCTTCATTCTTAAGATTTTCAGGGATAAAATTTTCCCTGTCGACTTCCATAAAAGCCTTTAGCTCTATACCCCTAAATCCAAAATTTTCTTTCCAAAAATCCATAAGCTCTGTTTTTTGGTCCATGCTTAATGCTAAAGATGGGTAAGTACTTAAATTTTTTTCCTGTTGTCAACAATCCTTTTCTCTTTCCATTCTGGTATTTTAATCCTTGATTCATTTCCTCTTTTTATGTTATATTTCCTACAAACCCTTAAAACTGCTGATTGTGAAACACTAAACTTTTCTGCTA
>Ga0209541_10010748_pt1 | contig 14500 bp, 17 predicted proteins | sample RifCSPlowO2_01_FD_184027 | JGI IMG/M metagenome (GOLD analysis project Ga0209541, IMG submission 184027) | Groundwater microbial communities from Rifle, Colorado - Rifle CSP2_plank lowO2_0.1 (SPAdes) (version 2) | ecosystem: Environmental > Aquatic > Deep subsurface > Groundwater | place... | reverse complement strand
CGGCGATTATAGATTCGCCCAAGGGTCCACCAGTCATATCAGAACCAGCCGCTCTCATTGTTATGGAATGACCGGGGTTATCCTTTATCCATTTGACAAGGTTTTTTAGATCTTCGGAATCTTTCGGGAACACCACCAATCTCGGCTTGACTTCAAAAAGTGACGCGTCCCGCGAGTATTTTTTTAGCGTTGTTTCATCATCTAGGACTTCGCCTTTGAAAAACTTCCTGATCTCTTCCGCCAATTTCATAATCCGTTGAATAACTTTAATCGGTTCTCTACTACTTTCTTCATTTCCGCCACTCCTTCGGCCAAAAATTTGTACGGCGCTATTTCCTCGGACTTAAGCCCTTCTGCTAAACCCTCTTTGTAAGCGAGTCTTAATTCGGTATTGATATGGATGATGCGTATTCCGGCTTCTATGGCCTTCTTGAATTCCTCGTCCTTGATACCGGATCCCCCGTGAAGGACCAGAGGTACATCGAGAACATTTTTGATAGCCCTGATTCGTTCGATGTTGAGCTGTGGGTTGCCAGACTTTACCATGCCGTGAATATTACCGACTGAAGGCGCGAACAGGTCCACACCCGTCTCACGTACGAATTCGCGCGCTTCCTCTGAATTTGTTTGTGTCTCAAGAGAAACGCCGCTTGGTAAGGTTTCAAGAATCTTTGATGACTTGCCGATAAAACCCAACTCTCCCTCGACGATAACTTCTCCCAAAGTCTGGCCTTTAGATTTGGCGTAATCGACCACCTCTTTGGTCAGCTGGACATTTTCTTCAAATGTTTTCTCCGCCATATCTATGATTACACTATCAACGCCGGCATCTATGGCGGCTTTGGCCTTCTCGACTGAATAGGTGTGATCGGCGTTGATAAAGACCGGTAGGCCGCTTGCTCTGGCCGTCTTTACGAGAGAAACTGCTTCAGCCAATCCAATAAATTCTCTCTCCCCTTCGGAGACCCCTATGATCACCGGCACATTAAGCTCCTTGGCTCCCTCCACCACCGCCTTAAATCCTTCCGAATCCGAGATGTTGAAGTGTCCTATGGCAACTTGTTTCCCCTCGGCCCAGGTCAGATATTCCCGTAAAGTTTTCATTTCCCCAATTCTATCATGATATACTTTCTCTATGCATGACTTTGTGGCCATCGGTGATATCGTGACCGACGCTTTCATTAAGCTCCAAGACGCGAGCGTTCATTGTGATGTGAATCGTGAACATTGCACTATCACCATGGCTTTTGGGGACAAGATACCTTACGAATCGGTGGAAGAAGTGCCAGCGGTGGGCAATAGTTCCAATGCAGCCGTCGCGGCAGCGCGGCTTGGTCTCAAAAGTGCTCTCGTCACCCATATGGGAGACGACCAGAACGGTCGAAACTGTCTGGAAAGTCTTAAAAAAGAGGGCGTGACCATCGATTTCATCTCTGTTCACGAAAGCAAAAAAACCAATTATCACTACGTGCTCTGGTATGACAATGACCGCACCATCTTGGTCAAGCATCAGGAATACGAGCGGACATTTAACGATATCGGAGAGCCCAAGTGGCTCTACCTTTCTTCGCTTGGTGATAATACCCTCGAGTATCACAGGCGGATCATCGAATATTTGAAAGCCCATCCCGATATTGCATTGGCTTTTCAGCCGGGAACTTTCCAAATTAAATTGGGCAGTGAAGCGCTTAAAGATGTCTATGTCAGAGCAAATATTTTCTTTTGTAATGTGGAAGAAGCGGAAAAAATACTCGGTTTAGATACTTCAGGTATAGAAGAACTTCTCAAACGCATGCATGCTCTTGGCCCTAAAAACGTGGTAATCACAGACGGTCCGAAGGGGGCTTATGGTTTCGATGGCAAAGATGTGTGGCAACAACAGCCATATCCAGATCCCAAGCCGCCCTTTGAGCGTACTGGTGCCGGCGACGCCTTCGCCTCTACTACCGTGGCGGCCCTGGCTCTTGGTAAAGACCTTCCCACTGCTCTCTCGTGGGGTGCGGTCAACTCCATGTCCGTAGTGCAACAGGTTGGCGCTCAGAAAGGACTGCTCTCCCGCTCACAAATCGAAGAATATTTACAAACCGCCCCTGCCGATTTTAAGGCCAGCAAGATTCACTAGACTTTTTGATTTGATATTGCAATGTAGTACCAGAATCGGGCCGGGCACCCAAACCCCTTAATTCGAACGCTCGCTTTTTCGTTTTGACCGCGCCGTCTGGCGCTGTTTTTGTTTCTGTGCCGATGCATAGGCTTCATCGGGAGTCAGAGAGTTAAGACAATCCATAAATCGTCGATTCATTTTCGCCTCAAGCCGCGCGACATACGGGCGGGAGTAACGGGAGATATCGGAGCTCTTGGGAATGTAGTGTCGGAGCCTCTTGTTCAAGTTCTCGATACTCGGCTTTTGCCACGGTGAGTGCGGGAAGCAGAAATATATTTTCACGCGTAGCTTCGTTTCAAGTATTTTGTGTTCAAGAAAGAGAATATCGTTATCAAAAGTAGACGATGAAGTCGCCCTCCATATGTCCCAAACCCCAGCGTTTGTTGATTTTACTTGGTCGTTCGGAGATCATGCGCTTGTCTTCAATGTGCTTCCGCGTCCCTCTCCTGCGATGCCTTTTCTTCAATATCTGCGCGCGATGATACTCGATCCGTCTGCCGTATGGGCTTTTTATGTAGCGGCGAATACAGGAACCGGAAACATACGGGATATTCTTTTCCACCCGCTTAAGCCGTTTCGCAATCTCCTCCGGGGACTGATCATCGAGCAGATGGCCCTCCACGAATGAACGGAGTACGGAGTGTGCCGCAATCTTCTTGCCCACGGCACGCTTCTTCCACATGCGCACATACGTCAGATGGTTCGCATACTGCGCGTCATATTTCCTTTGTTTCCTTTTCTTTTGTAATTCATACCAGATGACACTCTTTTGACGATGAAACGACTTCGCAATCGCCCCGATCGTATATCTCTTGTCCTGCAGGATCTCGATTTCTCTTCGATCGACGTTCGTGATACGAACCCATTTTATTCTTTTTTCATACTCTCATTCTATCTCAGCCGTTCGAATTTCAAAGACAAACTACGCCGCCATTCTGAAGAGGAGAGGACCATGTTCGAACTTATCTCGCCGTTCCGGAAAGGTTACTCTCCCGGCTCGTCTTCGTGAGCTTCTAAACTGATCTTGTTCCCCGGGCGGCTTTCAATTCGTTATGCTGTTTGTGGTTTTATCTTAAACGATACTAGACAGGTGAAGAGCGTAAGTAAAAAGGTAGCTAATCCCAAAAAGACAAATGTTATGGGAAAGCCAAGTAATTGTGTTACAACCCCCGCTATTAATGGTCCGATAAAAAATCCAGAACTTTCTGCAAACACCTTTACACCGGAGATTCGCTCTTTAGTATGGTATGACGACAGCTTATCAATCGTGCTCATGATAGCAGTAAGCAGTAATGCCTCTCCTACTCCGTGTACGAGAGAAAAAAGAAAAAGTACCATCGGATTAGTACTGAAACCGAAACCAATCATAGATATGGCCAATAGTAAAAGACCAACTATTGTGACCCCTTTGGCTCCTCGTATATCAACATAGCGACCAGCTAGAAAACTCACAAAAAGAAAAGGAAGTGTAAAACCTGCAAAGATTAACCCGATGAATGTGGGGTCAAACCCAAGCTTTGCTGTGTATATCGGCTCTAAAATTGAGATGAAACCCCAATGTACCGCAGAGATGAAAAATAGAAAAGCGACATACGAGCCTAAAAAACCGAGCTGTAAAAACTCACGAATCCCGGCAATGAAAACCCGATCCCTACGCCAAACGTTGCCAACCGAAGAAGAAAACTCTTCCCCATGTGTTTCCCGGGGGAGAAACAGCATACTAAGGATAATCATTCCTATAGCGCCCATAAAAGCAAACCAAAGCACATAAGGAGCACTCCACACCAGTAACCAGCCAGCGATCATCGGTCCTACAGCATAACCAAAGTTATGGAATCCTTCGGTTATTCCATTGAAGCGACCGGCACGTCGTCCTGGTGATAGAGCCATTAGTTCCGCATCAGCAGGAATAATGTAAGCTTGCGTTGCTATTTCATAAAAAATTAACGTCAGTAAAAATAACAGCGGATGAGGAAACGCAATAAAAAAGAAAGCAGAGGCTGCTAATAATAATCCTGAACAAAGAATTGTACGTCTTCTGCCGAAACGATTGGCAAAAGTTCCCAGAGGGATGTCGAGAAAAATCCCAAAAAATTCTGGAAGGGCAAACACTAACCCGAGCACGGCAATATTTGCAAAAATCGAATCAGCGAGAATCGGCAAGACAAGGGAAAAAGATCCATAAACTATGCCAAAAAGAAAACCCATGGCGACAAGAGCGTGGAAGCGCGCATAAATCGGTCGTTGATGAATGGCCCGCATTTATCTTTTCAATATCTTTTCTACTGCTTTGATGATAGAGTTCTTGCCCATGCCGTAGTGTTCTATCAGTTCGTCCGGCGTGCCGGATTGGCCAAATTGGTCATCCACTCCAATAAACTCCATCGGCACCGGGAAGTTTTTCGCAAGACACTCTGCTACGGCGGAACCCATGCCGCCCCTGATCTGGTGTTCCTCTACCGTAATAATTCTGCCGGCTTTTTTCGCTAACGCCACTATGGCTATTTCGTCCAGAGGTTTGATGGAGGAGAGGTTCATGACTTCTATTTCTACCCCTTTCTTCTCAAGTTCTTTAGCGGCCAAAAGTGCTCTGTGAAGTAGGGCGCCGGTTGCGATGATGCCCGCCTTGGGCCTCATTGTTTGCCAGAAAACTTGTGCTTTCCCAACCTCGAAAGGCGTCGCTTCGGTTGTCATGACTGGAGTTTTCTCACGTGCTAGACGGATATAAACCGGTGTGCCGGTGTCGACACTCGCGATAGTCGCTTTTTTGGCTTCTATGGAATCACATGGAGAAAGCACCATCATGCGGGGAATGACTCGGGTAATCGCCATGTCTTCCACGGCTTGGTGAGTACCTCCGTCCGGTCCAACGGAAATACCGGCGTGCGAACCGGCAATTTTGACTGGCCGATCGTTGTAACAGATGGTAGTGCGGATTTGTTCCCAATTTCTGCCTGGAGAAAACATGGCATATGAACTGATGAAGGGAATTTTACCCATGGCCGCGAGTCCCGATGCTACAGAAGCAAGATTTTGTTCAGCCACTCCGACTTGAATGAATCGATTGGGAAACTTCTCGCTAAATAAATTCATCTTGGTAGATTCCGTCAAATCGGCGCAGAGACCCACTACTCGCAAATCCTTTCCCCCCGCCGCTAAAAGTCCCTCACCGAATCCTTGGCGAATGGGCACTTGCTCGACTTTTTCATCGAACATCTTTGTATTTAATTTGAGTTCTGGGTTTAACATTGTAAATTGAAAATTGAAAATTTTTCACTGGTGTTCGCTTTTTATCTTACCGCCAAGAGTGCGCAGTTCAGCGAGCGCCACTTCTCCCTGTTTCTCGGCCGGAACCTTATCAGTCGGGCCTTTGCCGGGCGGACTGCCATGCCAACGATAGTCGCGTTCGAATTCCGGTACGCCCTTGCCGGCGATAGTGTGGGCGATGATGATGGTCGGTTTGCCAAATATCGCTTTGGTTGCCTCGAAAGCATCTGCAATTTCCTCAATATTGTGTCCGTCTATTTCAATGACGTGCCAATTCCAAGCCCGCCACTTGTCTGAAAGCGACTCGAGGGGCATGACATTCTCGGTGTATCCTTCTATCTGGATATTATTTCTGTCTATAACAGCAATGAGGTTATGAAGTTTCTCTTTACCTGCAAGCATGGCCGCTTCCCAAGTCTGTCCGCAATCCTGTTCCCCATCTGACAGCAGGGCGTAGATGCGTCGCTCACCCGTTAAACCGTGGTCGATCTTGTCAGAGAGTGCCATGCCAACCGCCTGGGAAAGTCCGGAACCTAAAGGACCGGAACTGGTCTCAAGCATTGGCAAAAAATCTCTATGAGGATGCCCTTGCAGGCGCGTACCGAATTTACGCAAAGTCTTTAACTCCTCGACCGGAAAATAACCGGCATGAGCCATGGTCGAGTACAAAACCGGGCAAATGTGACCATTAGAGAGTACCAGCATGTCTCGTTCCGGCCATTCTGGCTTTTGGGGATTGTGTCTAAGGGTATGGAAAAAAAGTACCGTAAAGATGTCTGCCATATCGAGCGGTCCGGCAGTGTGTCCGGAACCAGCAATAATCAGTGCCTCTATGAGCGAGATGCGTATGTCATTGGCCTTTTCTTTCAGCTCAATTATTTTTTCATCAGTGAGTTCCATAAATCTTTAAAGCCAGACCCTACGACCAGTCTATCCACCCCGGCGTCCGCAAGTGCTTGGTAGTTTGAAGTATTGATACCGCCGTCAACGCTTATGGGCACCTGGGGAAACCTTTCTTTCACCTTTTTTATTCTATCAAAAACTTCTGGGTTAAATGGGTGGCCTTGTTCACCTATTTCGTCTATGGACATTAGGTGGATAAAATCCACCTGCGGCACCAGAGGAAAGATATCTTCTAGCGGCGTATCAAGTTCTACCCCTAATCCGACTTCCACCTTTCCCAACTTGGAGGTTGAACCTCCAAGTGTGTGTAAAATAAGTCTTTTGGCCCCTCTCTCGACCCATTTGCCGATAATTTTCTCCGGCTCCCCGACCATCAAATGCGCTTCGAAATCAATGCCGATATCTGTCCAAATATCTTCTTCAAGCACGTCAATATGCACAAACTTTATCTCATCCGGTATCTGGGTCAGTTTAAGCTCCAGGTCAGGAACACTAGTAGCCAGTATGGCCGGGATAATTTTATCCCGAGTTCTGTCGAAGGACTCACTCATGAATGCGATTCATCTTGACGATACGTCTCTCGTATTTCTCGGTGTTTTTAAATGGAGTGTCAAGCCATTCTTTGACCGCCGCTTTCATGTCCTCTTCTGTGATAAATCTCGCGCCTAAAGATAAAACGTTGGCGTCATTGTCCGCGCGGGAGATCTTGATAATGGATTCCTGTTCTTCCGGCACCACACATTGTCCCTGACCGTAATAGACGGTGGCGCGGACATTGTTGAACTTGTTAGCCGCCATGCCTTCACCCTGTCCCGACCCACCCAAAACAATGCCCTTGACTTCATTTGGATGCATAGACACTTCGCGGGCCACCGGGATGATAAAGTCCGGATAATCATCCTCTTCGTTATAGTCGAAAGCACCCTTATCTTCCACCTCATACCCCAGACCGATGAGAAAAGGGATGAGCTTCTCCTTTAATCCAAACCCTGCGTGATCACTGCCTACAAATATTTTCACATTACTTAATATGAGAGCCAAACTTAATCGCATGTTCCAATAATGTATAGCAATATCCCATTTCGTTGTCGTACCATGCCAAGACTTTCACCAAGTTGCCGCCAACCACTCTGGTAAAATTCAGGTCGGCAATGGAGCCATAGGTGCTGCCCAAGATATCCGAAGAGACCAGTTCTTCTTCCGTCACAGCAAACACTCCCTTCCATTTTTCCTCCTTGGCCGCCGCTCGCAAAATATCGTTTATTTCTTCACTAGTCGTTTCCCTCTTGGCTATAAAAGTGACGTCAACGATCGAGCCGGCAACTATCGGCACACGCATGGCAATACCGTCAAAGAGCCCTTGAAGCTTGGTAAACGCCTTAGTCACCGCGATGGCTGCGCCAGTGGAAGACGGCACGATATTTTGGGCCGCGGCGCGCCCTTCCCGAAACCCCTTTTTAGACGGACCATCCACAAGCGATTGCGAGGCGGTGTATCCGTGCGTGGTATTCAAGACCGCCTTCTCGATGCCTACCGTGCTGTCAAGAATAGCAATAAGCGGACTGCCGGCGTTTGTGGTGCAGGAAGCATTGGATGTAATCAGGCAGGTAGAAAGTTTTTCTTCATTTACCCCCATGAGCACCGTAGCCCCTTCGACACCATCGATTGGCTCATCTTTCATGGGGGCAGTTACTACCACTCGCTTGGCGCCGGCGTCTAGGTGAGATTTTGCCCCGGCGTAACTTGCAAAGAACCCCGTAGATTCAATGACCACGTCTATGCCAAGCTCTGCCCACGGCAGATTGCCCGGCTCTTTCTCTTGGAAAAATTTAACGTCAAATTTGCCGTCCCATTTTCCGTAAACGGTGTCGTGCCGTAATAGGTACTCGATATTTTCCCGGTTGCCTAGATCGTTGACCGCCACCACCTCAACTTCCGGTCGCTTGATGGCCAATTTATAAAAGGCCCTACCGATTCTCCCCGCGCCGTTGATTGCTACTCGTATCGCCATTTAATTATTTATAGTGAGCTTGTCGAACTATTGTATCACGGTACCTATGTCAATACGATATCTCTGGGTAGCCCCTGCCGAGAGCTCCAGGACGTATTTAACGGCCCGGTTGGGATAAAAAACCCTGGGAAAAGTTTCCGGCAAAACATTCCTCTCCACACTAATAACTCTGGAAGCTTCGTCTATCCAGACAATATCAATGGCAAAGTTCATGTCTTTCATCCAAAAGCCGTACTTGCCCGGCTCATCGAAGACAAAGAGCATTCCGGTTCCCTCTGCAAGGCCTTGCCTTGCAGACAGGCCCTGCGCGCGCGTTCCCGGAGTGTTCGCGATCTCCACCCTGATTGCGACGTCGTTTACTCTGATAATTTTAAATTCCTCCGTAGTGGCCAATGGTCTGGTCAGAAACAGAAAAATCGACCCGACTATGATCACCAGCCCTAGAGTCAGGAAAAAGAAATCCTTCATGTCTCTAAATTATAACAAAAACTCCCTTTGAAGGGAGTTTTTGTTTAGTCCGTCGCTTGGACAGGACCGGGAATCTTACATCGGTCGGCGATCGCGAGGAGCGCGGGGCTCTAGCGGGCGAGCAACGTTGACGGTCAATTTCCTTCCTTCGAAGTCCTGACCATTGTACATGTTGATAGCCGCTTGAGCTTCGTCATCGTTAGACATCTCGACGAATCCGAAACCTTTGCTTCTGCCGGTCATGCGGTCAATGATAATTGACGCAGAGGAGACAGCGCCGGCTTTCGCGAACAAGTCGCTAAGGGCGGCTTCTGTCGTGGAATAAGGAATTCCACCGACGTATAGCTTTGTTGCCATTTAACTTTAACTTAACTTCCAGCCTTTTAGTAAATCATGTAAGCGCCGGACCTATCTCATCGGACATACTCTCAACGAGACCTGCCCGCCACCACTATATCTTAGTAGTGGGCGGGACCTTACATACCCCGATTATAGCCGATAACCAAAATTATGTCAAACGGTGTTGCCGGCATGGTCAGGGAATGTTATCATCGTGAGGCAAGCCATCGGTGGCGAATACTCCGACAATGATTTCTTCAAAGCGCTGTTGGGGAAGTAATATAAACACGGTATGAAAAAACTTGTTATCCTCATTGTCGTTTTTATCCTCATTTTTGTCTCATTCGCGATCCTCCGGCGCGTGCGCGAAACTCCGGGAATGAATAGCGGTATGCCGCCGACAGAATTTTTGGCTCCCGGCGACTACAAGGAATCTATAACTGTTGATGGCAGAGAGCGGACGTATCTTTTGCATATTCCTACGGGGCTGGAGGCGAGAGAGCAATACCCGCTTATGGTCTTGCTCCATGGTGGCGGAGGCGATACGGAGTTGGCCGCCAAGATGTCTGGCATGTCGGCAAAAGCGGATAAGGAGAAGTTTATAGTTGCCTACCCGGAGGGTGTTGCGGGACCGACAAAACTTCGTTCGTGGAATGCGGGCGATTGTTGCGCGTATGCCAGTCGCCAAAAAATTGATGATGTAGGTTTTATTAAGGCGTTAGTGGAAAAAGTTAAAAAAGATTTTCCCGTTGACTCCCGTCGCGTTTACGTGAGCGGAATGTCGAATGGCGCCATGATGACACATAGAGTTGCTTGCGAGCTCTCCGATATATTCGCGGGCGCGGCGGCCGTGGCCGGAACGATTCAAGTATCTTCATGCAATCCATCAAATCCCATTGCCTTTATCGCATTTCACGGCACGGCGGATGACAACGTGCCCTACAATGGCGGCCCCGGAACCGGCGAGTTTACCACAAAAAATATTTTTGTATCCGCGGAAAAAACAATTAAAGATTGGGCGGCGAGGAATAGTTGCAATTCAAATCCTGCTACCGTAAGCGTCCCCCCGCTTGTGAATGACGGCATTACGATAGACAAGATTTCCTACGGTTCCTGCAATAATTCCGCAGATACCGTTTTTTACCTCATTAACGGCGGCAAACACTACTGGCCGGGCGGCGAGCCCGGTCGTCGACAGGAAGCCGATGTTCCTACTAAAGCCCTCTCCGCCACCGATGTGATCTGGGAGTTTTTTAAAAGCCACTCAAAGTTATAATTCTTAACATGCGAAAACTAATTTTTATCATCATTATCGTTATTCTTGTTCTGCTTTCTATTATTATTGCTCGCCGCGTCCGAGAGCGTTTTAATAATCTGCCGACTAATGGCAACCAGACGACAAACGGGACGTTGCCGGACGGAGTCCCGCCGACAGGCGGCAGTTTCGCATACGCGCCGGGCGACTACAAAGAATCCATCACTGTTGACGGCCGGGAACGGACATATCTCTTGCATATTCCGACAGGGTTTGACGCGGCAAAAAAGTATCCGCTGGTTTTAGGATTTCACGGCGGTAACGGCACGGGCGAGAAATTCGCGAGGCAGACGGGCTTTAAGGAGAAAGCTGATGCGGAAGGATTTATCGCGGTGTTTCCCGACGGCATTGAGAATAACTGGAACGACGGCCGGGGCACCACCGACGCCGAGAAGCAGGGCGTTGATGATATTAAGTTTTTGAGGTCCCTCGTCGGGCGCCTGCAAGAAAAACTGCCGATTGATGCAAAGCGTATCTACGCCACAGGTGTTTCAAACGGCGGCATCTTCTCGCATCGCTTGGCTTGCGATATGGCCGATGTATTTGCGGCAACAGCGCCGGTAATCGGATCGCTTGCCACGAATTATGTTGCAAAATGCAATCCCGTAGCACCTGTATCGTTAGTCGTCATTCAGGGAACGGAAGATCCCTTTATTCCAATTGAAGGAGGGGACACGAAACATAAGCGCTTGGGTATCGGCGACGGCGGCTTGGTGGAATCCGCGGATGCGGCTATGAAATTCTGGGCAAAGAAAAATGGCTGCGCAACATCTCCCACGACTGTTGAACCGCGTCCGGCCGTGAGCGACGGAACATATTATACCCTCTATCAGTACAAAAATTGCCGAAACGACACGGCGGTCTTCTACTATGTTGTCCACGGCATGGGGCATGGTTGGCCGCCCAAAGGAGGCGAGGTATCCGAGCGCGTCTCCGGCCCCACCTCCCAAAATATCAACGCCACGGATGTGATTTGGGAGTTTTTTGAGGGGCATACAAAAAAGTAGATAGTGATTGTTGTCTGTTGATATTTGATATATTTGTTTAATTATGATATGTTGTTTATATGCATAAACAGTTATTTGCTATGCCAAGGCCTATACTAGCTATCTTATTGGTTGCAGTATTGTCATTCGGCTTCACGGGGATAGCGATTGCTGAAAGCACAACAATTCTTCCGAGTCCATGGATATTGCCGGGAAGCAGTTTTTATTCCTTGAAACAGGGGTGGGAAAAATTAGGGGCTTTTTTTGCGTTTGATAATATTGCCAAGTTTAACCGTGCTATTGACCTTGCCGAGAAACGGCTTGCCGAAGTTGAGGCGTTTGCGGTGGAACAAAAAACCGATCTTGCATTGGAAACATTGGCGCGCTACCAGGAACTCATTGAGTCAGCGAGCCAGTTGGCAGAAGAAACAGAGGGCAGTCGCGCCGATAAAGTGCTGGTCAAAAAAGCCGAATCGCTGTCCAAGCACTTGGCTGTTCTTGCCGAGGTATATGAGAAAGTCCCGGATACGGCCAAGCCGGCGATTCGGGACGCTATGCAAGCCAGCGCGAAGAGTTTCCAAACGATCATAAAATCCGTTTCCGATGAAAAACGAAACGAAGCGGCCGAACTTATCGAAACCCAGCAAAAAGTTGTTCAGGAGGCATTTAATGAAGTAAATCAGCAGCAGTTAGTGCGTAAGATTCCGCCGACACAGTCCAGCGGCAAAAAAGGCATGCCGAGTGCCGGCGGCCAGCTGACTAATCAGCAGCAGATGTGGGAAAAGTGCATCAGTTTTCCCCGAAGCAAGATTCTTGCGACAAAGCCGCGCCAGTGCGTAGCGGCAAACGGCAGAAAATTTGTAGAACCGACAACGGCACCTTCGCCAACCCCAAAGCCCAGTCCAAGTCCGTCTCCCGTCCCCGCGCCATCTCCGACACCAACACCATCGCCGTCTCCAATCCCGACTCCATCGCCCATTCCGGCGCCAACCGGAAGATTTGACAACAATGGTGCCTCCGGCATTTACGCGCTCGACAGCGGATCCGGAACCTACCGTGATGCCAACATCAGAGATTACGATTTTGTCGCCGGATACGCCTGGAGAATGGCGTGGTCAAATTTTGAGACCAGTAAAGATGTCTATGATTTCTCTGGCCTTGATTATATCCTTGGAAAGCTAAATCCTATCGGGAAAAAACTTTCGCTAGATATGCTTGCGCCGACTCTTGAGCCGTCATATATTTCTACAACCCCCGGAGTTGCCACATGGACTTTTACTGACCAAAACACGCGTCATGCGGATTACGGCAAGCCGATTCAAAAACCACTGCCGTGGGATCCGTATGTCCAGGATCGTTTCAGAGTATTTGTTGAGAAACTTGCCAGCCATCAAACAACAAGCCCTACTGGCGGCACAATTGCTTTTCGCGACAACCCAGCGCTTGATCATATTATTGTAACTATTCCCGGCATCGGCTCGATTCGCGAGAGTCCTGGCGGAGCCGCGGTGCCGGAGGTTACTACTCTGCCCGGCTACACTCGCGACGCGTTCATTGCCGCGATTATTACCGATTTGCGAATAGTAACTGATAACTTTCCTACTAAAGCTGTTTCGGTGCCATTCTTCGGAGTAACGGACAACACTACTTCGCCAGAGCTCTGGAGCGCTATTCATGACGCAATTCAGACAGAGTTTGACGGTGTGAAGCGCCAGAAGATTGGTTATTTCCAGGAGAATCTCGCGGCCCAAAATACGACCGGTACTGTGGTTGGCACTCCGAAATCCACAAGCGAGCCGCTTCAAAGCGGGGCGTTTGCGTCATTTACCTCTTTCCAGATGTTGCAGTCGTGGATAAATCCTTTCTCTAATGCATCGAAAACTGCGGGGACTATCCCCACCGACGCCATCAGTTATGCCAACAGTTCCATGGCTACGACCTACTTTGAAGTGTATGTCCAAGACCTTGACAACAAGGAATGGAATGACGAATTTCGAGAATGGAGCGTGAAATTAAAATAGTATATCTAACTTATTATTTATCAATAAATTTTTAAAAAAATGAAAAAAAGATTAAGATTTCATTGCCCAAGATTGTTTTAGGTTTGGCGATTATCCTCGGAGTAAGTGTTGCAGTGTTTTTGTTGGTCAATATTAATGGAGTAGATGCGATCAGTCGCGCTTCTTATAAGGAATCAACAGGCGTTGTCCCTGCTTATACGCAATATAAAACCTTTGTCAGCCCGACTACCGGTTGCGAACACAGTTATCTCCTTGCGTTGCCTGATGAATATAACGCGAATCCTAGCAAGAAATACCCTGTGCTTTATTGGCTCCCCGGAAGCAATCACAGTCAAACTAATGGAGCGGGAGAGGCAAAAATTATTCACGATGCAATATGCTTTTGAATATCCGGAATTATTCGGTGCCTACAGCAGTCAAGCAGTGGGGTATATGGATTACAATTTCTTTAAAGAGGGATATTCATTTGTAGTGAGTCGTATGTATGGAGACGACCCTGAATATTTCAAACTGCATGATCCTATCGCTCTCGTCCAAAAAATGTCAATGCCATCAAAATTTACATTGAGGGCAAAGGCATATCGCCGGAGGAGTATCAAACCAAGAAATCAGAGATTTTGAACAAAAGGGAAATAAGTGGCTCGAACTTTATGCTGAATTCAAAACGGCTTGAAATTTCCCCGAAAAACGGCTGGCGAGCCCGCGTAGCGGGCGGGCAAAATGAAATGCGAAGCCGAGCGCATTAACAATTTCAAGTTTTTCTTTGGCGGCAAATTCTAAACCAAATCCTTTTTCTTTTCTTCAAACTCTCCCTTGTCTATTTCACCTTTGGCGTATCGTTCCTTTAGAACATCAAGCGCGGATTTTTCGTGATTATGAGTGCCGCGAGATTGGCTCGTGAGCCATTTGATAAGCGCGACAATTCCCGCGATTATCAATACCCACCACAGAACCATAAAAATCCAGCCGAACCCGCCCATAGTTCCAAATCCAAAGTTCATCATATTGTTTGTTGAGTTATTACTG
>Ga0209541_10010744_pt1 | contig 14504 bp, 14 predicted proteins | sample RifCSPlowO2_01_FD_184027 | JGI IMG/M metagenome (GOLD analysis project Ga0209541, IMG submission 184027) | Groundwater microbial communities from Rifle, Colorado - Rifle CSP2_plank lowO2_0.1 (SPAdes) (version 2) | ecosystem: Environmental > Aquatic > Deep subsurface > Groundwater | place... | reverse complement strand
TGTGAAAAAAAAATTTGTTTATCGTCGACAAAACGCTAAAATGTCGACCGAATAGCACTTTATAAACTTTCTGGTAAAGTTCTGAACAGGGGCTTTTTAGCAAGAAAAAAATGAATGGGGGGAGCGTATCTCCTGAAGCGGCGTTAGCGAAAGAGGCCTTCTGCCAGATAGCGCTTCTCCAACCGCTTCAAAGCGATGACGAAGGCAGCTTCCCGCATGCTGAGCTCTTCACCGACGAGAAATTCTTTGCTGGAGTAGTGGCCGTTGGCAGCTCGGTTCTTCGCTACATGGCGTACCAGCTGAAAATTAGCAACAATCCGCCTTCTTAATTCCTGCAGAACGTCAGCTTCGCTGCGCAAGTGATACTCAAAACCCATGTTCCGGCTCCATTCAAAGAAGCTGACGATGACGCCACCGGCATTTGCGACAATATCGGGAATGACAGGGATGCCTCGCTGGCGAAGTACTTTGTCCCCTTCAGCAGTAGTAGGATTATTCGCCCCCTCGGCAACAAAAGAAACGCACAGCTTTTCAGCCACATCGCCGGTTATCACGTTTCCCAATGCTGCGGGAATGAAGCCGTCAGCGGGCAGTTCAAAGAACTCTGCAGCCGAGATTTCTTTTCGTCCTTCAAATCCTTTGATCGTCTTCCGCTTATTCGCGGGCTGTGCCGTATAGTCCAAGAGAGCGGTAATGTCAATGCCTTTTTCATCGAACAAAGTAGCATAGGCATCCTGAATGGCAAGCACTTTGCCGCCGTGTGTGGCAATGTATTCTGCGGTCCAGGAGCCGACATTGCCAAAGCCTTGAATAAGAAAAGTTTTTCCGGTGAGAGGTGTGTTATTTTCTTTGAAGTATTCTTCAAGGCAGTATAAAAGACCATAGCCGGTAGCTTTCACCCGCCCTTCGATGCCGCCATCAGAAAGCGGCTTGCCGGTAACGACAGCTTTCAATCGCGGGGAAGGATCGTCCCGATGTGCTTTGCGGTAGGCATGGTAGAGCCACGACATAATCCTTGAGTCCGTGCCCACGTCCGGAGCAGGAATGTCTTGTTCTGGCCCGATGTCATTTTTAAAGCCGTCTACATAGGCTTCAGTAATTGCCCGCAATTCATTCTCGGAATATTTGTGCGGATCTATTTTGATGCCTCCTTTGGCGCCGCCCAGCGGTAATTCCACGACCGCATTTTTGAAAGTCATCTCCGCAGAAAGGATTTTCAACAAGTCGAGAGTCACTTGCGGATGCCAGCGAATGCCGCCTTTGTGCGGGCCGAGCATGCGGTTATGCTTCACGCGATAACATTTGAGGGTCTCAAAGCGCTGCGGATCAACAGTGTAAAACGAGCCATCGGCCAGGCGCAGAACCGTTTCCGGAGAGATGTTCAGCCCGGGAAAAGAAGCAACGACGCGGCCGTCGGCCAAAATCTCAGCTTTAGGGCTGAGGGAAAGAGGAAGATCCAGAACACTTTTCGGAACAACGCCCGCATAGGGCACTAATTTTTGCTCAAGAGCAATAGTCCTGTTGGCTATCTTTTCGCTAGAAGGCTGGCGAATGGCTGCAGCGATAAAAGGGGAAAGGCCAATTTTTTGCGCAATGGGCAGAACCTGAGCACGCATATATGCATCGTAAATGCTTTCGCCTCCCTGGAGCTGATCGTACTCACCCATTTTTAGAGCACGATGAGAAAGAAGGGTGTTTAAAGGTTGTGTAAAAGAGGACCGGAAAAAATGAAGAGAACTGAAAAAGATTACTGCTCGGGCTGCTCAGGAGCACGCTTGACTTCCTGCAGGGCTTTGCTTATTTCGCTTTTGCTTTCCGCTTCTTTCACCTGCAGTTCCTGCAGCCGCACGGCCTCATCCGCTTCTTTTTCCACCTGTTCTGCTTCTGCAATGACTGCAGCAGGCACTTGCTTGAGGAAGGCCTGCTTGGCTTCGGCACTGGGCAAGTCAAAATAGGCAAAGAACTTTGCGGTTAACCGCAGCTTGAAAGTGCGCCCATACTTCTCTTTAGCAACGAAGCCCTGCTCTTCCAGCTGGCGCATGTGCTCATAGGCAGAAGAGCCGCGTAATTTGATGACATCTGCCTGTACTATAGGATATTTCCAGGCAATGACTGCCAAGGTTTCCATTAAAGGCCGCTCTAATTCCGTGCTCGCAACTAACTTGCTGACGAGCGGAACAAAGGCATCCCGCACCGTCAGCTTCCAGCCATTTTCTTTTTTGATGATATGCAAGGCATGATCGCGCTCGCCATATGCCGCAGCGAGCTTTTGGACCATCTCTCCGACTTCGGGCAAAGGCAGGGAGCACAAGCTGGCAATCCGTTCCGTAGTAATTTCTTTGCCGACGGCAAAAAGCACGGCTTCCACTTGCTTTTCTTTTTCGTCCATGGTCTTAGGCTCGTTTTGCGGTATGGCCCTTCCTGATGCTAATTCTCGGTTTCTGCGGTTACGCTATTCTCTTTCAGGAAATAAAAGCTTTCTTTTAAATCAATATGCCCTTTATCGATCAGGGTGTCCAGGAAATCTTCCAGGCGGTCTTGGTCTACCCCGGTAAGCTTGCTTAACTGCTCTGCAGTCAGGCGGCCGCCTTTGGAAAGGAGCAGGATGACATAATTGCGCAGGAGGCTTCCCATATTGCGATGCAAATGGTCATTTTCCAGCTTCACGCTTTTGGCGATCATATCAACGTTATGCAGCTTGGCCTGCAGGTCATTGAGGAACTGCGTGACGTCGAGGTCTTTCAGCGGGAATTCCACCGGCTCGATGACCTCGATTAACGACGGCATATAATCAAAACAGAAGCCGATCAGGTCTTCCACTTTTTCTGTTCGTGCTTCTAATTCGGCAAACGTCACCCAGAGATCCTGGTCTTCCTGCTTCTTGGCCTTGGCCCGGACCGCGCGAAGCACGGTGTAGCGCTCGTTCTTTTTCAGGTTTTCCAGATAGGTGCCCAATGCTTCTTCGACATGCTCTTGGGGCTTGCCCAGCACTTCGATCATGGCCCGGAAGAGGATTTTCTTCTCGGCAGGAGGATTTTTGGTCATGGAGCGGCAAAAGAAGGGGAAGTTTTTAAGCGTTTCTGGGGGTGGGGTAGGGAAAGGAAAAAGGAGAAGAAAAAGAAAGAAAATAAGTTATTATCGCACTACGATTTAGTGGCAAGGGCACAGCGTCCACCGGTGCAGACAGAATTACAAATATTCCCTTTGGCATCCACACATGTAAGCCCTGTGCCGCAACGTGAATAGATGTCGCAAGATGCTCCTCTATCACAGGCATCTCCTACACCGTTCTTATCAGCATCAGCCTGATCGCTGTTCTGAACAAAAATACAATTGTCGCTTTGGACAGCAGGATCTATTGCCGTATAACCCCCCCGAATCAATGCTCCACCACTCCATTCGCCCGTACAAACTGGCTCGACAACTGCATCGGGATTCGGAATGCCATCCTGATCATAATCTCTATACCCATTAATAAATTGCCAATGGGCTGGCTGCGCATCATCACAATCATCCCAGCCAACTTTTCCAGCAGGTAACTTACGGCTTTCTTTACAGTACCCATCGCCATCAAAATCGATGCAAGTAGTTAGAGTTTTAATAGAAATAGCTTCCCCTGCCACTGCCTCTTCTGACGAAGACCGAATATTGAGAACAAGAACAACTATAGCGACAACCACCACCAAAGCGACGATGGCAATATACGGAACACGACTTGCATCTTTTGCCATGAGCAACACCTCTTTTTAGTAAAATTTATTGTGAAGAAGTAATCCCTACTAGTATTTATAATATCCCCCCCCTCAAGAGTAGTGACTCTGCGCCAAGCTTAAAACGCAGAATAAGCTTTTACTGTCTCACCCCTATTTGAAGCAAAAATGTTAAAAATGGGCTTAACGTACTGCCCACAAAGAGGGGCGCACTCCAAAGTGCGATGATTGTTTCGATAAGGAGTTTTCATATGGACACAAATAACGCAATTGTGGTATTTCAGGGGAAGAATATCAGGAGGACTTGGCATAATAATGAGTGGTGGTTCTCTGTCTTTGATATTGTCTCGATCCTCACTGATAGTGCTGATCCTAAGCAGTATGTAAAGAAGATGCGAAGCCGTGATCCGGTGTTGAATGCGAACTGGGGTACAATTTGTACCCCCCTTGAACTTTTGGCTCCGGATGGCAAGAAAAGGGAGATGAACTGCATTAACACTGAAAGTGCGTTTAGGATTATCCAGTCTATCCCTTCTCAAAAGGCAGAGCCGTTCAAGCTATGGCTAGCTAGAGTAGGTTATGACCGGGTTAAAGAGATTGAGAACCCGGAATTAGCCCAGAAACGCATGAAAGAACTTTTCAAATCCAAAGGCTATTCTGACGAATGGATAGAGAAGAGAGTTAGAGGCATAGCCATAAGGGACGAGCTGACTGATGAATGGGACAAAAGAGGTCTGCAAACAGAAAGAGAGTACGCAATCTTGACAGCAGAGATTTCAAGAGCAACATTTGGCATGACACCAAGTGAGTACAAGAAATTCAAAGGGTTACAAAAAGAGAATCTTAGAGACCATATGGATGACATCGAGCTTATCCTTACGATGCTTGGAGAGGCCACAACGACAAGATTCACCAGAGAGAGGGATTCCAAAGAATTCCAACACTTGAAAAAAGACGCAAAAGAAGGCGGCGACGTAGCGGGCTCAACCAGGAAAGACATCGAAGAAAAACTTGGCAAAAGCGTTGTTTCAAGCGAGAATTTCTTAGAGAAATCAGAAGAACAAAAGAGGCTTAGCTACAAAAAGAAAAATAGGCTTTTATATAGAAAACAGTCGAATTCTTAACATTCGCTACTTAACGAACAGTCCATTTTGTTACGAAGACCTATTTCCTCAACAGCACCAGCGCCAGCAGCCCGATGGTGACCAGCAAAACAATAGGCGTGAGGGCTTGCGCTTTGGCTGTATTGGATTCATAAACAACCATCCCTGGACCGTCGGGAGAAATCGCTCGAACAGAATTTCCTGTAAAAGAGGATTGAACCGAGCTTCCGGCCGTTTTTTCTTCTTTCTCACCCGTCTGGGCCGCTTCTATGCTGATCGTTTCCGTGAGCTCTTTGAGAGTTTTCTGATTATCTTTCCGCAGCTTCACTTTTAGATTGTAGTCGCCATCCCCCATCCCTTTATCGACGGGAAGCTGAAATACCAGAGTTTTTTCTTCGAACGGTTCCAGTATTCCGGCTTGCAACAACTCTTCACGGGGAATAGTCCCCTCACGGCACGAATAGCATTTCGAGCCGCGATATAGATAGCTCCAGACTTCATAGTCGTGCGGCTCTGCATCGCCTTGCAGGAAGACGCTGACGGGCAAGAGCTCGCCAGCCGCAGGGGATGCCGGCAAGCCGAGCACAGAGAAAGAAAAATCAGTTGAGGAATCGGCCGATGTTTCCTGTTGCCCTGTTGCATCATTATTGGCAGAATCTTCTGCAGAACAGAACGTACCATCCTCTTCATCGACGGTGAAATGCTTTTCCGCATGGATATCCAGCCCTTCGACAACCAGCGTCGCGTCCTGCGGCCCTTCCGTGCATTTAGGAAAGAGCTGCACAGGCAACAGGAGTGCATATTCTGTATCTTCTTCCCGCAGATGGATCTTCGTTTCGGCGCTTATCTTTCGGCCCTTGCTCTCCGCCCAGAGGGTGACGGCATATTTGCTGGTGGTGCCTTTCGTAATATCGAGCTTCACCTGCAGCAGATCACCAAAGCGAGGCTCGGCAGGCGTTATTTCAGTGATGGTTATTGACGATGGTTTTTCAGCAGAAGCATCGCTAGTAAGCGCCAAGCTGTCCTGCAAAACTATGAGCATCTTTTCTGCAGTATTATCCGAAGCATTAGTGTCCTGGCACATTGGATACAACTGGGCTTTCAGGAAATACACCCGATCCTGCTCCGGGCTTTGCGCCGTCCAGGATTTCTGGTTCGTATTCGTCGTCGTCACTTTCGCTTTGACAATTTTACCGAACAGGTCCTCTATCCAGTAGTCGATGCGGAAGGGAAAAGTGGTGTTTGTGGGCTTTGGGATGAAATAAATTTTTTCCCCTTCGGCATAGAAGAGTGTCTCATTCATGGTTATAGAAAAGCCCACGTCGCAGGGGAGAGTTGCGGGATCAACAATGGAAACTGAAAAGTTGATGGTATTGTCAGTGGGATTATCTTCCAGGATGGTGCTTTCCACGATCGTCCCCCATATCATAACATTGCCGGGAGCCAGGGGAATGAAGCTGCCAGTATTAGAACGAGTGCTGCAGCCTACTGCTTTCGTGAACGTGGCATTTTTGAGAAGCTTTCCCGTCTCTTCGCGAATTGCATAAGCAACGGTAACATAATCTGTTTCATTGCAGGCTTTTGGAGCGATTTCAATGCGGAAAAGGTCGTCGTAAGAAACATTGAGATAAATTTGGCTAGTCAAATAGGGAGAAAGGATAATGTTTTCGGCTGCCGGTACATCTTCAGGCGGCGCTGGCTCTCCAGATGTTGGTGCTTGGTTCGGCAATCCCGGAGTAGGAGGGGCAGCTTTCCACGTGCCATTGATCAGCTGGAGGGAGTTTCCTTGTTTCGCTGCACTGAGATTAGTATAGTTTAGTGCAGTGAGTAGAGTGCCGTTGGGAAAGAACAAGAAAACCGTGTCTCCATCATCATTATTAAGACCCCTCCCAATCTTTGCAACAGAGTAGAAGGAGGCCTGAACACCTGTAAGGGTAGAGCCGTTTTCAACAATGAGTGCATAGCCGGAGGCATGAGCATGGAGTTCAGTAAGGTTACCTTTTTTCCCAGAGCGAGCAGTTTCATCAGCGATAAGATAGCCGCTCAAATTGTTGTAATCCCCCGTGAAGACTTCGACATATTCTTTCTCACTGCTATTTACTGGATCATACATAATTTCCGTAATAGTTATCTCTACGGCTTCTTCTTGTGCGTAACTCTCGGCAGAAAAAATAGCTAGAGAAAAGGTAAACAGAACTACCCATAGCAAAAACTCCCTCAAACCCCCCATCCCCAAGCCCCGAGAATAAGGCGCATATATATTTTTCGCTGCGTTTACTATTTTAGAATACTAAACAAAGCTTTTAAACGAACTTGCACTTAAGTACTTTTATGGGACTATTCTTTCGCAAGAGGCCGGCAGCTCCATCTTTCCCGCAGGGAGACCAGCGGGCGCTGCGCTTTCCCGTTACGCCGCCACCAGAACGCATCATCGAGCCGGAAAGAGTAAAAGAAGCTGCTGGGATTATACCGAGAAAGCCCGTAGCGGCGCCACCACAAATGAAAGTGAAAGCACCAGAGCAGGAGATGCCGATGCCGCCATCACACGCCGAACTATTGCCGGAAGGGCCACTGTACCTGAAAGTTGATGCGTATCAATGTGTTCTGGGCGAGCTAGATAGCCTGAAAGGAGACCTGAACGACTTTCGGGAAGTTTCGCACACCCTGGAAAAATCAGAATTGAATGAAGAATCCCGTTTTTCCGATCTCAAAAAGATGGTTCGGGCAGTCCATGATCGGCTCCTGGAAGTGGATGGGCTGCTCTTCAAAACAGAAAGGTGATACCAATGGAACGCATGCCCGTGTTTGTCAAAGTCGAAGAATACAAAGAAGTCTTGCATCTAATGAAGGCCATTCGCCGCAAGCTGGAAGAGGCGAAAGAAACCTTAGGAAAAGTGCATGAATTGAAGAATGAGGAAGACCACCAGCTGGACCTCTGGGAAAACACTTTGGTCGAGATTGAGAAGAAAGTCGATTTTATCGACCAGTCGCTCAATGAGCCGGAACAATACTAAGGCGTTGTGATATGGCAAAGCATCATCGGAAAATGCAGCATCGGGGCACGAGCAGCAGGGTTCATGCTGCAGAGCGCAGAGAAAAGAAAAAAGCGCCCGAGTACATGGTGCAAATCGCCGATCCCCAGATGCTCCGCAAGGGAATCTTAGAAACGTTGCGCGATGTCATTGTCTTCATGCAAGGGTATGAGCAATTCATCCGGGTGCAGCAGGAGAAAGTTGCTATCTTTAATTCTTTGAAAGCGGCGACCAAAGAGCTTTCCGTGCTAATTGATGGAAATTTGCACCGCTATTTTCCCAAAGGAGAGCTGCAGCCGATGAAAGTGGGCGGGCTGCAGGAAGAGATGAAATTGCCACCCCTCCCCAAAGAAGAGATGGAGGAAGAAGCTTCTCGTAAAGAGCCAGAGGAGCGGCTGGAAAAGAAGCCAGTAGAACGGAAACCGAAGAGCGACTTAGAGCAATTGGAATCGCAGCTGAAAGACATTGAGAAGCAACTGCAGAAAATACAGTGAGTAAGTTTATAAAAAAGTCATTTCTTTTTGAGTATGCGGATATAGACAAATGATTTACGTTTGAATGTCCGCTCGCGGACGTGTGCAAAGGTTTCGCCTTTGAACATCCGCTCATCTCATTCGCGGACGTGCCGGAGTGGCCAAACGGGATAGACTCAAGGCATTTGAGTGATGAGTGCTCAAGTGAGTGCAATGACTAAACTCATCGTAAGTCATCTATTGGCTTAGTGCCTACCCAGGTTCAAATGCAAATGAACTTTGCTCGAAAGTCCTGGCGTCCGCACCATTTCCTTTCGCTTGGGGGTTGATAAATGGCGAAGCCACTTATGCGCGGTGCCTACGCAGGTTCAAATGTTAAACCGCGTTTAACACACCAGAAAAACGCAGTTTTTGAAGCAAACATTTTTAAAGAAAAAAGATAAATAGAAAATATCACCGATTAACATGGAAGAAAAAATAACAGACCTTAAAATTAAGTTTGATGAGAGAACTTCTAAAACCCTAGACCACATTTGCCAAGAATTAGGCTGTGAAAGAACAGACGCAGTAAGGAACGCACTTGCGATATATGAATTTCTTGTTGAAAAGGTAGGAGAAGGAAATAAGATACTTTTTACAAAAGATGACCAAAAATATAAAATATTTGTTTCAGGTGGATACTTTGGGGGATATATGAATCTCCACCAATATGGTAAGAAACCCTGAAGAATGCCATACCTCTTAAACAGCTAACCCCTCTAAAAAAGAAACGCCCCTCTTTTCTCGCTTCCAAACCTTTTTAAAGAACGAAGAAATATTCTACCCAAAATAAAAAGAAAATCGGATAAAAAGAAAACAAAATACAGTGAGGTTTGATTATAATGCCAATTGAAATATGTGCCATCGGCGGCTATTCCGAAGTCGGAAAGAATTCTACCGCCTTAAAAGTTGATGACGAAGTCATCATTCTCGATATGGGGCTCCATATGGAGAACTATATCCGCTATACCGAAGATGAAGAGATCAGCGCGCTCAGCTATGAAGAATTGCTGCAGGTGAATGCAGTTCCAAATTATCATCTTGTCAAAGACTGGAAAGACAAAGTTATCGGCATTGTGCCGTCCCATGGGCATCTTGATCACGTGGGGGCGGCGCCTTTTGCGGCTTCGATGTTTCCGCAGGCGCCCATCATCTGCACGCCGTATACGGCAGAAGTGCTGAAAGGCATCATCCGCGATGAAAGGATGCGCCTTCCCAACAAGATCATCAGCGTGAATATGAATTCTCGCTACCGGCTGTCCAAGAATATCACACTGGAAATGGTGAATGTCACGCATTCCATTCCACATTCTGCGTTAGTGGTGGTGCATACGCCATATGGAAAAGTCATCTATGCCAATGACTACAAGTTTGACCGCCATCCGACGCTAGGGCAGCGGCCAAATTATGAACGGCTGGAGCAATTGGGAAAAGAAAAGCCCCTGTTGCTCATTATCGAAGCATTGTATCCGCATATCCATGGCAAAACGCCGTCGGAGTCCGTCGCCAAGCAGATGCTGGAAGATGTCATGCTCGGCGTGCAGGCCCAGGGAAAAGCCATGATCGTGACGACGTTCTCGTCCCACCTGGCGAGGCTGAAGAGCATCATCGAGCTGGGAAAGAAGCTCAACCGCAGGATTGTGTTCCTCGGCAGATCGCTCTCCAAGTACGTCAGCGCCGGCGAGCGAATCCAGCTGATAAATTTTGAAAAAGACGTGCAGCTGGTCAAGCAGCGGGACAAGATGGAGCGGATACTGAAAGACATTGACAAGCGTGGCAAAGAAAAATATCTACTGGTGGTTACCGGCCATCAGGGCGAGCCCAAAGCGATTCTTTCTCGGATGGTGGGAGGGCAGCTGCCTTTCCGCTTTGGAACGGGGGACGTTGTTATATTTAGCTGCGGGGTCATTCCCGTCGAGCTGAACAAAGAGAACCGGCAGCGCTTGGAGCAGCAGCTGCAAGCAGTGGGTGTGCGCATTTTCCGCGACATCCACGTGTCCGGGCACGCCTATCGGGAAGATCATCGCGATATGCTGAACCTGCTGAAGCCGCAGCACATCATCCCGTCGCATGCGGGCCAGGAGCACGCCCACAACATGGCGGGGCTGGCTGCTGAGCTCGGCTATGAGCTGAACAAGAATATTCATCTCATGGAAGACGGCAAGCGGTTTGTGGTGGTTGGGTAAGATTTTTTGAAGAGGATCGGAAGAAAGTCGTTGATGCTCTTTCCCGATGAACCAAAAAGAGTTCATCGTGAGGCTGAATGCAATGAAGCCTCACTAGAGGGAATTTTTATCAAATCTTTTTGCGAACGCAGTGAGCCAAAAAGGTTGCAACTAGCGAGTAGAACACAGCAAATCTTATATAGAACCCCTCGCTGAACGGCTTCTGAGGAATCTTGATGAAACTGGTCTTAGCCGATCCCAAATACTTCAAAGAAAGCGTCGCTATCATTTCCGATTTAGTTAGTGAAGTCAAATTTAAAGCCACGGTTGACGGGCTGGAAGTGGTGGCCATGGATCCCGCTAACGTAGCGATGGTCGTTTTCAAGCTGCTCAGCAGCTGCTTTACGCAATATGAGGTTTCTGGCTCGGAAGAAGTGACGGTGAATCTGAACCAGGTGCGCCAGATTCTCCGCCGAGCGAAGAATGATGATGTGCTGACCCTGGAAACGGAAGAAAACAAGTTCAAGATCATCCTGAAAAGTGCTACAAAACGGGCGTTTTCCGTGCCGGTCCTGGAAGCCGATGCCAAAGAGCAGCGCGTGCCGGAATTGCGGTTCCCGTTCAGTGTGGAGATGGATGCCCAGCAGTTTGCTGATGCCATTGAAGATGTCAGCGTGGTCGCAGAATCCGTGACGCTGTTAGGCGAGCCGGAGAAGCTTTCTGTGAAAGCGGAAGGGGAATTATCTAAGGCGTTCATCGAAATACAGCCCAATGAAAATACCTCCATCCGGGTTGACGGTGAGGACAAACATAAAGCAAAATATTCTTTGGAATACTTACGAAAAATGATTGCGGGCAGCAAGCTGGCAGACAAAGTCACGCTGCGCTTTACGAATGATTATCCGCTGCAACTGGACTATAAAGTAATCGATAAGCTTTCTCTGAGTTTTATTCTGGCGCCCCGAGTGGATAATGATTGAAGGAAGCTGTAAACCCCCAGAAAAATTTGAGCGAGCAGTTTGAGGCGAGAGCTTCTGGAGATTAGGAGGCAAAAAGCGCTTTTGGCGCTCGTTAATGACGGTTGACGAAAGTTATATATATATGTAACTTTTGTTGATCTTTATGAAACCGATCATCCAGCAGCTTAAAAAACAAGCCCACCGGGATATTGCCCGGGCGCAAGACCTTATTGTAGAAGTCCTCTTTAGTATAATCGCTTCTGCGGTTATGCACGGTGGTACAGCTATCTGGCGCTGTTATCAGGGGAACCGCTTCTCGGAAGACATTGATGTATATCTGCCCAAAGACCAGCAGAAACTCAATGCCTTCTTCCAAAAACTCCAGCAGCAGGGATTTCAGATAGAAAAGAAAAAAATAGGAGAAAAAAGCCTTTTTTCCCAACTCACCTTGAATAGGGTGGCCGTGCGCTTTGAGGCAGTGTGGAGAACCGTAGATGGAATTCTCGGAGACTATTTCACGGCAGAAGGAAACATCATCCCCATCTACACGTTATCTCCTGAAGACTTGATCAAAGAAAAAGTCCAAGCCTATCTGAAAAGAAGAAAAATACGGGACCTTTATGACATCATCATTCTTTTGCGAGCAGTAAAGAACCCCGCAAAAGTACGGCCAGAGCTGCAGCGGCTGATTGCTGCTTTTCAAAAGCCGGTTGATGAGCCGGAATTGGCAGTTCTTATTCTCGAAGGGCTGGTGCCCTCGTCGCAGAAGATGGTCGAGTATATCAAACGGTGGCCATAGCATGGGAAAGCAAAAATACCAACAGGCAATAGGGGAACTTCTGGCCAAAAGCCCAGTAATAAGTTTTGCTTCTCTGCAACGGCTGGTTACGGGTAAAAAAAAAGTGAAAGGCTATGGAAAGCAGCTCGTTCATAATCTGGTGCGCCAAGGAAAGCTAAAGCCCCTGGCGAAAGGCTGGTACACCACCCATGATGAAGCTTCTTTAGCGGTGTATTGCTTCCAGCCGGCGTATCTGGGATTGCAGGACGCCGTCAGCTACCATGGCTTTTGGGAGCAGGAGACCATCCCCATCATCCTGACGACGAGAAAAGTGCGGCGGGGAATACGGAACGTGCTGGGAAGCAATGTGCTGATTCGCCATCTTGATACCAAATATTATTTTGGCATGGCGCCAAGTGCAGACCGCTTTGCTGTGCCGTATTCTGATACGGAAAAGACGCTGATTGATATGGTGTATTTTAAGCAAGGCATCAGCCCTGCAGTCCAAAAGGAATTCAAGAAAAAGGTTGACCAGAAGAAATTGAAAAAATATCTGCAGCCATATCCGCTTTCTCTCCGGAAAAAAGTGCTGAAGATGATGAGATACTGAAAGACACCCATAGTAAACCGACTGAACTTTCCGGTTGCTATGGTCTGGGATTATGTTTTTCTCAAAAAGTCATAACCCCCCCTAAAACGCGCGCTACGACGGGGTGACCACGGCTCCGCGAGCGGGCCTGGAGTTGCTGCTGCTGAAGTCGACGTCGGCGACGAAGTCGAAATCGTAGTCGCAGCAGCCGAGGGCAAACACGCGCACATCATCCTGCTGGGGCTTGGCAGTACACCGCCAGAGATGCGGCTTTTTGCCCGTTAGCCATTTGATTGCCTTGGTAAATTTATTAACATCCCGAGTGCCGAAGAGTGCTTCCAAAACATCCGCATCTTCTTTCGTAAAGTATCTGCAAGGGCCGGTCAAATCTAAGTCACGCTGCTGTGCATCAGCATAGCCATAATTATGGAAAACGTGATCAGGACCCTGCCGCGTATAGATCAAACGCGTGCTGGTGAAGAAATAATGATGAGAGGTTGCAAAGTCCTTTTGGAAGAGCTGTGTTAGCTGGGCAAACAATTTTTTTTCTTCATCTTGCACTGTTTTTCTCGCATTGTACAAAGCCAAAAGAGTGGCGCCATACACGAGGCTGGAAACGAGCTTCAACTCAGTGTCCAAAGTTCGCCGTACATGCTCATCCTGAGTTAAATCTGCACTGCCATTAAGCAATTCTTTACCCCAGCTAATATTGTGGGGCGCACCGCCATCGTACGGAACCGGAATATCATACATCTGGATGCGGTCATCCAATGCGGCGATGGAGAAGCTGGAGCCGCCCCGGCGAGAAAGGCGTTTGGCTTCCTGTTTCACTTTCTCAACAACTTCTTTCACCGTTTCCGGTTTCTTTTTAGGAAGCGTTACTTCCTTCCCTGTCCATTGTCCAAAGAGTTCTATCGGAACCTGCTCTTGCTCCAGTGCTTTAATAAGTTCTTCACCTTCTAATTTGCCCCAGCCTTTGGCTATCACACATTCCTGAAAGCTGAGCCTATAGAGCAGTTCCAGATCGTCTTGAAGCCGCAATCCGGCTTCCGCATAGAGTTTTTTCTGGAAAGCCTTGAAAGCTCCGGCGAGTAAACCGTTGAATTGAAGGCCCAAAGGCTCTTGAGCCGTCGAGCCATGCATATCACGAACCAGCCGATGAATGCGCACCGAGCATTCTTCCACGGGCTTTTGCCAGGCTTGGGCTTCTTTTTCCAGCTGTTCAACTGAGCCATCAATATGCTGGCGCTCGGCCGGATACACCATTTGCTGCCATTGTACTACGTCACCATCCCATTCACTGGCATTTCGGGCAATAGGATCAGCAGACTTTTTCCGCCGCGGAGAATAATTGGGAAGCTGTTCTGCGAGCGGCACCGCAGAGAAATACTCATGCAAGACCTTCCGGAACGAATCAATAGAAAAGCCTTCCTGCAAAACGTCGGGAGCAATCAGCTCTTCCAGGCGAGGCACTTGATTTCGCCTAGTTAGCCGCAAAGAATGAATAGCGGCTTTAGCAGCCTCTGCAAACCGGTGCACGTATTCGAGGAAAAGAACCGGCTGCAGCACTCTCCTTTCTGCAGGAGCAGGTGCATCTTCGGGAATAGATGCATCGCTGGAAATTGCTGTATCTCTGGCGGTCTCCATAGCCCTGCC
>Ga0209541_10010743_pt1 | contig 14505 bp, 13 predicted proteins | sample RifCSPlowO2_01_FD_184027 | JGI IMG/M metagenome (GOLD analysis project Ga0209541, IMG submission 184027) | Groundwater microbial communities from Rifle, Colorado - Rifle CSP2_plank lowO2_0.1 (SPAdes) (version 2) | ecosystem: Environmental > Aquatic > Deep subsurface > Groundwater | place... | reverse complement strand
TTGCTTGTGCCCGCCCCGGCAGCTGGCGGGGCGGGCAATTTTAGGAGTTTTCTACAAAATAGGTTCTAACTTCGTCGTAAAGATACGCAAAATCAAAAGCCGTTTCAACGACGGCTTTTTATTTCCTTACAGGAAACCCCGCCCGAGGGCTTGAAGCGCCTCGCAGTCTGCCCGAGGGCGGGGAGGAATGGGCATAACATATGCAATATGTTATGCTGTTAGCATGAGAGTTCGCCAGTTAAATCACAGCGTATACCAAACAGAATACCACCTTGTCTGGGGTACTCTTTATCGTCGTAAATTTCTGAAATATTATGTCAGGCAAGAATTGGTGAAAAAGCTGTACCAAATCCAAAAAAAATATCCAGGTTGGTATTTCACGAAGATAAACACTGGTGATGACCACGTCCATCTGTTGATGGAAATACCACCAAAATATTCTATTGCAAACGTAGTGTCTGCGATAAAATCACAGACCAGTGTTTATCTTCGTGAAAAGTTTAAATTCATTTCAGAAATTTACGACGGTAAAGGCGTTTGGGGCACTGGGTACTTTGTTTCTACCGTCGGGCTTAATGAGGAAAACATTAAAAAATACATCGAAAGGCAGAATGCTTTTGATCGTGGTTTTGATTTAACTGGTGAACTCGAATGAGATTAAAAGGAAACCCCGCTCCGACTGAAAGGAGGGCGGGGAGGACGTCATTATTTACTATTGACATTTATTTTATAATCTGCTATATTTTAACCAGCACACTGCACAACACAGGTCAATTAAACCCAAGGAAAGGAAGTGTCACATGGCTGATACGCCCGTGGCAGACAAGAAGAAGTCGGCAAAAAAGGCGCCGGCGAAAAAGCCGGCGAAGGCTGAGGACATGAAGGATATGGCAGAAGCGAATCTTGACTCTGCCGACACTGCCGAGGGGGCAGTGGTAGAAGCTAAGACCGCCAAGAAGCCGGTCAAGCAGGAGTCGGCAACCGTGGTTGCCACCAACAGCGGTGGTCACATGGATATCCCGCTGGACGTGGCTAGCAAGGGCAAGAAGGATGCCAACAGCCACGCGAAGGCGGGGCTGGAAGCTCCGCCTGACATCACGATCCCCGAAGGGAAGGTCGGAGAGTCTTCGCTGGAACAGGCTCGCCGTGTCCTTCAGGGGACGAAGGGCAAAGCCAATGCCATTCGGCAGTGGATGACGAAGACGGGCTTTCCGTTCGTCAAGGATGTGGATGACAGCGTCTCGGCTGAGGGCACGGAATTTCTTGAAATGCCCATCGAGGTGACCGTCACCGGAGACAACGGCGAGAAGGTTATCGTCATGAAGTCGGCTGGTCAGGTCAGGAATGAGTTTGCCGAGACGATTGACAGGCATCTGAACTGGCCGGAGGACGGCGTGGTCGGGAGGCTCATTCTGCGCGCGGCGCACTCGGCGAAGATTCTGTTTGAACTCTCGCAGGCCAAAAGCCTGCCCGAGCTTCACGGGGTTCTCGCCACCATCTACGAGGATGGCTATCTCGACGAGGCGCCGAACGGCCAGATCCGAGGTCCCGGTGGCAAGAACTACACTCTGACCACCGACAAGCGCTTCGGTGAACTGGGCAATGATGAGACGACGGCCAGAGAGGTTGCCGACCTCGTCATCACCCAGTCCGCGCGTTTCCGGACGGAGTTTTTCCGGGACGCCAAGGAGGTGGAACGCCGATTGACCGAAAAGAGCGAGATGTCCGTCGCAGATCTTTGCGGTGGACAGGTGGTCGGCAACGGCTTTTGCGCTCTGCGGATCACGGCGCACGCGGAGTACCGGGACGAAGGGATACTCCAAGTCCGACTGGACGGTGAGGGACGGATCTGGCCTATGGCCGGCAGCGGTCGACTTCAGGAAGGCGTTGCCGCTCTCCAGAATTCCAAGGCGTTCATAACCTTGGAATCTCTCGTCAAGGAAGATGGCAGTCTTGAAGAAAGGCCGCCACGCTTCAATTCCCGGGTTCGTCTCGGTGAAATGGAGTTCAAAAAGTGGCTCGGTCTTCGGATCAAGTTCTGGCACTGGATTCGCCAGGGCATTGGCGAAAGCCTCACTCAGCTGGAAAAGAAGGCCAGGATTGAGGAGACCAGGCAGGCCAAGGTCGTGCGCATCCAGGAGGTCAAGGATGCGTTGACTGACGACCAACCCCTCATCGATGAAGGGAAATGGCTCGCCGGGAACAACGGCGACACCATACTTGTCATCGAGGACTGGAGGGACAAGGACAGTGGTGCGCTATATCCACTGATCGTCGTCAGGGTCCGCAGGGAGACGGAAGACAAGGAGGAGAAGGCCCACTCCGTCGTCAGTATCGTGAACGCCTCGCCCGAGTGCGAGGAATTCTTCGATGGAGTGACGGGCAAGTACGCCGAAGGCGAGTGCTTCCGGGGGGTCAAAGATCCTCTGAGAAGGCTCCTCCGAGCGGCGTACGGGATGAAGTTCGGAAGCGGCGCTCGGAAGTAATTCTGGGCAACAAGACCTGTGGTGTGCAAACCAATGGCGGTGTGGATGTAGCTTGGGGCTACGTTCACACCGCCCCTTTTTTTATATGGATAATCACATTGAAATTTGTTTTTAAATATGTTAAATTAACCGTATATATTATAGAAACATATGAAAATAAATCTGTTAATCAAAAATTTCGTATTTGTTGTTTTAATTATATTTGTTATTGGAGCAATTTTCAGTTTTCTCTATTCACCCGCACAAGAAACGAATGAAGTTCCAGTATCACAACTGGTTTCAGATATTAATGGCGACAAGGTGAAGAGTATTATTGTTTCAGGAGATGTGCTTGATGTTACTTATGTTGACGAAACTGTTGCAACATCTATGAAAGAATCGGGCACAGGACTGACCGATTTTTTGATAAATCTTGGGGTTAATAAAGATAATTTGCAGAAAATTGAAATTTCAAGCCAGGCGGCAAAACAAGATATGTGGACTTGGCTGACGCCTCTTTTAATTTTTGGAATTCTACCATTGCTTGTTTTTGGATTCTTTTTTTGGACGATGATAAAACAGGCAAAATCGGGAGCCGTGCAGGTATTTGATTTTACAAAAGCAAAGGCAAGATTGTTTGGAGCTGAAGGGCACGGGAAAGAAAAAATAACGTTTAAAGATGTCGCAGGACTAAAAGAAGCAAAAGAAGAGCTGGTTGAAATTGTTGACTTCTTAAAATTCCCAAAAAAATATCTGGCGATGGGAGCTAAAATACCAAGAGGAGTTTTGCTGGTGGGATCAGCGGGAGTTGGAAAAACCTTGCTGGCAAGAGCGGTCGCAGGAGAAGCCAATGTGCCGTTTATGTCGGTTTCGGGCTCTGAATTCGTGGAAATGTTTGTCGGAGTTGGTTCGGCGCGCGTAAGGGATTTATTTGCAACAGCAAAAAAATCTGCTCCGTCAATAATTTTCATTGATGAATTAGATGCAATCGGCAGGCACAGAGGAGCTGGAATCGGCGGAGGACACGACGAAAGAGAGCAAACGTTAAACCAGATTCTAGTGGAAATGGACGGGTTTGAAAAAGAAACGGGAGTTATAATTTTAGCTGCTACAAACAGACCCGATATTTTAGATCCTGCGCTTTTAAGACCGGGAAGATTTGACAGGAAGATCGTTTTAGATCCGCCAGACGTCCATGATAGAGAAGAAATTTTGAAAATTCACTCGAAAGATAAGCCGCTGGGGAATAATATTGATTTTAAGGAAACCGCTGAAAGAACCCCCGGATTTTCTGGGGCCGACTTAGCAAATGTAGCGAATGAAGCGGCCTTGCTTGCAGCCCGTCAGAATAAGACACAAGTTGATCAAAAAGAATTCCTGGAAGCAATTGAAAAAGTTTTATTGGGTCCTGAAAGGAAATCGCACATTTTATCAAAAAAAGAAAAAGAAATTGCAGCTTATCACGAGGCCGGACACGCCTTGGTTTCAACATTTATGCCAGATACTGAGCCCGTAAGAAAAATATCAATTATTGCCAGGGGAATGGCTGCCGGCTATACATTGCAAGTGCCATCCGAGGAAAGAAAAATGCGAACAAAGACAGGGTTTACGTCAGAGATTTCTACTCTTCTTGGAGGCTATTGCGCTGAAAAAATAAAATTTGGCGAGATGACAACTGGCGCCTCAAATGATTTGGGAAGAGCTTCGGAGATGGCAAGAAAGTTAGTGAAGGAGTATGGGATGTCTTCATTAGGACCAATTTCTTTTGGTGAAAAAGAAGAGATGGTATTTTTGGGAAAAGAGATTTCCACGCAAAGAAATTATTCTGAAAAAATTGCAGAAAGAATTGATGAAGAGGTTGATATGATTATAAAAGAGGCGCAGAGAAAAGCAGAAGTGCTCTTAATAAAACACAGAAACCTTTTGGAAAAAGTTGCAAAAGACTTAATTGAGAAGGAAACAATCGAAAGGGCAGAATTCGAGAAATTGATGGGAATCAAGAATAATAAAAAATAATTTAGTACCGTAGACCAGTCCACGGTACTATGGGCCTGTAGCTCAGTGGTAGAGCAAGATCCTTATAAGGTCGAGGTCGAAGGTCCGATCCCTTCCAGGCCCACAAAATTGAAAATACGGGCGGTTAGCTCAATTTGGTAGAGCGCGAAATTGACGTTTTCGATGTTATAGGTTCGAGTCCTATACCGCCCACAAGTTTAATGCCCATAATCTTGTCATGTTAAATAAACAGCAAATTATAGAAGAAATAAAACGCACCGCAAAAGAAAATGGCGGTAAGCCTTTGGGTGCGACTAATTTTGAAAAAGAAACAGGTATTAGACCCTACGATTGGTATAAATATTGGACTAGATTCAGCAACGCCCTAAAAGAAGCTGGTTTTGCCCCAAATAGGGGTGCTTTGGAAATTCTATATTCTCACGACTTTCTTATTGAAAAAGTAATCGAAATAATGCGTAAATTAAAAAAGTTTCCGACCTACCACGAATTATTTTTTGAGAAAAATCAAAACAAAGATTTTCCATTTCGTTCAATTATAAAACGACTTGGTTTAAAACAAGAGCGTATAAAATCGATAATAGAATATTCCAAAACCGAAGATTACAAAGATATTATTGAATTATGTGAGCCTCTCCTAGAAGAAGATAAACAAAACTTCTTAGCTGACGCATCTACTCAAAATTTAGGCGAGGTATATCTTTTTAAATCAGGTAAGTACTATAAAATTGGGAAAACAAATGATACTGTAAGACGTGGAAGTGAATTAAAAATTCAATTGCCTGAAAATCTAGACTTAATCCACTCAATTAAAACTGACGACCCGAGTGGTGTTGAGACGTATTGGCACAAAAGATTTGAGGACAAAAGAATGAACGGCGAATGGTTTGACTTAAATTCCTCGGATATAAAATCTTTTAAACGCTGGCGAAAAATATATTAAAACTTAAATGGATTTAAAGATAATTTATGAAGACAAGGACGTTCTGGTCGTAGATAAACCGGCAGGGATTGTGGTATTCCCGGAGGGAGAAAGCTTAAAAAGCGGAGAGAAAACTTTAATAGATTATCTAATAGAGAAATATCCCAAGCTCGTGGAGGCCGGGCCTCCACCGCGCTATGGGATTGCGCATAGGTTAGACAAAGACACGTCTGGAGTATTATTGGTGGCAAAAAGCACGGAAGCCTTGATTTTTTTGCAAAAACAGTTTTCCTTGCCCGCCGTAGCTTTGCAAAACAAAGCGAAGGAGGGCGCCGGCTCCAAACCCCTTGAAAAAAGGGTTGAAAAGATGTATATTGCATTAGTTGAGGGAAATATTGAAAATGAGAAGGGAATCATACATACTTTAATTGCCAGGGCGAAAGGAGACCCGAGAAAGCAAAGAGCGTACTCGGAAATTAACGCCCCAAAATCAGCCAGAGAAGCTATAACAGAATACAAAGTTATTGGGAGATATAAAAGCCCCACTTCGCCAAGGCTTCGCGGGGTGACTCCAAGTCAATTTACATTGCTTGAAGTCAAAATAAAAACAGGAAGACGCCACCAAATACGGTGTCATTTTTCTTATTTAAAACACCCGATTGCCGGAGACAAATTATACAGCTTTAAAAATTCAAAGATTCCAAGCGGGCTGGCAAGGCAATTCCTGCACTCGGCATATTTAAAAATCCAATTGCCAAATGGGGAAATAAAAGAGTTTGAGTCAGAACTGCCGGAAGAACTAAATAATATATTAAACAAACTAGAAAAATAACATGACAACATTATTGGAAAAATTTAATAAAGACCAGCAGAAAAATTTGCCGGACTTGAGACCCGGAGATACAATTAAAGTGTACCAAAAAGTAAAAGAGGGCGACAAGGAAAGAATCCAAATTTTTGAGGGCATAATTATCGCCCGAAAACACGGAAAAGGAATCTCTGCTACAATAACCGTAAGAAAGGTTGTTGGCGGAGTAGGCGTAGAAAGAATCTTTCCAATCCATTCTCCTTCGATAGATAAAATAGAAGTTGTAAGACGCGGAAAAGTAAGGCGCGCGAAGCTTTATTATTTAAGGGAAGCCAAAGGTAAGAAAGCAAAATTAAAGAACAAAGAATTCTCAGAAGCCATAGCAGAACCAGATGAAGCTCTCTCAAATATTGAAACAGACGAAAAGCCAGTCGAAGAAAAACCAACTAACGAGACGGTAGAGGAAATAAAAACAGAAGAGACGCCGTCGTAGTTCGGCGCGCGCGGGTGGTGAAATGGTATACACGCCAGCTTGAGGTGCTGGTGCCGCAAGGTGTGCAGGTTCGACTCCTGTCCCGCGCACATTAGGCTACCGCTTGGACGATTAGCTCAGTTGGTAGAGCGGCTTCATTTATTCACCCCGTTAGATTTTTGGGCGGTTAGCTCAGTTGGTAGAGCATCTCATTTACACTGAGAGGGTCATAGGTTCGAGTCCTGTACCGCCCACGAAAATATCTAACGGGGCAAGCTGAAGATGTCGCAGGTTCGAGTCCTGCATCGTCCACACATCAGGTTATAGGCGCGCCTGGATAGCTCAGGTAGTTAGAGCACAGCTCTGAAAAAGCTGGGGTGGCCAGTGCAAGTCTGGCTCCAGGCACAAAGTTGCGGGTGCCCCGCTAAGCGGGGCTTTACCCGCGCTAAGCGCGGGTGTCGTATAGTGGCTATTATGTAACCTTGCCAAGGTTAAGACGGCAGTTCGATTCTGCTCACCCGCTCATAATTAAAAACGCTCCCTTTTGGGGAGCGTTTTTAATTATGAAGCAGGGTCGGACTGCAGGAAGGGGTCGGGAAGGAGTATTCCTTCCCGTGTAGGAAATTATTCAAATGACCCAGAGGGTACCCCGGTTTTGAAAGAGCGAGCTTTACGAGCGACAAATTCCATTTCTGCTCACCCGCTCAAAAATTTTACTAAATTTTTGAGCGGGGCTCGTCCCCCCCCATATGAGATGGACGGGCGGCCCGCTCTCAATATACAAAAGCGTCGATTAAAGACGCTTTTTGTATTTTTTTTACTCTTGACAGGTGACGCAATTTTGTGTTCTAACCATTGACATCCCCCCTCTTATATGCTAATATGTATGCATACTTCCGAAAGGGAGTTTTTTAATAAAACACCATATGAACATCATAAACAACATAAAGAAAAATGCTGTTTTAGGAGAGAAGACTCCTTTGTTTGGTTCTATTTTTGCAGCCGTTGTGATAGGCATCTGCCTTTTGGGCACAATTATGCCCCAGGCATCAAATGCCGACTTTGCCAATATAACCAACTCGTCTTATGCGGCGAAAACCGCGAACGAATCGCAGAGAGCTGTCAAAACTATAAAGGTTGTGATCACTGCTTACTCAAGCACTCCCGATCAAACAGACGATACTCCATTTATTACAGCTTCCGGGAAATATGTGGCAGACGGTATAGCCGCTAACAATATGCTTCCCTTTGGAACAAAAATCAGAATTCCTGAGCTGTACGGAGATAAAGTCTTTACTATTGAAGACAGGATGAACAAAAGAATGGGTAATTATCGTTTAGACGTATGGATGCCCAACAGATCGCTAGCTGTGAATTTCGGAGTAAAAACAGCCAAAATAGAAGTTTTGGAAAATTAGAAATCCTCGCCGTTCTGCGGCTCTATCGCAATTTTTTGAAAGTTTATTTCGCCTCGGCGAATTCCAAAAAATTGCTGGATTTATGTAATTTCCTCCGTTATGACTACGGGCGGGCATTCGCCCGAAATTATAGAACAGTCAAACAAAAAACCCGCTTAACAGCGGGTTTTTTGATGTATAGTGCCCGGAGTGGGAGTCGAACCCACATGAAGTTTCCCTCGCAACATTTTAAGTGTTGTGCGTGTACCATTTCGCCATCCGGGCTCGCTTAGCGAGCCTATCGCCACGCTTAGCGTGGCGGGCATACAATCAATTTTGAGGCGCGGGCGGGAATTGAACCCACGTATAAGGGATTTGCAGTCCCTTGCATTACCACTTTGCTACCGCGCCATATTTCTTAATATAATTCTACCAATTTTCTGCTATTTTTCAATCTCGGAAGAAGAATTTTTCGACTCTTTTGCCTTAACCAAAAGCTCTTCTATCTTTGCCGCATGAAGGACTTCTGTTTCTTTTACAAATCTTATTTTGGGAACAGGGCGCATGCGCAAAGTTCTGTTGATTTGATATTGTATATCATATGTTGATTTTTGCAGAGCATTTAAAATTCCTGCTGACTTTTCTTCCGGAAAAACAGATACGTAAGCTTTTGCCTCAATCATATTTCCGGTTGTATCCACCCTGGTTAAAGTAACTAAAATTTCAGGCGAAAAAGCAAAATCTTTTAAAAGGATTTTGCTCAGTTCGTGCTGCAATAAAGAGTTTACGCGATCAATTCTATTTGTCATAAAGATTAACTTTTTTCCCGATGGCTTTGCCATCGTGGATCCTCGACGGCTCTGCCGTCGGGACAATTCTATTTGTTGCCATAATTAAAGCTCTCCTTTTTTGCGTTCTTCGGTGTAGGCGGATAAAATGTCTCCTTTTTCTATTTTTACATCACCCTCAAAAAGTATCCCAGCTTCGTCGCCCTTGCTTAATTTATCAATATCCTTTTTGTCGCGCTGAAGATTTATTATTCTTCCAGCTCCAATTTTTTTGCTTTCTCTTAAAATTTCCAGTTTTAATCCTTTTTTCAATTCGCCCTCAGTAATTTTTCCACCGACAATCTGTCTGTTTTTTTCTGCCCAGAAAACCAGAATCGTTCTTAACTTTCCTATTTCTGTTCTTACAATTTCCGGTTCTAGTGTTTTCTCTAGTCCTCGCCTTACATCTTGTATCAACTCGTAAATTATTTCGAATGTTTTAATTCTCAGTTTTTTGGCTAAGTCGTTCTTCATAAACTGCATAACTGTTGGACTAATCTTTACTCTGAACCCGATTATCACAGCTTTTGCCATTTCGGCTATCTTTGCATCAGTCTCTGAAATATCTCCGACCTCTGATTTTAAAATGCGCAGAATAACTTTATCTTGGGGCAGGTTTTTTAACATAGCCTCTATCGCCTCTAAAGAACCGAAAACATCTCCTTTTAAAACAATATTCAAAACTTTTTTATCGGGGTCTGATACTAAAACATTTGATCCAATTTCTCTTTTTGGTATTTCTTTTTTTATTTCTTCTTGAGCCTCCTCAAAGGACTTATATGCTTTAAATTTTTCCCCAACAGCAGGAACGCTTTCAAAGCCCAAGATGATAACCGGCCGGGAGGGAAGAGCTTCTGTGATTTCTTTTCCTTGAAAATCTTTAATAGATTTTACTTTAGCCAAGGCTAGGTCTGTTGCAATAATATCTTTTTTTCTTAGAGTTCCTTTTTTGATTATTGCTGTAGCTACGGGTCCCTTGTGTCCGTCCATATATGACTCAATAATCAATCCTTCAAGCGGCGCGTCTTTTTCTGATTTTAGATCTTGAAGGTCGGCAACCAGTAATATTACTTCGAGCAATTCATCAATGCCCGTTTTTTCTTTGGCCGAAACTTCAACGGACGGAATTGTTCCTCCAAAAGATTCAACGGAAACATCCACTTTAGCAAGTTCTCCTTTTATTTTATTGGGGTTGGCGTTTGGTAAGTCCATCTTGTTTATCACAACAATTATTGGAATTTCAGCTCTTTTTATAGCCATTATGGCTTCCTTTGTTTGCGGTTGGACCGATTGAGTTGCGTCTACAACGAGTAAGGCAATGTCGGCGACTTCAGCTCCCCTTGCTCGCATTGCCGAAAACGCTTCATGCCCGGGAGTATCAATAAAGGTTATTTTTCCATTTTTGTCTTCAACTTCGTAAGCTCCAATATGCTGGGTAATTCCGCCGGATTCTTTTGCGGTTATTTTAAAATCTCTTATAGCCTCCAAAAGAGAGCTTTTTCCGTGATCGACATGTCCTAAAACGACCACCACCGGCGGCCTAATGCTTTTTTTCCCGATAGCAGAGCCATCGCGGATCCTCGACTCCGTCGAGACAATTTTTCTTTCTTTTTTTACCATCTTATTTAGTTGAGAGGTCATCGTTTAGTTTTTGTAGCGCGCGACAGGGCTTCTACTTCTTCTTTTGAAAGGGGATAATCAGATTTTCCTTGGTTTAGTATTTTGGCGTAAACCCTATTTCCGTCTCTTACAAATAAGCTAGAAATAAGAAAACCGCTATTTTTATTATCAAGCAGAGCTATAACAAAGCTTTGGTTCCCTCCTAAATTATTAAAAGGGTTAAATCTGACAACGCCTATTTTTTGAAACGCATATAAAGAAGCGTCTTCTAGGTTTGTAATTTTTTCCAGGGCTTTCTTGATCTCCTCTTCTAATTTCTCATCTTTCTTTTTTTGCGACAAAAGGATGCTTCTCAGGTCTTTTATTTGTCCGTTTTCCAGAAGTTCGCTTATTTTTTTATCGCTCTTGTTCGTGCGCAAAATCAAAACAACGTTTATTGACGCTAAAAACAAAGATATAACGCCCAACAACAAAAAAAGAATCGTCTGCGTTAGCATACCCCGTTAGAAGCATTAGGCAAAAGACATTTTACAAAATATTTTTTGCAAGCTTCCAAGTAGTTTATTGTGATTCCGAGCATGACCCGCTAAAAACTTTTAGCTTCTTCTAACGGGGCATACGATATTATAATACAACAAATTCAGAAAAACTTCAACCTCCCTAAAAAAATCCGGCGCACTGTTTTTGGTTTTCCGAAAAACCAAAAAATCACTTCAATCGCCGAGGACGACCTTTTGATTGGTTAATAGCCGACTAAACTTTGAATTTCTCGCAAGGTCGCTTTAATTGCGCCGAGGATAGAAGCCAATAAATTATTCGGTGAAATATTTAAGCCCATCATTGGTGTTGGATTTAGGGTTGGAGTCGGTGTGAATGTTGGCGATGGTGCGAAGCAATTATAGCCGGTGCTACAATACGATCCAATATATGAGCATCCTGGTCCCGCGGTGGTGGTGCACATGCCATAGCAACAATATTGTGCGGCCGGAGTAGGAGTTGGCGTTGGCGTCGGGGTAGGGGTTGGCGTCGGCGTGGGAGTAGGAGTTGGTCTTGGGGTGGGTGTTGGCGTGGCCTGGCAATTGGCGAGGCAGGTTGCGAAGTCGGAGTATTGTGTAGAAAATACATCGTTTGTTAGAAAACAAGAGCCTTCCCTACAGTCGTATCCCCACGAATTTGGTGATGGCGAAAACGGGGGTGTCGGGGTTGGAGATGGCATGGGACAGCTAAAAGATACAATATCTTTTAGTGTTACTTTAATCTCAGTGTCGTGCGGGCAGCATTTTACAACTAACCCTCCCATAACTGTTGCTTGGTATGTGGGGAGCCAGAATAACTCATTTCGGCTGCAACTCCAGGATAAAGGAGGCTTGTAATTAAATATTTTATTTTCACCTGTTTTGCATTCAGTATTTGCAATAAGATCAGATGCGTCTCTCGCGTCTTCAAGCTCTCTAGTGTGTGCGGCCTGTTCGCACTCATATCGCGTGTATCCGCCTTTCACTTCTCCTGGCGAAGGAGCTAAAGGAAAAACATCATTATATTGCTTATCAACTACGGTTCTGCAGGTTACCTTAGGATCCATCGGTTCAGCGTCTTGGTCATATTCCCAGCCACCTTCGTAATATGATATTTTGCCATTGGGGCATTCTTCTGGACAGCTAGCTCCATCTTCTAGGATTTGGCGTCCCTGGTTCATTATTAGCAGGAGATCATTTCTCCCTTCTTCAAAAGAAGAAGATGATACGATCGCAACGACTTTTACTGGAGCCACGCCCATAAATCCACAGAAAGTAGGCGTGCTGTTGAATTCGTGAGAGGGGCTTGTCGTTGGAGAAGGTTCAGTTGTCGCGGCTTGTTGTTGGGTTAAAAGTACTGATATTTTCTGTTGGAGCTGTGAAATTACTTGGCCGAGCAGTTGGGTTAATTGGTTTGTAATTTGGCTTTCCGTTAATGCGGCCTGAGTGCTAACGAGGCCGAAAGAGAACCATACAAAACACAGAATTCCTATTGCTAAAAAAACTCCCCCCAAAAAATATTTTATTTTCGTAATTTTTATACGAATTTTAACGCGCTCTTTGCTTAATAGTAATTCTTTGCGAAAAGCCGTGTTAATCGTCTAGGGTGCTCCATATTCCAGGGTCTTCAATTCCTAAAACCCAGGCAGAAAAGCCTCTAAAACCATTTTGTTTTATAACGTCCAATTTATTCTCAAAACTTTGTTTATCTTGGAACCAAATCATATACTGCTTTTCCTTATAGGAATATGACAACCAGGAAGCCCCCAAATATTTATCGTACGAAGATGTGTATGAATAATTAGTTTTTATGTTAGAAAGACGCTCATATGTGCCCGACGCTACAACTTTTTTAAAAGGGTTAACGCTCCAACCCCAATGGTAAAGGGGGATTCCGAAAGACAATTTTTCTGGAGGAATTTTGTCTTTTACGTAATCTAGTACCTTGTTTATAAACGGCAAGGAAGCAACAGGGCCGAAAGATTCCGGGTCGTCGTAAGTCATCATACTTATAAAATCAACGGCTTTAGCTATCCTGGCATAATCAAAAACACCACTCCAGTTTTTAAAGGCGCTTGTATTTTCGTAATCAACGCTGCGAGTTACTGCAGCCACGCTTAAAGTTAACCCATTTTCGTGTAAATATTTCGCAGTTTTTTCTACAAACGAAGAATACAAATCTCTGTCCAGATAACTTATATTTTCAAAATCAAATTGCCACCCGATATAGTTTTGCTCTTTTGCTTCTTTTACAAGAGATTCTATCACTTCATCCTGTTCTTTCAAAGAAAGGAGAAAATTATGCATTACACTTTGTTTAAACCCGGCGTTTACAACCAAAGGCATAACTTTAACTTTCGTTTCTTTTATCGCTTTTTGTAAGCCTTCGTCCAATTCCCCAACCAGCTTTAGTTCGGAAGAAACGGCGTAAAACTGAGGAGCCAAAATATCAATTTTGTCTATGTTTTTTATCAAACTTTCAATACCCTCTTTTTCTTTCCGCTGTGACATATAAAATATTTTTTCCATCGGAAGCGGGGTTGGAATTGGCACAGGAATGGGCAAAGCTACAGCATCGTCAGCCAGAGAGATATTATTGTTTCGGTTGCCGAATATTGAAAGCGGAGTAATAAAAAAGCTAATTAGGCAAAGAATAACAAAAAAATAATAAAATTTCGCTTTCATTCCATCCATTTTAACAAACATATTCAGGGTAATCAAAAATAAGTTTTGCACAGTTTTATTTGTAAAAAAAAGTCCGCGAAAGTACGCGGATATGCTGTAATTAATAATCAGGATCTTTTCCTGAATTGGTAGAGCGTCGCGGAGGCGACCATCAGAAGAAGGATTGAAGAAGATGCCGGTTCAGGAATCAGTTCACCCGCAAACGCGAAGTCGTCAAACCACATAGCATCAGCTGAATTGCTCAGCACTGCGCGTAGTCGTAATTGAAACAGCGCATTGTCATTGGCTTCGAATGGCAAAATAAAGCTCGCCTCCTGCCAAATGCCGGTTGACGTGTTGGTATAATCGGCTAATTGGCGCCAATTCGTACCACCATCGGGCGACCACTCAACAAAAATATGGTCGCTGGACTCAAGAGCGTCGCTGGTAGGTTTGTACCAATAATTCAGCGATAAATTATCAAAATCAACCGTTTGACATGCCAGCAACAAGATATCTCCGGTCGACCCACTCTCACCAAAACCCTGAACGCGACATGAACCAGAGTGCACGTAGGCGCTATTGGCAGACTTCACTTGCCAATTTCCGCTGGTGCTAGTCCATGCGGAAAAATCTCCGGATTCAAATCCGTCTGTCCAGATTACATCTGCCCCAGCATTTTGGCACAACGCCAATAGCGAAAAAATAAACACGATCTTTTTCATTGGTCTGTCCTCTCAAAGAGCAAGGTAAAAAAATAAATGAGCCACGAGCCCAAATATTTCTTTATTTTCTTTATTTT
>Ga0209541_10010742_pt1 | contig 14506 bp, 8 predicted proteins | sample RifCSPlowO2_01_FD_184027 | JGI IMG/M metagenome (GOLD analysis project Ga0209541, IMG submission 184027) | Groundwater microbial communities from Rifle, Colorado - Rifle CSP2_plank lowO2_0.1 (SPAdes) (version 2) | ecosystem: Environmental > Aquatic > Deep subsurface > Groundwater | place: Rifle... | reverse complement strand
CCACTTTTCAGCAAGAGTGACATTGAGCGTGCAAAATTGACCATATTGTAGTTCTTGACCATGGTGCCGGCGACCGGAAGCGAGATAGTAACCCTGTGCCATGCGTAATGGATCGGAGGAATTCGCAAGAGCAGGACAATTCCGATTGCAAACGCAATGATACCGAAGAGCAGTGCGACACCATGTGCAAGCATGAAGCTGGAGACCGCTATGAAGATGCGCGTGATCAGTGGTAACTTGACATGCAAGCTTGTAAAAATCGGAAGAATCTTGGGGAAAATGAAATAGGTCAAACCGCCCGCCATGCCAAGAGTTACAATAAGCAGGATGATCGGGTATATCATCGCGCCTTTTATCTTGCTCTGAAGCTCTTGGTTTTTAGCAAGAGACTGGGCGAGATATTCCAAGTTTTCTGCCAGTGTTCCGCTGATTTCACCGACCTTGATAATATTGATAAAAAAATCGCCGAATATCGCATGATGCTTTTCAAGTCCGTCGGAGAGAAACTGCCCATTCTTCACGCTTACGATAAGAGTATCAATGATAGTCTTGAATGTCTTTGACTGGGTTTGCCGCTGGAGAATCCTGAGAATATCGAGAATCTGCATTCCGGAACGTGTCATGATAGCCATGTGCCGGGCAAAGAACATCTTGTCTTTTGTTGATAACCTAAAAAATGGATTTAGCATACCTTAGAATTTTTTATTCCCTGACTACACGTAATATCTCCTCGATGGTCGTCATGCCCTGGAGCGCTTTTATAAATCCATCCTCAAGCATTGTTGTCATGCCCTTGCGGATTGCAGCCTTCTTGAGTTCGTCCGAATCGACGCGCCTCATAACAAGCTGTCGGAGTTCTTCGTCCATTTCCAGCACTTCATAGATACCCAATCGTCCGGCGTATCCGCTCATACTGCATTGCTTGCAACCCTTTCCGTAAAAAAAGTCTCGATGCACGCCAAGGAGTGCATGTGGCAAGAAATCTGACAATCCTTTGAACTCCGCATCCGTAATACGCTTCTTCATTATACATCGTTTGCAGATCATACGCACGAGACGTTGTCCTATGGCGATGTTGACAGTCGAAGCGACGAGAAATGGTTCAGCTCCCATATCAAGCAGGCGGGGCAGGGTAGTTGCCGCGTCGTTGGTGTGAAGGGTTGAGAGCATCAAGTGTCCGGTCAGTGCGGCGTTGACGGCAATACCAGCCGTTTCCTTATCGCGAATTTCACCGACCATGATGATATCCGGGTCTTGCCGGAGCACCGAACGAAGGCCGTCGGCAAAGGTGAGTCCTGTTCTCACGTTGACTTGTATCTGATCAATGCCCGCCAAAGAGTATTCAATAGGATCCTCGATAGTGATAATGGAGATATCTTTTGTATTGAGGCGCTTGAGGATTGTATAGAGCGTGGTTGTTTTTCCCGATCCGGTCGGTCCTGTAGCGAGAATCATACCGTACGGCTTTTCAATGGCCCGCATGACTTTTTCGCGATCCTTATCGGAGAACGCAATACTCTCAATCGACTTGATCGAGGTTTGCTCAACAAGCAAGCGCATAACAGCATCTTCCCCAAAATACGTCGGAACCACGGAAACGCGCATGTCGAATTGCTCGGCAAGTTCGCGGATATTGGTACGGAATCGGCCGTCCTGCGCCATTTGATGTTCATCCGTACGCATGCCGGCGAGTACCTTAATGCGCGTTATCACTTCGGGATGGATTTCTTTGGGGAGGGCGAATACGTCATTTAAGAGACCGTCAATACGCATGCGGACGGTAACCTTATCATGTTCAGGTTTTATATGAATATCGGATGAATGGGCAAGATATGCATAACGGATGATGTGATCGATAAGCTTTACGATGGCCAGATTGTCGCCCGGCGTCGAGAGGGCCTTCTCTACATCAGCCTTGATGTGTTTCTGTTCGTTGATGTCTGGTGCGAGAAGCTCCTTCGCGCGTTCCTGATCCTCGACGACCGTATGCGTATCGAGTTCTTTATGAGATAGCACTTCTTTGATACGCGCAACCATCTCGTCGATATCCGTGTAAGCTTTGACCAAGTATGAGCGCACTCCAAACTCCGAGAGCGTGCGGAGCTCATCGGTTTTTTCCATACTGGAGAGCACGACAATCGGTGGCATGGTCGTGCGAGTCTCTTGCGCAAGGCGACGGACGACGCTCAAAAAGATCATTACGTCATTGGGGGGAAGATCAACAAAAGCGACTGCCGGGTTCTCTTCGCGGATCTTTGCGGCTCCGTCCTTGCCGCCGGTTGCGGTGACGACGGCAAACCCCTCGCCCTTAAGGCGCTGTGACAGAATGCCGCCGATGAATAAGTTTGACTCGACGAGAAGGATTTTCGATGTAGTGTCCATATATGGACTCGATATTGCCACCGTTTAGATAACCGCGGTACCCATGATGTGGGTAACCTCTTTGACGATCGTTTCGAGGTCCTCGCTCTTCTTTATGTAATCCATTGCGCCTGCCTCGCGTGCGAACTTTTCATCAATCCATGTCGTTTCTTTCTGTGGTTCGCCGTAGTTGGTAAGAAACACAACCTTGAGAGCCTTTGTAAGAGGATCCGATTTTATTTTCGCAAGCGTCTCAACGCCGTTCATAACGGGCATTTCCACATCAAGCAAGACAAGATCGGGATGCTGGGTTTTTGCTTTCTCGATGCCTTCTGCGCCACCAGAGGCTGTTACCACGGAATATCCGGCTGAAGTTAATTTGGTTGAAAAAATATCAAGGAAGTCCTTATTATCATCAATAATCAGAATACGAAGTTTATTTTCTTGTTGGGCCATAGTTGGAGGGTGTTACGAAAGAGACTTCCATAACACCCTCTTAGTATACCAAAACTACACGCTACACGCTACACGCCGTATGTTACTTCGGTGAGACTTCGCGCCAGCCGGGAAGGCGTTGGTCAGTTACCGTAACGGGGTGACTGAGAGCGCATGAGCCCGCGTCATCAGTGGCGGTTAGTGTGACTGTGTATGTTTTCTTGATATAAAACGTATTCATGACATCTTGGGAACTGGCTGTCGGCTTGAGACATTCACCGGCGGTACAAAAGATCCACGACCACGAGAGATCGGCACTTTCCGGATCAAAGATAGTCGTATCCACGAAAGGAACGCTTTGATTGACATGCGGTTTGTTCGGCGGGGTGAAGTCGGTCTGCGGATAGGCGTGCAGGGGAGTTGTAAAATTCTTGGTAGCTGACCATCCACTCTGAAGATCTCCCAGCGTATCCCAGACTGCAACGCGAACATAGTAGGTGGTGTTGAAGTCGAGTCCTGTGGCGAAATAACTCGTAGAATTGCCGGAAATAGTCTCGTCAATGAAAGGGCTGGTAAAACTCGACTGATCATCAACCTGGACCTGGTATTGCGATTGTGGATCAGTACCGATCGGATCATCATCCGCATCACTATACGTCCAAGAGATCATTTCTCCGGGCGTCGTGCAGTAGTCGCCCGCAGTCAATGTCACAACGGGCTTATCCGGTGGCGTATCGCCGGTAAGCGTAACTGGCGCGCGCGATTCGACAGGAGTTGCGCCGTCTTGTTCCAGAATAACCTTTGGATGATATGTGCCGGCGCCGGTATAGGTATGGGTGATAGACTCTTCGAGAATATCCGGAGAAATACCGTCGCATTTGTAGCCGATATCCGGCGTCTCGAGGCACTCTCCGGCATTCGGAGCATCCAGCGTTCCGCATGCGGTATTGGCCGTGTCGACACTTGTTGTGTCATCGTTGCAATCGAACCAGATGCTGTAGTTGAACGTATCCGATGTGTCGTTGCTGGTCGCGGTCGCGGTCAGCACGGAATCGATTGTTTGGATGCCGGAATCGGGTTCCGCGCTCATGACGACGTCGATTATCGGAGGAGGTACATCGTCATTGGTGATAGTGCAGGTCTTTGTTTCGCCGATAGCGATTGTTCCCGAACAGTCGGCCGAGAGCGACTTGTCATAGCCCAAATCATCAACCTCATCCACACTATAATTACCCGCTTCGATCGTGACATCAGTCCCCGGCGCTTCGGCGCCGGGAAATTCAGCAGGCGACGGATTATTACCCGTAACAGTAATGTTGAAGTCGCCGGATTCTGCAGTTCCGCCATCGTTGTTAATGACGGTTTTGATAACCTGCAAGGTACCCGTAGTGCCGGGAGGGGGAGGATCAACTGTCACCGATGACTGTGCTTGAGCGGATGGCGCACCACCGCGCTCCACGATAACCTTTGGAGTGTAGGTGGTGGGTTCTTCACCGGTGGTATAGGAATGGGGAGGGATTGACTTGGGGTTGTCGTTGATGCCGTTACACTTGTAGCCCACATACAAAGTTTCAATACAGGTGCCATTGGCGGGAGTGGAGAGCGTGCCACAGGCGGCATTGGCAGTACCGATATCGGTTGTGGAGTTTGTACAGTCATACCAAAAATTATAATTAATGGTACCGGAGGCGCTTCCGGAAACAGTTGCGGTCAAAACCGACGAGAGGGGAGTTGTGCCGGAGTCAGGTGTTGCCGCAAGTGATACGGAAAGCGTTGTCGGAGGAGTTACCGTGATCGTGCCATGATCATACGCAAGCAGTCCGTTGCGCCTGATGACCACTTTGGGTTTATAGGTATTGGCATCAGGATACGCACAAAGATCAGCGGAGACTTTTGGATTTGTGGCGATGCCCAGATAGCTTTTATCCGCTCCTGCGGTGCTTGTATCATTGCTTGGATTATGGCACCAAAAATAGTAGTCTATATTCCCACTGCCATTGGTTACCGTACCGCGCAGATCAACAATTTTTTGTACCGGAGCGGTCAGATCGAGCGACTTCACCCAGTTGCTCGATGTCGTCGAGAGATGCAATGCTACCGTCGGAGGGCTCTCAACAGTGATTGTCGCCGTATTTGTCGCTTGGAGTCCCCCTCGGTCTACGACGACTTTTGCGATATATGTGCCGGGAGTTGGGTAGTCACAAAGGTCGAGGTCTTTGTGCGTTGTCGATGTTTCGCCGGAATGGTCGTGCGTTACCCCCTTGCTTTGATCGCACCAGACCCGGTACCGGATAGTACCCGTCGCCGTCCCCGACACCACCGATTTCAGGTCAATATCATTGAGTGGCGCGATGCCGGTCCACGAGTCCTTATATCCATTGTCGTTCTGTGCAACCGTAAGATCAACATCAAGCGTCGGAGCTATAACGGTGATGTTCATCTGAATCGTACTCCCGAAAGGCCCCCATGGGGTTCCGATGTAGTACTGTTCCAGCCGCCACCAAAACTTGTATGTTCCGGGTGTCGCCGGTGCCGTGATGTTAAATGTTAAATCACCGGAGTCTTGTTGATTAAATTTAATTGGAGATTTTGGTAGATTTTTAGGTGAGCTTGTATTCCAATTATCTCCAAACGAATACACCTTAACTTGAGGAGATATCAAATCCATGCATTGGAGATCAGGATTTTGAGCTTCGCATTGGTGTTCGTCACCGCCATATATCCGTATCTTTACCTGCTTCGTTTCGCCAACAAGCATGGTTGTCGGTACCGATACATCCGTGACCCATCCTGACCAATACGGTTCGGGATAGACCGCGGATACTTTTGAACTTGTAGCAACGATAAAAAATATCGCCGAGAGAATATATAAAAATAGTAAATATTTCTTAAGCATACTTTGCTCAGTATATCACACCACACCCATCATTTCAGTAGTGTTGTGGATATAAAAAGTAAAGAGCCTGACAACCACGGGGGTGTGATTGCCAGGCCGTTCGAGCGAGTCGCCCCGCTCGAACTAGAGGGAACCGGGGAATGCTCCGGGTACCGGGAAGATTTCCTCCCGGTAAGCGCGTCCAGTGGTCACCACCATGACCGACCTGGCGCTTCCGCACATTCCCGTTGCGCCCGGGGGGGCTTCGGTGAGAACGTAGCTCCCCGGCCCGGTCACTTGCATCAGGGAGGCTGGTCCTCCCTGGAAGTTTGCGGGCGTGGTGCCACATCCGTGGTGCACGTTGTACGTCCCCGGGACGTTCAACGTGAAGGGCGTGCTCCACCCGATTGGCGATCCGATAGTCGCCGTCGCGGTGTCCGGCGGCGGGATGATGGGTCCCGTCGGTCCGTCTGACTTGCAGGCCGTGAGACCTGCCATGGCACCGACGACCAATGCCATGATCAATGCGATTTTCTTCACTTCCTTCTCCTTGTTGCCCCTCTTGCGAAGAGCTGAATTTGCCTCCCGGAGATTCGCGAATTCTCACCAGGATGCCGACGATGTCAATAGTACCACCTTTCTAGCCCAAAGTCAACCCGTCAATAGAGGCTGTGGATAACTAAATTTCGGCGACTATTCTGTACCAATATCGAGTTTTTTGCTCCATTTGTATTAACCCTTATCGGGTGATATAGTTTGGCCATATATGGAATCAAAGAATTTCTATGTGAAGAGAATGCCGAAATATCTTGCCATAGCTGTCATTGTTTTTGTTGCCGGTTCCCTTGTGTGGCACTATGGAAGAACTGTTACTCGTTCAACGCCATCGCCGCAACCGGTTGTCACCCAGACTGTTGCGGATGAAGAATATGACACAACGCGTCAGCCATTTATATATCGGCTTGCTATCGAGAAAATCGAGAAACCGATTCAATACTCTGATTTTAAGTTCAACTGGGATAACGGATTGTTTGAATATGGAGATGGTTTCGTCCGTGAAGACAATTCCGATGCTGTGCGGTTCGTATATTCAAAGCATTTGAAGGATGATATTTCTCTGTTGCCTCCGCAAGGAAGCCATGAATACAACGGATACCCCATCGATTTTGCGCATGAGGATGAAAAACTCGAATACATCGGGTTGAAAATCAACGATCGAGAGTTGATAGGCGATCTCAAAGTCGAAATGGCATTTGATGGCCGTGATGGATTTGGTAGTGCTGGTTCTCCTCGGATCGCCTTCATCCAAAAAGCATGCGCATGCGGGCCCGGCATTTTTTTGACGCCGATCGGCGATTCGAGTTTGGAGTTTATCGCCCAATCGGGAGAGGTTTCTTGGTTTGCACTGAAGAAGCCAATACCATTCAAGCAAGGCTCGCGGATGCAGATATTTTTCCGACCCACGGGGAAATCAGGCGATGTGAATATCCAATTGCAAAGCTTAGTACTTGAAGTCGAACATGTGGCTACTTATCGAGAGGTCGTTTTTAACACAGCGCAGAGCTATGCGTACCGCGCTTCATTTGTCAATGAAAGCATTGGATTTATCAATCTTAAGCCGCGCGGCAGGGCCATTGATATCGAGATACATAATGGGGGGAAGGACGTGGTTATTTTTGATCCAAGCACGCTGGATAATCTTTTTGAAAGGATCGTGAGCGGTGGACTCAAGCAAATCAACATCAAGTCGGCAGACGGAACCGTGCGATCCTCGTACACGCGCGAACAACTCACCCGAGCAGTGCATGATCGGATCATCAACCCCGGAGAAAGCTATACGATATACAATTTCAGCGATATTGACCCAAGCAACATAGCATATGCAGACTATGATGATGCCGGCCTTCCGCCCAAACCCTATCGCGAAAATCTGGAAGTCATCGGATCCAAGAGGCGGATATATAACTGGAATTTGGCAAGTTCCTATAGTGCTTTTGGAAAGAAACGCATACTGTACGTTATGACAGCTGATGCGAAAGGAAATGCGCTTCTGGACGGAGTTTTCACTTCGCATCAAAGCGTTCCGTGCGGTAACTCTCGGTGCTATTGGGCTAATTATCTGTTGCCGGTAAGCGAGAACTTTTGGAAGGCTATAGGTCTAAAAAAAGATTCTTTCATTGTCGTAAAGGATATCGATGGTCCTGCTGCAACACTGGAAAACACGCATGATGCCACGGTTAGGGCGGGCAATACACGCGACACCATCGAGAATTATATCAAGAAAACGGGAGGAACAATCTTTGATGAAACGACTAATTCAAGTAGCGAGAAAACAGTATTGTATCGATATGGTGATACGATCGGTTATGCGAAGAGAATAGGAGACAAGACTGCTGTGTTCGAGGTGAACCGAGAAATACTCAACGATCCCAAGATTTTGGAATTCATCAAGTGGTTTGTCACGGTAAATCCGGCCTCCGTTGAATAGGAACATGTACAAGCTGATTGGTATATGCGGGATCACCATCGCCGCGATGATTGCCCTTTCTTCTGTATCCTATGCCCCTCGGCCGATTCCCGAACAGCCGGAACCGCCCATTGATTACGCTAATATCATCGGACAATCGTTGATCGTCGGAATCGACTCCACAGAACTCACACCCAAGGAGAAAGCGATATTTGAGAAAATAAAACCCGGTGGCGTGGTGCTCTATTCCCGAAATATTGAATCAATCAGCCAGCTGAAAAAACTGATAACAGATATGCAGGCTATCAGCCTGAAATCATCGGGCTTGCCATTATTTATCTTCATGGACGAAGAGCCTGAGGGCGCGTATCGATTGGGGATCTACAAGGGCGTGTTCAACAGCGGCTATCCCAATTGGGATAGGATCGAACAACAAACAAAGATTGCAAAAGATATCGGCATCAACGTCATTCTCTCTCCGGTGCTCGACTATCCATTGACGAAAAACACTTTCATCAAAAAGAGGATTCCACCGATTGCGTCAATTGAAGACTTCACTGATTTTAATGATGGTTTCATACAAACGCTTTCGCGTAACGGCATGTTGAGCACGATAAAGCATTTTCCCGGCGCCGGCCTATTGCTCCGAGATCCACATGACAGTACCCCGCAATTTTCCGGACGCTCCCTGCTCGAGACATCACTCGATATTTTTCAAAAAGGCATCGACAGCGGAGCGCAATTCGTCATGACAACGCATGCCGTGTATTCCGACATAGATCCCGACAATGTCGCGACAGTTTCAATGCGCATAGTCAGTGATCTGCTCATTCAAAAAATGCACTTTGACGGCGTGGTTATAACGGATGATATTTCGGACATGGCACTGGCAAATGAGAAAACAGACCTTACTCAAGCCGGAATGTCGGCTTTAAAGGCGGGCAATCATATGATCATGTACTCGCATTATCTTGAAGAAACGGAAGTCACCTTTGACGCGATTGCTTCGGGCATTAATACAGATGCCCTGTTGCGGGATCGGGTGAAGGAGAATTTTGACAAAATCAAAGCGACGAAAGAGCGATACATACCACTTCAGAATTAATTAACCAGCGTATAGGTCTTTGATTGAAGATTGTATTGCCAGGTTTCCGTCGGGTATTGGTTTCCGATTGAATCAGAGATATGGCGCTCGAATTGTACGCTGGTATCATTGATCCTCACGTTCGCCGTTCTATATTCATTCCACGAAACTGGTTTTGGCAATGAATGCCTCTTCAGATATGCATCCTCCGAATCGTTCAAGGACGGCAAATTGATATTCTCACCGGCATCCTTCAAATTCAGTATTTTTTCTTGGGAAAAACTATCCCCTCCGCCAAACAATAGCGTTTCCACATAACGTACACGGTGGTCGTCTAATACGCTGACTGTTTTACCAAATTCAAATGGCGTTGTATTAAATGAACTCACAACCGAGTATATGCTGCCGTCAAACCAAATAATATCGCCGAGACTGTTCTTATTGCCTTCCTCCTTCACCGCGAAAATAAGCGCATTAGTATTTCCAAATGCCACGCAATAGAGCGTGCTTTGATAGGCGACATCGCGCGAAAGAGCTTGTTTCGTCAGGGATTCGGGACAATCACGAGTGCTGGCGACAGGAGTTCGTGAGCGACGAGTGTACGCTACTGCACCTGTAATCAAGACCGCAATTACCAGAATTGGAATGAGATATTTCTTCATCATTTATTTTTCCCTTTTTTCTTGCCATGTGTTCCGTTGTTCTCGTCGGCGGGTTCTTTTTCGTCTTCTTTGTCCGTATTTGTACTGACAGTAGCACATGGTCCTTCGTGGTCGCCGTGGGCAAGGTGGGCCTTCACCGCTGATTTGCCGACAGTGATGGTATGCGCATTACTTGGGTTGCCCGGAGGAATATGGCAAATTGTTGCAGAGTTGAGATGGCTTGCAAATTCCGAAGCCGTAAGCAGTTTGTCAGAAGTGAATGTTGTTTCAAACACTCCATCCCCATCCTGATCAAGGCTCACCGTAACGCCTTCTCCCCCCTGGGCAAGTTTTTGCCAGTCTATGTTGTATTTGTGCTTCTCGCCAAAATGGGTTGGGATATTCTTCGCTACAAATTCAACGGGCGTCGTAGCGTTATCAAAGCTTTGAAATATGACAGTATACGTTCCGTCCGCAGTTCCGGTCAGCATGTATGTATAGGGACCCTGGGGAAAAATGATTGATGCAGCCTTGCCCTCATCGGTGTCGTACACAACTTCCGGGATTTGAAGAATAGGTTTTCCACCCTGCATGCCGGTTATACGTCCCGCCGGGTCGGTAATAGAAAGTGTTGCTGGACTTTTGATACAGATTTCCTGCCTTTTTTGAAAGGCGAGATTGATTTCGCGATAGAGATCGGACGATGTCGAATATGTTTGCAAGGAGGAATCTTCATAGGTTGCCGGGAGAGTGAGAAGATGCTTGGCAACTCGTGTGAGATATTCATCGTATTTCAATTGCTGATCGGTTTCTGGTGTGGACGTTCCAAAATAGAAGACATCGCATTTTTCCGCGAAACCGTTATAGCCTCGCAAGGCAAGGAGGTTTTTCATTTCTGCATTGTTGATTGTAAGATTTGTGGAAGTGGCCCATGTCTTATCGGTAGGTTCTGTGTCAACGTTGTTGTCGTAGGTATCATATTTCTCGAAAAGCGTTGAGAGGCCATCTTTGACGTTTGCATATATACCTTGTATGGAATTCGTATAGAGATCGCAAAGATACTCGGGAACATATGTGCCCAAGTATTTTACTTGCATAAGTTCAATACATTTCTCATCAAGCAATTTCAATCTGGATGCGATACCTTTTCTGCCGGAACCTGTCATTTGAGTGATGCCATAGCCACCATCCCAGGTTTTCAAAGGATTTTCCCAGGATACCGTGACCACTTTGCCACCTGCACCGCCAACTCTTCCTGTTGAATCTCCGCCTTCCTCAACGAGCATGGCTAGATAGAGATCACTGGGGAAATTATTTTTCGTCAACTTGGTGATATTGATAGAAGTGCCATCGCGTCTCGTCCCGCCGCTTGAGTATAGTTGTTCTTGCGTTGCAGTATTTGCAAGATAGTATGCAACAGATTTCGTCACCGTGGCTTTTCTGTCACGCGGAGCAGGAAGTGTTTTTATATTCTCGAGAAATTCATCCGTTCGGTCGGGGTTTGTGCATAGTTGATCCGATACAATCCACCCAATCAGACCGTCGGTGGTATCTTTGATCTTTGAAAATCCATTCGTGTTCTCGCCTTCCAAATGGACAACCCAGGCATTCGGAATTTCCTTCACATCCTTTCCCGAGGCCGAAGACGAATCTCGCACTATCGCAAATGCACCTGCGCTATTACGTACCTCAGCCCACTCGCCGCCGGGCTTACAAATATTGTAATTGTGGGCACCGCCGCTTGATCCGCCCGGTGGAGGACTTATTGTTGTCGGAGGTGAAGAATTTGTCGGACACGCCTTGCTCCACCCGTCTTTGCAGGCCCAAGGGTATTCGTCATAGATGTCGGAGAGAAGGGGACGATCTTTCACCAGATACTTGTTTGTGCAGAAACTCTTATTGGTTGGGTCTTGAGTACACGTATGCTTGGCCCAGAAGTTACCCCGAAGCGACTGATCTTTGTAAAATTGCGTATCGCCATCGAAGAGAATTGAAACCTCATTTGTATTTTCAAGATTGTTTTGCCAGAGAAATGTATCGGCTCCTCCAATAGCACTGATCGCGACGCCATTGCCATTGAGTGTAATCGTATTCCGCGAAATGGAGCTACTACTGTTGAGACCAAGATCAATTCCCACACTGTTACTCGTGATGATATTGTTGGTAACTCCATTGATGTCCGAACTAGTGCCGATGATCAGCCCAGTGCCGGTATTATTCGCCATCGTACTGTCCGTTATCGATGAGGTTTCAGCTCGGTAAAATTCCACTCCGTCGCTGTTATTAGACACCGTGACGTTGGTGAGATGCACGCGCTGGGTGTTATTGATCTGTATGCCTTTTGAAAAACCTTTGGCAACAATATTCTTTACGGTTACATCGGTAATGTCACCGAAGATTCCTCCGTTCACGTATATTCCAATATTGCTGTCGGGACCTTGCAGAATATGGCCGGCTCCATCGAGTGTTATGCCGTTGTCTTTGATCTCAATGCTTTGGGTGATGTCTTGATCGAGGGTACAGGTTTTGGTGGTAGTATTCCATGCTCCAATGGTTTCACAATCACGGCCGCTTGCAGTATCTTCGATGAAGTATGTACTCGGATGAGTGAAAATCATCACGTAATGCTCCTGTGATGTATCTTGTTTGAACGTTGCGCTTCCCGTCGCATCGGTCGTTATCTCTTCTTTGGCATCTAAGTGATCAGTGTATTTGTAATAGGTCGTGTTGGGGTCGAGGTGGGCGATGGTGATACTCCGGTCGCCTTTTGACGCAGCCATACGCAGGCCTACCATGCCGGTAATCGATTCGACGTGCGCTTGAGTTTTCTTGTCAAATGTGACCGAAATATCTTTGAATGAGCTTCTTCGAACCTCAAAAACCGTGCCGGAGCCGGTGGATTCGCCCGGCAGTTGGCCTTTGTCGTCAAGTGTAAAGGCATAGCTGATGAGCGCCGGCTGATTCTTTGCACCCGAAAGATAGACGAGAAAAGCGACAGTGAGGAGCCCAATTCCGAAGGCAATGGCTATTGCCCGAAACTTGGTTATCATGATGGACTGAATGTATCACGCCCCAATCGGCAATGCAAATACCTCTTTGTCTAGAGTTTTTTCAATGTAACCGTGAACTTGCTTCCCTTGCCGGCACCTTCGGAAGAGGCGACAATATCACCTCCATGCGCCTTCATAAATTGCCGGGCGATGTAGAGTCCGAGACCGGTGCCGAGGATTTTTTTCGTCTCATTAGAACCGCGGACGAATTGCTCAAACAAAGACGGCATGACATCTGCGGGAATGCCGAGGCCGGAGTCGCTTACCATCACGATGGCTTGTTCGTTGTGGGCCTCAAGTACGATTTTGATCCATCCGGTTTCCGTATATTTTACGGAATTGTCGAGCAGATTTTGAAATACCTGTCGGAGCTTTTCTTTGTCGCCCTTGATCTTGATGTCATCGGGGGGCGTGACGCACTCAAATGCAAGATTCTTGTTCTTTGCGAGTGTCTGCAATTCATCGGCGACGCTTTTCACGAGCTCCGTCAAACTAAAATCCTCGAAGTTATATTCCACTTTGCCTTCCTCAAGTCGACGCAAGTCGAGCAAATTATTGACGAGCGCGATCATTCGATTGGAGGAGTCTTTTATTTTCTGTGAAATCTCCCGGACTTTATCCGGAACAGCTCCGTAGGTCCCGTCGAGAATCAGCGATGCGTAGTCCTTCACTACCGTGATCGGCGACTTAACCTGATGCGATGCAAACGACAAGAACTGCGTTTTCATCCGATCCGCCAGTTGCAGCTTCGCATTCGCCGCCTCAAGCTCCTTGGTCAATATCTCAAGTTTCTCGCGCTGGGCTACTTCCCGTAGGACGCTTTTGATAAGTAAAATCCCAAAACCCAAAACAAGGACAAAAACGCCTGAACGAAAAATAATCTGAGCGACATTTTGAGAAATTATAACTTCAATTAACGAAACGACAGCCAAAACAAACGTCAATAACTCGGTTGAGATTACCTTTGCGCTGAGTAGATGATGTTTAAAAATTGCGTAGAATGTAAATGCAATGAAGGGTATGAAAAAGAAAGCGCCAAGCGGTATCAATCGTACATAATCAAATAGAGCTGGAAGCAAAAAATTAAATAAAAAGAGAAATGTAAAAGTAAAGATGATGCCCAATAGAATATATTTGTATTGGATTTTTTCAATTTTTTCCGCGCGCACTGCCTTTTTTATCAGCGTGATGACGCTATCCAGTATGAGATAGACAATTATGATGACAAACAAAATGATGCCGGGACCCTTCTCAACAGTGGAAACACCGGTACTTGATAGTTGGCTCACCTTCACGAAAACGAGAGGCGTGAGTGTTAGAATGGCGACGAGAGCAACGGCCGGAAATACTATAAGCTTGGTTTTTCTTGCGAACGAAACTGAATCATTGGGGAATGCTTTAATAAGGACGTAGAGACTGAATGCATGTAGAACACCCAGAAATATGACGATTCTCAACAAAATCAAAATCGATTCCGGGTTTGTCGCCTGATAACTCAGATAATTAAAAATACCCCATATAACGGTTACGAGCGAGAAAAAAAGAAATGCTCTATTCGTTGCACTTTTCGGGTTGGCAAGAAAAACGATGAAG
>Ga0209541_10010741_pt1 | contig 14506 bp, 17 predicted proteins | sample RifCSPlowO2_01_FD_184027 | JGI IMG/M metagenome (GOLD analysis project Ga0209541, IMG submission 184027) | Groundwater microbial communities from Rifle, Colorado - Rifle CSP2_plank lowO2_0.1 (SPAdes) (version 2) | ecosystem: Environmental > Aquatic > Deep subsurface > Groundwater | place... | reverse complement strand
ATAATCCTTTTTTAATTTGTCATAAACTCTTATTAAGAATCCTCCAGAGCCACAAGCAGGATCAAGTATTCTTTTTTTATAATTAATAGGTAATTTCTTAATAATAAAATCAATAATCCAATCAGGGGTATAGAATTGACCTAGTGCTTTTCTTTCTTCTCTTGAAATATGATACTCGTATATTTTGCCCAAAATATCTGAACTGATATTTTTAAAATTGTATTCTGATAATTGGAATACTACTCTCTCCAAAATATTATTATCAAAATCAATCTTATCAAAAAGACCATGCTGAAAAATTGCCCTATAATCAACTTCCAAAATTTCTTCAAATCCGCTATTGATTAATTGCTTAATTGGAACAGATTTTATTAATAATGGAAGTTTATCCTTTGTTAGCTTAGGTTTGACAATCCCAAAATCTTCTGCAATCCTATAAAAATACAATTTATTTATGAATGAATAAGTAACTTCCTTGGCAAGTTTATCAAGCCAGTCTTGTTCGTTAGTAATATCCAACTCAGAAGCAGTTACCCATTTATTAACCACATTTCTAAAGTTCTCATCAGTATCATATTTCTGCTCAATTTTAGGTTTGCAGTTTTCAAATAATAATTGTTTTGCCCTTTTGAGATTCTCAAGTAGATGGGGGGCTGTAATCTCTGTTCTGATAGCACTTTCTTTTTCTTCGCTTAAATAGTCCAACTTATTAGATATGATGCTTCCTTTTGAAACCCATTCATTTAATTCGTTCCAATGAATCTCTAAATCCCTTAAAGGAATTTTCAATAATAGCCTATCTGAGGGATTAGTAATATTTTCGATGAATGATTTGTAAAGTCTAATTTCAATACCATTGGTTAAAATTACATAATTTACTTGTTTCTTAATTGCATAAGAAAGTGCTTGTTCGATATGTTTATCCAGTTCTTGTTCAATGCTTTTGCATTCAATCATTATTTTTGGCTTACCTTCATATAGAATAGCAATATCTGCCCTCTTATTTTTAACATAATGCTCAAAATCCATATCTTTAACAATATCAAAACCTAATAGTTTTAGAAGCTCAATTACAATCTTTAGCTTGATATTTTCTTCTACACCTGTTCTCTTTCCAACTAAAACATCATCTAAATCAATATTCTGAAGTTCTTTCACCTTTTTTACAATTTCACTGCTCTTTACCATCTAATTAGTAGGTAGCATATCTTGTATTTAAATATTCTTCTTAATCGTTCGTTGCCCAAAACTTCCATTTAGTTTGTCATTTGAGTCGTGCCTCTTTGTTATCATTTTAGTAATATTTACTGCAATTAAAATTAGATACAACTGCGATTGCAGATGTTATTTTAAGAAGAAATAAGTAGCATAACCACCCAAAGAAACTAGTTTCACCGCTTCTTTTATAAAGCGTTGCAACCCTGTAAGCTAGCGGAGGAAGAAAATGCTCAAGAAAATTATGTTAGGATTGATGTTGCTAACTGTAACTATTGTGGTCGGCTGCTCAGGCAGCGGCTTAGAAAGCGCTTCTGGAAGTGAGACTACTGGAGCAGCAGTAGGTTCAGCCGAAGAAAGTGCAGTTAAAGATGAAGACGTTGATGTAATCAAAATACCCTTAAATGAAATTACTAGCACGCTCCAAAAATATGAATATAATGCTAATGGCGTAACGGTAAGATATTTTGCTGTTCTAGGCTCAGATGGAAAGGTAAGAACAGCTTTTGACGCTTGTGATGTCTGCGGCGGATATAAAGGCTATAGGCAGACTGGAAATGATATCCAATGCAATAACTGCGGAAAGGTGTTCAGCATCGATGGCTTGGGAACAAAAAATAAAGGTTATGGCTGCTGGCCGAGCTACCTGCCTCATGATTTAGACAGCGAAAATATTATAATCAATAAAAGAGATCTGGAAGCAGGGGCATTTAGGTTTGCCTGAGTAAAGTTAAAAGTTAAGCAGGAGGTGCTGAAGATGGTTACTAGTTGTCCAATGGGATATGGTTTTGGCGGCGGCTCTTTTGGAGGAGGGTATTTAGGAATGTTTATGGGAATAATTATATGGGCGTTGATTATTGCTGGTGTGGTTTGGCTGGTTATTAGGCTGACTAAAGACAAGCAAGAAAGCAGCCAGCAGAATCCTGAAGAGATACTAAAAGCAAGGTATGCTAAAGGCGAGATTGACAAGAAAGAATTTGAAGATATGAATAAAGAATTAGAGAAATAAATCAGGTGAGGTAAATAAAAATGACTTATTTTGAAGAAAAAGATTTGGAAACGGAAGAGCAGGGCCAAAAAGAAGAGGCCAAGAATCTGGAAAAGCTTAAAAAAGAGCCCCAGGTCCATAAGTTAGATGAGCATAAGAACAGCGATCAGCCGAGATTACATTCAGAAATTAAAAAGGAAGAAAAAAGCTTGGCGCATGGAAAATTAAATAATTTCCAGAAATTTTTAGCTGTGGCAGTAATTATCCAAATCGCCCTGTTATTATTCATTGCCGTTAAACTCCCTAGTGGAAATGGCGTTACGGACGAATTGAATGGAGCGGATGGCAATGCGCCAGCCAAAGCGGCTCCAGCAGCGCCAGCTGAGCCAAGCGCAGTAGCCAGCAATGCTGAGCTGGCTGACGATGATGCCGTTAAGGGCAAGGAAGATGCTCCCGTAACCATCGTCGAGTTCAGCGACTATGAATGCCCATTTTGCGCCAGGTTCTATACTGACACTTTTGGACAGTTGAAAGCCAAGTACATTGATACCGGCAAAGTAAAGTTTGTTTACCGCGACTTCCCATTAAGTTTCCACCAGAATGCGCAAAAAGCGGCCGAGGCAGCGGAATGCGCTGGAGAACAGAACAAATATTATGAGATGCATAATAAGTTGTTTGAAGGCGGCGTGCAAGGCGGAACGGCGGCATTCAAAGGATATGCGCAGGAAATCGGTCTGGATACAAGCAAATTCAACAGCTGCTTAGATTCGGGAAAAATGGCTGCGGAAGTTAAAAAAGATTTTGATGACGGAGCAAAGTTTGGAGTTTCAGGCACACCAGCTTTCTTTATCAATGGAAAGCTGTTGACCGGAGCTCAGCCAATCCAGGCTTTTGAACAGATGATTCAGCGAGAATTAAGCTAAATAATATAATGGGATGATGTTAAGTTGAATGATTATTATACTGAAGGCGATAAATAATCGAACTTAATAGTTATCGCCTTCATATATAGTTAAGCATTAAATGATCGAACATCGATTGCTTTAACTATAGGTTAGATAATGGACTAAAACAATAAAATGAAATTAATAGAGAGGAGTTAAAATGGCAGAATTAAAATTTAAAATCAAAGGGATGCATTGTAAAAGCTGTTCCATGCTCATCGCTGATGCTTTAGAAGATATTGGAGTAGAAAACAGCAAGATCGATCCGGTCTCCGGGCAAGCCGCAATCAGATTTGACGAGAAGAAAGTGACGGCAGAGAAGATTAAAAAGACGATCACAGCTGAGGGGTATAAAGTAGAATGACCATGATCACTAAAATAATCAAGATTGAGGGGATGACCTGCCAGAGCTGTGAAAAAGTTATTGGAAAGCAAGTGATTAAGCTAGCCGGAGTAAAAAGAGTCAAAGTAGATTATCCTACGGAGATGGTGGAAGTAGAATTTGACGAGCAAAAAACCAGCTTGGGCAGCATCAAGAAAGCAATTGAAGAAAAAGGCTATCTTTGCGATGCTCAGAAAAAGACAGAAAAAAGCAAGCTGAACGGCTGGCTGGGCTGGATATTCGGCGGGATCGGATTCCTGCTGGTGATCTATTTTGCCTGGACGATTTACGGAAAATTTAGTGTGCCTGCTATTTCACAAAATATGGGATATGGATTATTATTTCTCGTAGGATTACTTACTGGATTCCATTGCGTAGGGATGTGCGGAGGCTTTGTAGTTTCTTATACTACTAAAGGGATTAAAGAAGGCAAGAAACCGCACCAGATGCATCTGTCATATGGGATAGGAAAGGTTATTTCTTATACTACCATCGGAGCGATGTTCGGGCTGCTGGGAAGCATCATCGCCTTTACTCCAGTGATGAGAGGAGTAGCCGGAATTTTAGCTGGATTATTCTTAGCGGTCTTCGGGTTAAAGATGTTAAATGTCATTCCGGCATTAAGAAAATTTCAGTTAAAGATGCCTAATTTTATTAGCAAGTTTGTGGGAAAAGAATCGAGCGAACATTCCAACAGTCCACTAGTAATCGGCTTGCTGAACGGCTTAATGATCGCCTGCGGGCCTTTACAAGCGATCTACATCATGGCGGCAGGGACGGGAAGCATGTTCGAAGGAGCTAAGATGCTGTTTGTGTTTGCTCTGGGAACTTTGCCGGTAATGCTAGGTTTTGGTTATTTAACCAGTATAATCAGCACTAAAGCGACGCATAAAATACTCAGATTTTCGGGAGTGGTCGTCCTCATCTTAGGTTTAGTCATGATCAACCGAGGACTAGCTCTAACTGGTTCTGGTTATGATTTCAATACCCTGACGACGGGCTTCCGCTCGACCACGGCAGCCAGTTCCGGAACAGGAAATGATTTCAGCGGAACTGTGTTCAAAGATGGATATCAGGAGATCAGAATGGAAGTCAACCGCTACGGCTGGCAGCCCGACAAGTTCATCCTTAAAAAAGGAGTGCCGGTAAAATGGATCATTGATGGAAAAGAGCTTAACGGCTGCAACAGCGGAATCCAAGTGCCAAAATTAGGATTGAAGTTTGACATCAAGCCGGGAGAACAGATTATTGAATTTACTCCTACTGAATCCGGCACGATCAGCTGGAGCTGCTTCATGGGAATGATCCCAGGAGTATTTGTGGTAAAAGACGAAGTAAACAGCAATACTGTAAATGAGGAGTTGAGTAATGTTCAGGTTCCTAAAGGCGGAAGCTGCGGCGCGGGAGGAGGAGGCTGCGGCTGCGGAGGAGCAAGATAGATAATACGAGGTGTCAATATGAATAAAATTATAAATAAATTAGATAGTGATAAGGATTGGGAGGCAGAATTACAGCTGAAAGAAGAAAGGGTTGAGATTTGGGAAAAATACAAAGAGTTATTCAGTGGATGCAAAGGTAAATGTAGTTGTGGAGTTTCCAGAGCATTAGGCAATTAGGCTATAAGTTAAGAAGTGAAAAAAGGTGAGGTTAGGAACATGAAAAAAAGAAGTTATGGAATAGTTATAATGCTAGTGTTGAGCCTATTGTTGTTAACTGCCTGTAGCAGAAATAATAGCGAAAATAACCTTCAATCAGCAGCAGTTGTTGAAGAAAAAGGCAGCGCGGAAGAGCAGGGCAGAATCATTGCTCTTGACGCTTATAATTGGGGATTTACGCCGACAGAAATAAAAGTCAAGCAAGGCGAAGTAATTACATTAAAGATCAAAAGCACCAGCGGAGTTCATGGGGTAGGCAGCCGGGAATTGGGCTTATCCTCAGGGATTATTGCTGAGGGAGAAGAGAAATCGGTCACGTTTACGGCGGATAAAAAAGGAACTTTTGGCTTTTATTGCAATGTCTATTGCGGGGATGGGCATGGTGAAATGAAAGGAAAGATTGTAGTGGAGTAAGATGAAAAAAATAGTTGTTGGTATATTGATGGTGTTGTCAGTATTGGTGATCGGTTGCAGCAGTAATAACCAAACCGGTGATAATGACGCTTTAGCAAAATGTTTGACTGAAAAAGGAGCAGTGATGTACGGAACGGAATGGTGCAGCCATTGCAAGACCCAAAAGGAATATTTTGGCAGCTCTTTTAAGTATGTGGATTATGTGGATTGCGACCGGAACAGAGATCGCTGCACGGCTGCTGACGTTAAAGGATATCCTACCTGGCAGATTAACGGCAATAATTATCCGGGAGCACAGCCCTTAGAGAGATTAGCTTCTTTGGCGGGATGCCAAGGCAATCTTACCGGATAGGATTATTAAATAGGATGGAAAAAAAACTGCAGAAGATCAGCAAAAGGTATGACCGCTTTTCTATCATTTATGACTGGATAGAAGCCCCGATAGAGAAAAGATATTATAGTAAATGGAGAGAAATTTTACTCCATAATCTCAAAGGGGAAGTCATGAGAAATTTGCCAAAAGCGAATTTCTGTGACGCCAAAGGACGAGCTCACGCACTAAAGTGCGGAGCTCGTCCTTTGAGCGTATTGGAAGTGGGAGTAGGAACAGGGAAAAATCTGCCTTATTACGATCCTAATCGAGTAGAATTAACGGCAATTGATATCAATAAAAAGATGATGGACAGAGCTAAGGAAAGGGCTAACCAATTAAAGCTGAAGGTAAACTTCAGGTTAATTGATTCGGAAAAATTTCCATTTCCCGCCGACAGCTTTGATTATGTTGTAGCTACGTTTGTGCTCTGTTCGGTGAATAACCAGGAAACTGTGCTTAAAGAAATGGAGCGGGTCCTTAAGCCGGAAGGTAAGATTTTACTGTTAGAGCATGTCTTGAGCAAGAATAAACTTATTGCTTTCTGGCAGCAGCTGCATAATCCGCTAACTAAATTTTTAGTCGGGTTTAACATCAACCGCGACACTGTCGGAACGATCAGAAAAATTGGTCTTAAGATCATCACGGAAAAGAATCTCGTCCTGAAAGATGTGTTCAAACAGTTAGAGCTGCAAAAAGGATAACAAAAACCGAGATGGTCCAGAAATCGTCAAAGGTAATAACAAAATATTCAAAAATTTGTAAAAGATCAAAAATAAACCACAAAATTTATAAAGAATAAGTGATATTTTCATCATATGATAAAACATTCACCTAATACCAATGCCGCGTATAAATTGTTTTTCGGCTCTTTGGCCAATATCAACCGGTTAGCCATAATCAATGCGTTAAGGCAGACCAAGAGAAATGTGAGTGAAATCTGCCAGGCTACTGGATTTGAACAGACCATGGTTTCCCACAATCTTAAACGACTAGAGAGATGTGGAATGGTTTTTTCCGAACAGAAAGGCAAGCACCGCTATTACTCGGTCAATCGGGAATCTATCACTAAGATCATGGCTTTGATAGACAAGCACATGGAGAAGTACTGCATACATGTTCTGCGGGGAGAGCGCTGATGAAGCAAACTTCAGCAGAGAAGCAGGAACAGAATGTAAAAAAGAACGAGGCCGTTTTTGACCGCTGGGCCCCTTCTTATGATCGGCCGATCCTGCAGTTTTGGATGCGGCGATTTTACCAGCCAGCCCTGCGGCAGATTACGAAGCCAGGAAAAGTTCTCGATATTGGTTGCGGAACTGGAGAGTTTTTGCAGGAATTGCTTAGAAGAGTATCGGACGAAAAGAAGGGATATACCATTTATGGAGCAGATATCTCCTCTCGGATGCTTACGGCCGCTCGCCGGAAACTCGGTAAGATAGTACATCTGCAAAAAGCAGATGTGCATGCTCTACCGTATCCAGACGATCAGTTTGATTATGTGGTATCGACGGAAGCCTTCCACCATTATGCCGACCAAAGAAAAGCCTTGGCTGAAATGCAGCGCGTGGCCAAAAAACACGGAAAGGTTCTTATTGTGGATATCGACTTTTTTCTGCGGCCCATCCATTGGCTATTTGAAAAGCTTGAGCCGGGCTGCGTCAAGATAAATAGCCGCAGCCAGATGCAAAGAATTTTCCGGGAAGCTGGATTACAGCAGATTACGCAGCATAGAAGCTTTCTGTTTGCAGTGCTGACAATAGGTGTGAAAGCGGAATGTTGATTAGATTAATGATTAAATGTTAGATAATAGTGGGAATAATCAAACAGATGATCAAATGACGGGGGTAAAAATAAAATGAAAAAATGCACTATCAGCATCACAGGTATGCACTGCCAAAGCTGTGTCACCATATTAGATCGGGCTTTGAGCAAGCAGCCGGGAGTCAAGTCAGTCAATGTCAATTTTTCTACAGAAAAAGCAGCAGTTGAGTTTGATGAGAAACAAATTAATGAAAATAAGCTGGTGGAAGTAATCAAACATAAAGGGTATAATGGGCATGTCCTCACTGAGCATGACCATTCTCCGATAATTGAAGAAAAGAAAAAGAAGGCGGAATTGAACAAGCTAAAATGGAAAGTGATCATCAGCGCGATTTTTTCCCTGCCGGCGCTAATCCTGGGCATGTTTTTGATGAAAGGAACAATCCCATTTCAGGAATATATTGTCTGGTTGTTAGCCACTCCGGTACAGTTTTATGTCGGCAAGCAGTTTTATCAAGGAGCCTGGGCAGCGTTAAGAAACAAAACGTCGAACATGGACACGCTGATTGCCGTAGGAACGTCGGCAGCTTATTTCTATTCGGTTTACGTCGTGTTATTTGCAGCCGAGGAAGGCTATCAGTATTTTGAAGCGGCAGCAGTCTTGATTACATTTGTAGTATTAGGCAAATACCTGGAAGCGGTAGCGAAAGGAAAAACTTCGGAAGCCATCTCCAAGCTGATGAAGCTGGGCGCAAAGACCGCTACAGTGATCAGAAAAGGGAAAGAGATGAAGATCCCTATCGATGACGTGCAGAAAGGAGATATTGTAATTGTCAAGCCAGGAGAGAAGATACCGGTTGACGGAGTGATTACAGAAGGGCACTCGACCATTGATGAGTCTTTAGTCACCGGCGAAAGCATTCCGGTAGAGAAAAAGAAGAATGATGAAGTGATCGGCTCGACCCTCAATAAACAGGGCAGCTTTCAGTTCAAAGCCACCAAAGTCGGGGCAGAAACAACTTTATCAAGAATAATCAAGCTGATCGAAGAGGCCCAGACCAAAAAAGCGCCGATCCAACGGTTTGCTGATAATATCTCCGCTTATTTTGTGCCCATAGTCATTTTCATTGCTTTAGCAACTTTTACCGTCTGGTTTTCGATTGTCCAGAGCGAGGTGGGCTTTGCTTTGATCGCAGCAGTGGCCGTATTGGTTATTGCCTGCCCTTGCGCTTTGGGATTAGCTACTCCCACCGCCATCATGGTAGGCACTGGTTTAGGGGCCAAGCAGGGCATTTTAATCAAAGGCGGAGAAGCTTTAGAGACAGCGCACGAATTAAAGTGCATTATCTTTGACAAGACTGGAACGATCACTAAAGGCCAGCCGGAAGTCACTAATTTGGTGACAGCAAAAGGCGTTACGGAACAGAAATTGCTCGAGATTGCCGGCAGCATTGAAAAAAGTTCCGAGCACCCCTTAGCCGAGGCGATCGTAAACAAAGCCAAAGAGAAAAAAATAAGCTGGAAAAAAATCACTAATTTTAAGGCTTTGACCGGGCGAGGAGTGAAAGCAAAATTAGGAACGCAAGAATATCATCTGGGAAATTTGCGGCTGATGCAGGAGCTGAAAGTTAATTTAGCCGCATTCAAAAACGAAATTCCTACTTTAGAAAGTGAAGGTAAAACAGTAATGATTCTGGCCCAAGGCAGGACAGTTTTAGGAATTATCGCCGTGGCTGACGAGATTAAAGAAGACTCGCCCTTGGCCATTCAAAAATTGCAGAAATTAGGAGTTAAGGTGTATATGATCACTGGTGATAATAACCGAACGGCCCAGGCTATCGCTAAACGGGCGGGAATAAAAAACTTCTTTGCGGAAGTATTGCCCGAAGACAAAGCCAAGTATGTCAAAAAGCTACAGAGAGATGGAAAAGTAGCCATGGTGGGAGACGGCATCAATGATGCCCCGGCTTTAGCCCAGGCAGATATCGGCATCGCCATGGGTTCCGGGACGGATGTAGCTATGGAAACCGGCAACATTGTCTTGATGAGGAATAATCTATTAGATGTTCCTAAAGCTATCAAGTTAAGCAAACTGACCATGAGCAAGATCAGGCAGAATATGTTCTGGGCGCTGGTTTATAATGTATTAGGAATCCCTATTGCTGCCGGTATTTTGTATCCCTGGACCGGCTGGATGCTTAATCCGATGATTGCTGGAGGAGCGATGGCTTTAAGCTCGGTCTCAGTAATCACTAATTCCCTGCTGCTGAAAAGAAAGAGGTTATGAAACAAGAGCAAAAATTATAAAAGTAGACCAAAATTACTGGAACCATGGACAAAAAAACACTTAAAAAAATAATCTTTTTAGCAATTTTAGGCTTTTTGGTTTCTGCCTACCTGTTAAAAGCGTATTATTCGGATGGCAGCCAGCTGTGCGATATCAGTGAGACTTTTTCCTGTACTGAGGTTAAAAATAGCGATTATTCAAAAGCATTCGGGATTCCGATGGCTGGTTATGGTCTAGCTGCTTATTTACTGATTGGATTAATTGCGGTATGCCGTTACAAGAAAGAACAGCTGCTGAAGAAAGAGTGGCTGCAGAAGGTATTTACTCAGCAGAGCCTGTTTTATGTCTCATTTGTAGCTTTAATCTTTTCTTTGTATTTGACCTACACAGAATTTTTTATCATCAAGGCCTTGTGCCTGTTCTGCCTGGTTTCTTTTGGAATCATTGCCATAATCACATTTTACACTTATAAGAACCTGAAGATTAAAAAAACAGTTGAACCCCGTTTTTAGGATGGAAGAATGCCCATAAAAGCTGCAAAAAAGATAATTAAAGAAGTAGGGTCAGCAGATATTATTGAAAAAACTAAGAATCAGGTAAAAGAAAAAACGTTATACTTACAAAGCCAGTTTAAAGAGCATTCTTCTACCGCGATTATTGCAGCCTTGTCATTTGTTATCGGTTTGACCTGGAAAGATCTTATTTTAAAAGTAATTGATAATATCCTAAAGCCGCACTTGATCCAAAAATACCCTTATCTTTCAGAATTAATAACTGCGGTCGTAGTTACCATATTTGCCATAACTACCATGACCTTAGTCTCGAGATGGGCCAAGAAGCCCGAAAAACAATAAGATTAATTATTTTCGATTAGGATATATTTTATCTTGTATAAAATTAATATTGAGTTAATGTAATATTTTTTATTAAGTCGGGTCAGTCTTATAATATGACATTCCCAGATCGCAATCACTTAAATAATAAGTTAATTCTCCTTGTATCTCAGCAGCTTTGAAACCGCCGCACACATTGAATCCAATGAGATCCTCAAAATTTCTAAATTTCACTACCTGACAACTATTTTCCTCCTTGGAAACGGCCAGCAATTCCCTGAACTCATCATCGACATCACCGGCCGCTTTAATCATCATTTTGGATGGAGTACAGGTCAAGTAAGAGTTATAGAAACAATCCTGGGCAGGATTCATCCCGCCGTCAGGAGCAGTTCCGCAGTTAGTTATAGTGGCATCAGACTGAACTGCAGTTATAGCTGCTAATAGTTTGTCACTTCCTGGAACGATGTTTAAAAAATCAGCCAGAGGAAATGATTGGCAATCTTTAACTTTGGTTTTTATTTCATAGGGTACTGGAGTTCCCGGACCGTACTCGGGCGTTTCTTCCAGCAGATTCCATTGAGCATCATAAAACTTGCTCCAGCAGGTGTCATCGCCGCACCAGGTCAATTTGTAAATATTCTCTCCCGTAGATTCGCTGGTGCAGACGCGGGAAGGAGAAGAAATTTCAGTATCTTCAACCGTCGGCTCTGAGTTCAAGATCAAGAGCAGGACTGCTAACAGCCCCAACCAAAGCGCAATTCCAAAAATGATTAACCAGATTTTCTTTGATTTAATATTTTAACTGAGGACTTTTGTTTTCCTTTCTTAAAAATAAAAATAATTTAAGAAATAAAAATATTTATTTCTTTTTCTTCCTGAATCTTTTAACTCCCAACCAGGCTAAAACCACTAGGGCTGCCCAAGGCAGGATCCAGAAGATCAAAGCTAACAAGCTGTTGAAGCTGTCCACCAATTTTCTGGTCAGTTCCGAGAACTTTACCAAAGCCACGCTGACATAGCCGGACTGTTCTTCTCTTAAGGTTACGGAAATAGTAGAATAATCAACTTTTTGATCCAGATTATTCAGCCAGTCTTTTAAAGACTCGATAGTCCGTTCCTGGTTAAAGATCAGGTCGCTTAATTGTATCTTATCCGCGATCAGCACGGCTTCAGCGTACATCTGCTGGTATCGCTTCAATCGTTCTTCTTCTTTTTCGATCTCTTTCTGCAGATTGGTGTACCTTCCGGTAATATCTTCAGTATTTTCCTGGAAAGACTCGATCTGGCCCAATTCTTTCAGCTGGCTGACCATGGAAGCATAATCGCTTGTTTCCACTTTAATCTGATAATAGCCATTATAGTAGCCCGTCCGGCCTTTGCCATAACGATTGACATTTTCGTCCAGCAAAAAAGCGTTATTGGAGGCCACGATCACTTTAAGCCGGGCATCGGCATCTAGGAAACGGCCCCGCTCAATCTCAGAAGTAAGCCCGGCCGTCTTAGTCAAGAGACGTTTTTCTACTTCCGGAGCAAAATCTCCACCATCGATAACCGGGGGATAATACCCGCCGCCATAATAAGCTTCGGCTGCAGGATAAGATCCTTTAGCCATAGCCAGCTCTTCCCTGGCATAACCGCCAGAATAACTGGAAACGCTGCCGCTTATGAAATTCCCTGAAAACATAGCTATTAATAATACCACTAAAACCACCGCACCCAGCAGCCAGTTCTCTTTTAATTTATTTAATTGTTCTTTAATTGCCATGTTTCAACCTCCATTGTATTCAATTATTTTAGTATTTCATCTCACTTATGTAAACAGTCTCAAAAGTGATTTTCTCCAGTTGTGAATCTTTCCCCACAGTAATAATGAGTATTTTTGAACCTTCTGACAACTGAGCCTGAACCTGCCCTTTCGTCGGTTCAGACCATCTGGTATTTACTTCCTTTACGCAAGGTTGCGTTCTCAGCCAGGATTCAAGCTGTTCAATATCTTCCGCATTGCTTATAATCGGTTTAATAATTTCTTCTAATTCTTTATACTCTAATTGCTTTACCGCTGTTCCTTCACAAAATGTGGTTGGTATTCCTTTGCTACAACCGGCAATAAAGAGGAGGGAGAGAATACTCAAAAATAGCCCCAGCTTCATGATTGTAGATAATTTTTTATGTTGCATATTCTGCTATTTCTTGCTCTGGAATAGAGAAATTCATAGAACTATTTAAACATTAGGAAGAGTTCAAATGCAGTTGAAGTTATAATCAACATATCAGCAGCAAAAACCAGAAAAACACAAAGGATATAAGCAAGCGGCTTCTGTCAGCACAGGAAAGTTTAGAGGAAAAAGAAGAGATGTTAGGAAATGGAACAATATATCTTTAATTTTGCCTTGTTGTTCATCCTGTTAGGCCTGTTAGCTTTCGTGGTCAAGCTGCTCCGACAGCCCATCATCATCAGCTATGTTCTAGCCGGGCTCTTCTTTTCTCTCTGGGTGGTCCAAGGCAGCGCCCTGGGAAACCAGATAATTCTTTTGGCGGACATTGGGATAACCTTCCTTTTATTTCTCATGGGACTGGAGTTTGATTTCAAGAACATCAAATTTCTAGGCAAGAAGCTGGTCCTGCTCACGGCTATCCAAACCGCACTCCTCTTTGTGGTAGGCTTTTCCATCAGCCTGTTCTTCCATTTCACCTTGCTGGAAGCGGTCTATCTGGCTCTGTTTTTTGTGTTCAGCAGCACCCTGCTAGTGGCCAAATGGGTAGAAGACAAGAAAGAGACCGCTACCCTGCACGGCCGGCTGATCATCGGTACTCTGGTGGTTCAAGATTTATTGGCCATAGTTTCTCTTACCATATTGAGCGCGGTGCAGAAGACCACTCTGCTTAGCATCCTGCTCATACCTCTGGGAGGGCTGGCTTTGGTAGCTGCAGCCTACTTATTTGTCAAATATCTGCTAAACCGCCTGCTCAAGTTCGCCTGCCGCTACCCGGAACTGCTGTTCGTGTTCAGCCTAGGGGTCTGTTTCCTGTTCACACTTTTGTCAGTCGCAGTAGGCTATTCACCAGCCATCGGCGCTTTCATCGCCGGGGTAGCCTTAGCCAACTCCAACTATAAGACGGAAATTCACAGCCGGCTTAAGCCTTTGGTAATCTTTTTCAATATCCTGTTCTTTGTGGGGATGGGATTCCAGCTGGATCTGGACCTTTCTCTGGGCCTGGGGCTGGTCATCCTGTTCTTCTGCCTGTTAAATTTTATGGTTAAGCCTTTAGTATTATATGTTACCGTGCGCCGCGGCGGATACGATATAAAGTCTTCAGCCCTGCTGGCCCTGCATCTTTCCCAGTTCAGCGAGTTCGGAATAATTCTTATCAATGTAGGCCTGGCCAGTGGGGTCATTGCTCCCTCCCTGTTGACGGTAACCATCATGAGTTTATTGGCCTCCATGATCATCTCCTCTTATTTCATAAAATATGATAAGTTCCTGTTCAAACACCTGGAAAAATTCTTACTCCAGTTAGAAAGGTTCTTCCGGAAAAGTCCTGAGCCTGCAGAAACCTCGGCGGGCCTGCTTGATTACAACGTACTCTTTTTCGGTTATTCCGGATTGGGCCAGGAAGTTTCCGCCAAATTAAACGGCTTAGGTAAAAAAGTGC
>Ga0209541_10010740_pt1 | contig 14507 bp, 16 predicted proteins | sample RifCSPlowO2_01_FD_184027 | JGI IMG/M metagenome (GOLD analysis project Ga0209541, IMG submission 184027) | Groundwater microbial communities from Rifle, Colorado - Rifle CSP2_plank lowO2_0.1 (SPAdes) (version 2) | ecosystem: Environmental > Aquatic > Deep subsurface > Groundwater | place... | reverse complement strand
CATCGAAGCTTACGCTTCGAGATTCTGGAAACTCCAGAGCAGGCATTTGTCAGGAAGATGAAAAAGGAGGCTTAATAAACATGAAACGAATTAAGCTATCGAAGGGAAATACTTTCAGGATAGCACATTCAACATCGCAACCCATAGATTTAAAAACCCCTTTCTATTAGCAAGCTTATACGCTTCGGCGTAAATACACAGAAAGGTGAAAGTACATATGAATGGAGATTATGAAAGAGGGTTCCGAGGCAACCAAACAGCCCCGGTAAATGTCGGCGACGAGCTTGAAGTCAAGATTGAGGCAGTCGGCGAAAAAGGAGATGGCATCGCAAAGAAGAACGGATTTGTTTTGTTCGTCCCGAACACAAACGAAGGCGACGAAGTCAAAATCCGGGTCACTAAAGTCCTGCGAAAGGTAGGCTTTGCTGAAGTCATCGGGAAGTCCGAAGGGAAGTCCGAGAAATCAGAAGAGCCAGAAGAGGGCGAATCACAGTCCGAATCACAGCCCGAAGCAGAGTCCGAAGAAGAGCCAGAAGACTCCGAAGATTTCGGCGATGAAGAAGCGAAAGATTAATTCTATCTTTTTTTATACTTTTCTTTCTTTCCGCTACATATGAGACTCTTCATAGCCATAGACGTGCCTGACGCATTCAATGCCTCCCTCAAAGACATCCAAGCCTCATTAGAAGGCCCGGGCCGCTTAATTCTCCCAAAGGCATTTCATCTTACCTTAAAATTCCTTGGAGACGTCTCTGAAGAAAGATACCTCCATATCCAACCCATTCTCAGAAGTGTCAAATTCAGGCAATTTCCGCTCACAACCTCTTCCCTCGGTGTTTTTCCTTCAGAATCCTACCTCCAGGTCATCTGGCTCGGCTTTGAGCCCTCTCAACCCTTGGCAAAGCTCCAGAAAGAGATCTCCAAAGCCCTGGAATCCTACTATCCTCACGAAAAGAATTTCATCCCCCACATCACCCTTGCAAGGGTAAAATCAGTCCAGGACAAGCCAAAGCTTCTTGAAAAACTAAAAACACCGGTTCCTCCAATGTCGTGGGAAGCCACAGACATCAAGCTCTGCCGCTCCATCCTCACTCCGAATGGCCCGGAATACACTGAGTTAATGTCATTAATCTCTAAATAATCATAACTCCCAATAAAGAAAGAATTAAAACTAATCAGATTGAAAACCCAATAAAGTCGGATTAATAAATTAGTAAATACTAACTCAATAAAAACCAGCACCTTTTTAAATCCTGTGGGTTTTCTTCCAGTATTACCGACCCAGCTCCAATTCTGCGGAGCATGGAGTGCTGTCTGAGGTAAAAAAAATGACAGAACAGTTTTTGATTGCTCAGGACATTTACCTAAAGTCAGGAATCCACATCGGGACAAAATTCAGGACGAAGTACATGGAAAAATTCATCTACAAAACACGCCCCGATGGCCTCTCAGTCCTTAATCTCCAAAAAATAGATGAGCGTATACGCTTGGCAGCAAAACTCCTCAGCCAATATACTCCTGAAGATGTGCTCATTGTCAGCAAGCGAGAGAATGGATGGAAAGCAGTCCGGGCATTCGGAAAGGCTACGGGCTGCAAATTCTTCGCAGGAAGATACCCGCCGGGCATCATGACCAATCCCCAGCTTGAGAGCTATATCGAGCCGAAGATCCTTCTTGCAACCGATGCATGGCCTGACAGGAACGCAATCAAAGATTCCCTTAAGGCAGGAATCCCCGTCATAGCATTATGCGACACAAACAACCAGGCAAACGACATCGACCTTGTAGTTCCCTGCAATAACAAGGGAAAGAAATCCCTTGGATTGTTCTTCTGGTTATTGGGCCGTGAATATCTGCAGCACCGGGGCGTACTCAAAAAAGACGAGGAGCTTCCAATGCCTCTTGAGGACTTTACAGAAGAGTAGCTAAAAAAACCTGAAGCCTCCTTCCTTTGTTCCGATAATCCCTCCCTCCACAATCTTAAATGCAATTTCCTGGTCTTCTGGAAGGGAACGGTGCTTCTTAAGGATAGCCCTTCGGTTGCCAGAAGGAGTAATCTGCAGCTCAATCAGGCACTTGCTCCAGTATTTCATGATGTCTCCCCCAACCATATTCACCGTATCCCTGTCATCAAAGTTTGAATAGACCTGATTCGTAATCAGGACAGGAATATTCATCTTCCTTGCAAGGACAGAAAGGTAGGAGATTTGCCTTCCAAGCTCCCTGTTGATCTCATAGACCTCCTCAGATTTCCCAAGCTCAAGGCGATAAAGCATAGCAATCGTATCAACAACAACAAGCCCGATTGCATTGCTCATCTGCTCCTTCAGCTTCTGGAAAGCTTTTTTCTGCTCCTGGAATGTGGCAGGCTTCAGGAATACTATTTTATCCAGCACTTTCTTGGAATCCGGAGCTATCTGCTCAAGCCTCTCAACAGAAAACCCGCCTTCTGTGTCCACATACACTATCTTCTTCCCAGACCTTGCAACGCAAAGCGAGCACAGTAGACATAAGGTTGTTTTGCCGCTGCCGGCAGGCCCGTACACTGTAGAAATAATATCGCGCTCATAGCCTCCATGCAGCATCCGATCAAGAATCTTGGATCCTGTAGGAATCCTCTCCATATCCTGGCGATCAGAAGATTCTATAAATGCCTTACTAAAGGCTTATAAATCTTTACGGGATACAAACCTCAATGAAAAAAAGGTATGCTTTCGCGCTCCTTGCCATCTTCATAGCTGCGTTCTCACTGAGAATCTTCATCAGCCTCCAAAGCCAGACATTTGAGCCTGAGGCATATTTCTCGATCCAGCGGATGAAAGAGCTTCTGGAGTCAAAAATCCCCGCCCATACCGATACTCTTAGTTATGGGGGCAGGCCATTAATCTACCCTCCGCTGTTCTATTATACGCTTGCGGCATCATCATTGCTTGTGCCTATAGATATTGCCGGAAAGATTGTTCCAAACCTCTTCATCGCATCCCTCGCCATTATTATCTACTTTCTGGCATATGATATGACCAAAGATCCAAATGCCAGCCTCGTATCAGCCTTGCTTGCAGGATTTGCCCCTTTCCTGTTCTCAACAATAAATTTGATATCCCCCTATTCTCTGGCAATCCCCTTGCTGTACATTCTGATCTTCTTGTTCTTCAGGATTCATAAGCCCTATTATGCCCTCGCTTTCATCATTGTCCTTGGCCTTATGCGGTATACCCATCCAAGCGTCATATTAATTATTGTGGCGTTGCTCTGCTATCTTCTGTTCCAGAAGCTGGATCGCCTGAAAACACTCCCTGCTGAAACAGAGCTGATACTCTTTTCAAGTTTTCTGGTTCTATGGTCCCTTTTCATAACCTACAAACAGCCTCTCCTCTCCCATGGGCTGTCTATCATCTACCAAAATATCCCGCCAAGCCTACTTCAGAATTACTTTTCTGAAGTGAACATCGCCCAGGCTATTACAGGGATAGGGATTATTCCCCTTTTAGGCGCACTCTACACAATCTATACCCATCTCTTTGACAGGAAAAACCGAATTACCCATTTTATGATTATCTTCACACTCCTGATAAGCCTCCTGCTTGGCCTGAAGCTTGTAAATCTGGATCTTGGCCTTTCGCTTCTGGCAGTAAACTTTGCCATCCTGTTTTCTGTATTCTACAAAAGTCTCTTTGGCTTCCTCGCTAAAACCTATGTTGATCAGCTGAGGGGTTTCTTTAAGCTGGCAATCCTTGTCCTAATCCTGGCAACATCCATCATCCCTTCATTTGCTTTTGGGATTTCTGGCAACACCCTTGCTCAGGCAGATAAAGATGCTCTTGACTGGGTTCAAGCCAACACCCCGGATTCCACGCTCTTTGGCGCGCTTCAGGACGGCTATGCCATAACCGCAATCGCCAGGAGAAAAAACATAGCAGATGAGAATTTTCTCTTGATCCCAAATCCTGAGGAACAGGTTCAGGATATCAGCCAACTCTACTATGCCATTTTCCAGACAGAGGCGCTCCGCGTACTCGAAAAATACAACAGCACGTACATCTTCCTGTCAACCACAGCGCAGGAGACGTATGGGATCTCTGCTCTTGAATTTGCAGAGCCCCCATGCTTCGAGCTTGTGTACAGCCATTCCGCAAAGGTCTATAAAGTGAACTGTCGGCTTTATGGAGAACGCAGCTAAAAACCAGGCCAGAATCATACTCCTTATAGCGCTTGTACTTATCAGTATCATCCCGATAGCACGAAGCATCATAAACCCAACGATGCCCGGGGAAGCCTCCTATTACCATCAGGCCATTGCCTCAGCCATATTCGGCCATTCAGACATCACCAAGCCAGCAGCCATTACTCCTTATCATTTGCTGCTTGCAGTCCTCAGCCTTGCAATGCCAAAAGCATGGCTTTTCCTTCCTATTGCCCTGAGCTTGCTCTCAGTGTTCCTTCTTGTAAGGCTGCTTCAGCAGACCGGCATCTCAGCTTTCACACTCTATACAATTGCAGCGCTGTATATCTCCTCTCCCCTCTTCCTCTGGCATAGCGCTTTTTCAAGCCCATACACCCTCTACCTCGTCCTCGTGATTTCCGGAATGCTTCTGCTTGCAAAGCCTGCTGCAGCCGCAAGCCTTTTCATCATAGCCCTGTTCTTCGGTATAAGGGAATCAATTGTTCTCCTTCTGGTTCTCCTGTCTGTATCCTTTATTGTCAGAAGAGACTCTTTAAAGTACCTAATCATGGCCCTGGCTGCTCTCACAATAGCGCTTGCGTTCCTCTTGCCAGTCTCTCCTCCTGTCTACGATGGAGCTGCAGCCAACTTTCTCCAGGCAGTGATCTCTGATCTCGGCAGCACGTCAGGATTCTCTGTTTTTGCCCTGGTCCTTGCTATCCTCGGCATGGTCTTCCTTTGGAAGGATAAGAAGAAGCTGGCCCCAGTCATCCTGCTAACCGTAGTCTTGGCTTCCTTCACCACGCTCATGCCATTTACCCAGATACTTCTCAACATCCTTGTTGCATGGTTTGCAGGCAAGGCAATCACCCATCTCTACTCCAGGAAGTGGACACTCCCATTGATAAAGGATCTTACACTCTTTGTCATACTTCTTGGGATACTCTTCAGTGCCGTATCATTCCTTGTGCGGGCAAGCTCAGCAGACCCATCTCCTGCCATGATCGAAAGCCTTGATTGGCTGCGGTTGCACTCAAATAAGGGAGATGTTGTGCTTTCGCATCCGAAAAACGGGTTCTGGATACAATCAGTTGCGCAGCTGCAAGCCCTCCAAAACAATATCCCGGGCCAAAACCGGCACGTCCAGGAAGATATGCAGCAGATATTTTCCGGCCGGGACATCCTCAAGACCCGCAAACTCCTCGCAAAGTATACAATCCGCTACCTCTGGATTGACAAAAGTATGAAAGGCATGATATGGAAGACTGAAAACCAAGGCTTGCTTTCGATACTCAAGGAGAATGAGATTTTCACCAAAGCCTATGAAAATCCAGACGTTCAGATCTGGATGGTGCGGCCTCAGCCATGATGCAAACCATAATCTTTGTCCTCTCTTTTGTCTCTCTCTATATTGCTGTTCTCACACTAAGCTTCCTGTACCTCTCGGAAAGCCCAAAAGCAGAGAGAAAGGAGAGCGGCTCAGTAACGATTGCAGTGCCATGCCATAATGAAGAAAAGCGCATCGAATCCTGCCTTTTCTCGCTGCTGGCCCTTGAGTATCCTGAAGAAAAGATTATCATCCTCGTGGTTGATGATGGAAGCACAGACAAAACAGCAGCTATTGCCAGCTCATTCATAAAAAAGCATCCTCGCTCAGATATTCGGCTGATCCGGCAGAGCCAGATGGGAAAAGCCAGCGCCCTCAATACAGCATTGGCATCCACGAAAACAGAATTCTTTGGAGTCCTTGATGCAGATTCCCTGGTTGATAAGGCTGCATTAAAAGAGCTTCTTCCGCATTTTTCAGATACGACTGCGGCAGTCATTACCGCTTTGAAGGTCCACAAGCCAAGGAACATCTATGAAAAGGTCCAGCATATTGAATATATCCTTGCAATCCTCATCCGCAGGATCATGTCAGCTTTGAACACGCTCCATATCACTCCCGGTGTCCTGAGCGTCTACCGCACCCATATCCTCAAAGACCTTGGCGGATTTGATGCATCAAACATAACTGAAGATTTCGAGATAGCCCTGAGGATAAAGTACAACGGCTATGATATCAAGCTTGCCCCGGAAAGCATAACCTATACTGCAGTTCCCAGAACCTTTAAATCTCTCTGGAGGCAGCGCATCCGCTGGTTTCGGGGCTTTATCACGAATTACCTCTCCTACAAAGACATGTTCTTCAACAGGAAGTATGGACTGACAGGCTACTACCAGCTGCCGGTTGGCGTAATCTCAATCCCTCTCTTCCTCTTCATGCTGTCTCTTGGTGTTGTAACCCTTGCAAGCGATATTTTTGAGGATACCCTCCGCACCTTAACGATACAAGGGTATTTTTTTGAGAAATTCCTCGAAATCCCGACACTCGATAGCCTGCTCTATGGCCAGAACTTTAAGATTCTGATTCCGGTCTTTATCATCTCCTCGATAGGCGTCCTCTTTTTTATTGTCGCTCACCGCCAGATAAAGGAAAAGATTATCAACCCATTCGCCATACTCATGTATTTTTCAGTCTATCCCTTCCTTACGGGGATCCACTGGATCATGGCAATATCGCACGAGCTTGTGCGGTCAAAAAGGAAATGGTAACACAGCACAGTATCGTCATCGCAAGGAGAAGAAGACGCTATCTGTACTCTATTGTGCTTGCAGCCATTGCCGCAGCCTTTATAGCCGGGATACTTTTTGGGGTCTCTGTTGCAACACAGCCATTGGATGCTGTCGCGCAATTTGTCAAGCAGAGCGAGCTTGACTCAGAATCCTTCCTCATCGAGCAGGATCTCCTGAAAAATCTTGGAGGCGAGGAATGCCGCCTTGCAGAAACGCGGCTTGACTACCTTTCCAAGGAACTCGCAGGAATTGGAAGGCAGCTTTCTGATCCCGAAGCAGAGCAGCAGCTCGGTGCTGGAAATTATGCCTACCTCAAGACAAAATACCACCTCCTCCAGGTTCGCACCTACCTCTTCTTCAAAAAGGTGAAAGAATCCTGCGCTACACCCATCGATGTCATCCTCTTTTACTATTCCAATACTACAGACTCTGTTGAGCAGGGCTATACCCTCGATCAGCTCGTTGCCGCAAATCCAGGACTTCACGTCTTCGCTGTTCAGAGCAGCTATGCCAAGCAGATACAATTCCTTGAGGCCTTCTATAATATTACAATAACTCCAAGCCTGGTAATCAATTACAAGTATAAGGTTACAGGCAAGGCTGAACCAAACAGGATAGGTCCTCTTTTGCAGAATGGATAATCCAAAGACAATTTTTGTGGCAAGCCTGGTCATCACCGTAAGCATTTTTGCGTCTGCCATTATGATCAGCTATGCGCTGGATTTTGTGCGTGAGCAGAAGCTTCAGGCAGTCCTCATTGCAAACGAGCTGTCTGCAGAATCATTCCTCCTGGAGAAGTCTTTTCTTGAGGAGAACTCAAACACGAGCTGCCAGACTCTCCATGCAAGCATCCAGGATATCCTAAACAAGCTTCAGGGCATCAGGGAAGATCTTAACACCTATCGTGGAAGAAGTTCCATGAAGGAGAAGGATTTTGATTACCTGAAGCGGAAATATTTCCTCCTTGAGCTCAGCACCTACCTCCTTGTCCAGGACTGGGCAGATAGCTGCGGCCCTGAATATACACCAATCCTCTTCTTTTATACCATCGACGACCGGCAAAGCGAACGCCAAGGCTATATCCTTGATGACCTCTCCAAGCAGGACGGCTCAGCAGTCATATTCTCCTTCGACCTCGCTTACCCTGACGAGCCTTCTATGAACCTGCTTAAGACAAGGTTCAACGTAACAAACGCCCCAACCATCATCATCAATTCCAAGAAGAAAGAGGGGATTGTATACGGCGCTGAACTCCAGGAGCTCATGCAATCATCTCGGCTCCGGTGAAAATGGCGTTGCCGTCAACCGTGAGGCTCTTAAACGTAAAGACGTGGCACTGACAAGGGAGTTGCCCCATTCGGGGAATGTCAGTCACTCCAGTCATATGCGCAGCCGAGCCGACGGCAACCTTGAAAATATTTTCACCGGAGCCAATCATCTCCTGACCTTGATAAAGTCGCCTAGCGTAAAGGTGTCGCTCCTTCTGTCTGCCTTTTCAGGCTGCCCTTCGTCTTTCTCAACCGTCACAAGCCTGATGCCAAGTGCCAGCTCAATCTTTCTTCCGAGCTGCACAGGAGGAATAAATCTTCCAGTCTCGATGTGGTGCAGCACAGACTCTTTTTCATTGATCTTTCTGCTGAACTCCTTCTGGCTCATCCCTTTTTTTTCCCTTGCCATCCGCACAAGTTCTCCGCAGTTCTGGACAACAGACTCAACAGGCTCAGGCTTCTTCGGCCGCGTAACTGCTTTCAGCGGCTTTGACGGTTGGCTCATCACTTTTCCGTAGGACGAACAGGCCTTGCATACAGAAAGCAGCGTCTCCTCAACCCTCGCCCGATACAGCTCAGACTCCCTCCCGCACAGGTCGCAGGTTCCCATATGCTCTGGGGCAGATGATGCACTATTTAAAATTTGTGTGGCTATTTCGGCTCAGGTGAAAGTCCGGCATCATTTCTGCGAGGCTCTATAAAGTTAAGAAGCGCAGCGGAGGGGGTTGTCCCTTACGGGCGAGGTGCCGCTCTTTGCTGAAAACAGCAAGAGCCATTGAGGCAGGAAGGAAATAAGTAATTCTATCTTCTCTTTTTTCTTAACCAGTCTGGGTTTTAAGTAACTAGTTACTGCTCCTGGGTTTCAATAAACGTTTAAATAAAGGAATGCTTTGAGAGTACTCTAGAAAGCATTTTTAATCAAGTTGGGAGAATACGATTAAAAAGGCGAGTGTGTTAAAAATAAGTGGACTTAGTTTAGTTCTTATAGCAGGGATAATATTCATCCTAGGATCAGGCAGTGTCCTCAGCAACAGCCCCCCTATTTTCGGAGTCCGTACAGATGAAGGGTTTGTTCCTCTGAAGGTTGGAGAGCTGAATCTTTCCATCCAGGAGAACAGAGGGCTGGCAATTCTTCCAGAGCAGAGTTCAATTGCATTTGACCAGGTCTATGCTGCTGAATATCTCGATGTCTATGGTAATTTTTCTGATATAAACTACAAAAAAGTTGTTGATACCACGTCAGAGCGTATGCTTGCCGGCGCAAAGGAAGACAATATCAAAGGGTTTGAGATTAATGGTGAGAGATTTGCAGTACACCTTCTGTATTGTGATAGTTATAATGAGAATTGTGTTTTCAGGGTGAATGGCGTTCCAACTGGGAAGATATCTGTTAAAGGCACTCCTGGCAGGAAGGATTCCTTTGCTTTGGCTCCCGAATATGATTTGAAGATTGGCTCTGCGCAGTTTAATTTTTGCGATAACAGGAGATTCTGCAATGTTGCTTATGAAGCATATGACAGGGTGGATGTAGTGGTGGATAGGAGGTAAGGAATGGGGTTTAGGGATTGGTGGAGGAAACATAGTATATTTGGAGCTTTTATTATTGGAGCAAGTATTGGATTAGTTTTTTATTTTGCCAGCTTCTTTTTTGAAGATTCTAATCTTAGTGTTTTTTTTAACTTTTTTGTTTTTATTCCTTTCTGTAAATTAACACAAAGTGAAGGAGAAGGTTGTGCAATAGCCTATTTATTTGTTGGGTGGGTATTCATAATATTATTATATGGGGGTTTAACAGCAATATGTTGGAAAATATTTCAAAAACTCAAAAGAATATAAAGCTTTTATTTAACAAGATTACCTTATTAGTAATCTTATTAGTATTAGTTACTACAGTTAGCGCATATGATATTAATCCCCCTAGTCGAACAGTTCACCAATACTTAACAAATGAATCACAAGTAGTGTGGAAACTTATTCCTTACGAAATAAAGAAGCAATTTAATGTAAATAGCATAGAAGCAGATAATAAAAATAGCAAGTACAATACTGGAGATAAAATAATTAATGGTAGTTCAGAAGAAGATTTTTGAATTTTACCTACGAGACATTTCTGGGATCCAGACAATCCAACACAAAATATTGGTTATGCGGATTATGATGATGGGTTAGGTAGTAGATCCAGTTCCTATAGAATAGCTATCGAGTTATGGACCGATAAAGTTGTTCCACTTTACTTAAAAGGTGATATAAATCAGTCATATTATTGGTTAGGGAGAGTGGCTCATCTGCTAGAAGATGCTTCTCAACCATCCCATATACATCTAGACCCACATTTGGGACATAGTCTCTTTGGAATCGCATGTTTAATTGAAGGAGAAGACTGCGATGACTCAGTCCTTGAAGAATATACTGGTGATAATTTCAACACGTTAAGAACTACTGAAAATTGGACAGGCAGTAATTTTGCTGGTCAGCAGTATAATTATGAAAATTTACCAAATTTATCCAGTTTTAATTGGAAAGAAGTAGAGCCTAATGTTCCTCTTGATAAGAAGAACATAGAACTATTCAGATTATTCTGGTACACAGCCCAAAAAACCCAATACTTTGCGTCTGATGACAGAGACGGCAATGCAGTCTATGTTAATATCTCTGGAGCAACAAAGAACTTCCCAGTCTCATTATGGGCTAATGAAAATCTAAGAATCATCAACGAATCTGAACATTTAGCGCAAGATGACGTAACCAATTCAGGTCCAAATGTCTCAGCAGAAGCAGACGCCATGCTCCCCCACTCCATGAAAGCAGTCGCTGGATTGTACAGGTTATTCGATGATGCAGTAAAGATTGACTGGCCAACAGACCACCACGATTATAGACGTACAGGCTTCACCTTGCTGAAAGGCGATATGAACAGGAAAGAAGACGTTGACAAGATTGATGTTGCCTTGAGAGGCAACCTTACCCAGGACATTGTCATGAGGCCTTCTATAACTGACCTGGACAACAACGGCTATCAGGACGTTGTTACTGCCATTCATGACCTGTCTGACGTAAAGTCAACAGAATTCATAGCTGTAGAGAAAAACAAGAAATATGGCTTCATACCGCAGAATGAGCAGAAGTGGAGAGCCAATCTTTCTGGAGGCTCTACACTCCTTCCTGTTACCTTAGGCAATATTGACTCTGACTCAAGGAAAGAAGTTATTATTGCATTAAGAAATGGAACCATCAGAGTATTAGACATTAGTGCTGATGGGAAAGCTGCAACAGAAAAATGGGCGTATTCTCTGCCTGAGAAAAACTCCACCTTCGCAGGCTCTGCATCTGTTGAACTGGGAGGCGGCTCTGCTGTTGCTGATATTGATCTGGATGGAGTTAATGAGATCATTCTTACTGACAAAGCTATCTCAATAGGAGCTTATGATTGGCCTGGTGAGGTGTATGTGATTGACGGGTCTGGAGGAAGCTACAAAAAGAAATTCAACTATACCTTTGGAAACGGAGGAGCGTTTGCCTCTGTTTCTGTGGCTAATATTGATGATGACGATAATCCTGAAATCATTGTTCCTGGTTATTATGGGATTAATGTGTTTGACTATAATTCTTCTGCTCCTAATAACCTTACTCTAAAATGGAGCAATAATGACGGGTTTATCAAAGGCTCTGCTGTGATTTATGATGTTGACAGGGACAATGAATATGAACTTATTTATGTCACCACAAATGCTACGTGTTCCTCATTTAAGAAGTGCACCAACAAGCTTTTCATTAGAGATGCGAAAACAGGCAATAATGAGTCAAACAGCCCAATAAATCTTGATCCGTATCGTGCAGAAGTTACTCCAGCAGTAGCTAACTTAGACTCAGATTCTCAGGCTGAGATTGTAATAAGCGTCAGGAATACAAAAACCTCAGAACTCGGCAAGATAATTGCATACGATTCTTCAACCCTGCAGCAGAGCTGGTCTTATGATGACAATGGCAATCTCAAAACCTCTTTTGTTGCTCCGGACATAGCAGATATGGACAATGATGGCAAGTATAATATCCTCTTTGCAGAGAACAACGGAACAGATGTTTATATCTTAAATGAAGACGGAACAGAATTATTCAGATACAATTTCACAGCATTTGTTGACTCTGCCTTGGCTATAGCAGATACAGACTATGATGGTGTTGCAGAGATAGCATTAAAGAGATCAGGCTCTCCAATTGGCTTATTATCAGTAGCAACATCATTCAACCAGCAGCCAACAATCAATGCTATAAGCAACATCACAGGGATTGCAGGAAATCTGCTCCAAATCAATGCTACTGGGGAAATTTCAGGAACCGACCCAAACCAAAACGACACCTTAACCTTCTTCTACTCCTCTCCGTTCAATGAATCAGGTCAATGGCAGACAACAGTAAACGACACAGGCAATTACTCTATATTGGTGGAAGTGAGCGATGGAAATCTTAGCGCATCAACTTTTGTTGATGTGATTTTATTCAATGAAACTACGGTGTTACAGAATAATTTCACGGATAATAGTAACCAAAAAATCCTGAACTTCAGCTCAGCAGGAAACATAACCATCCAGATAAGGATTCCAAAAGAGGCAGCAATCTTGTATTCAAAGATTAAAATGAAAGGAGAGGCGCCATGATAGGAAGACGTAGAGCTATGATGAGAAAGATTATGAAACTGGCACAACTCATCATGTACACAATCCTATTTTCACTGCTCATAGCTCTCATGGTTGCCGCAGTAAATCAAGCTCCAAGCGCTGCTGGAGTTAAGGTATTGCCTGAAAATGCAACCGCAGGACAAGATTTGCTATGCAACTACACTTATTCAGACCCCGAAGGGTTTGAAGAGCAGGAATCAACAATTGAATGGTGGAAGAACAGCGTTAACCAAAATATAAATGCTCAACTCTTAGGAAAGCTTAACCTGACCCCCAATGACCCGTGGTATTGCAAAGTTACACCAAGCGATGGGCTGTTAAACGGAACCCAAATTCAGAGCAGCAATACAGTAAAAATAAGGAGCACCATCCAAAACCCGATCCTCTACGTTAATGGAGCGCAGGCTTGGAACTCTCCGGGATATTTCGCGGAACAGCAAACTGCCGGATTTGAGCAGGGATTAAGAGATGCTTTAAATTCCTGTACTCCTGATGTTGAGGGATTCTGTGATATTAACCTCACTTTTGGCTCAGATGCTGCTGGACTGCTGAATATTACAGAGATGGAAGTCTTCTATGAAGTTCCTCCTGTGTATAATATCACCTTCGATAATCTTTCACTTCTCTACACCGAAGGAACGATAGGGCTTTATGATATCCGTCTGCTCAATAATGGAGATTCTGAATTATTAAATCTCAACTGGAGCATTGATTTCGGTGACGGAAACATAACCCAAAGCAATTATAACTTCGATCTTTCCGCAAACGAAGACATCTTCCTCTTCGCAGAGCACAACTACAGCTCACCAGGAATCTATACGGTTACGGTTAACGCCTCTGCTGGCTCTGTTTCAGACTCGATTTCAGACGTTTTCAACATTGGCAATGTGACTGATGTAAACAAATTCACAATCAAGAATACTTCAGGCAGCAGCATCGCCTGGTTTGGCGATTCAGGAAACGCTGTGATTAAGGGAGCCTTAGAGCAGAACTCCGCTCATGCAAGAAGCACTGACTTCGCATTTGTAATAAGAAACAACGGAGAGGATGTTTTGATCATAGAGAATGACGGCAATATGTACATTGATGGAACTTTGTTCCAGAATCAGTCAACCATATCATCCTCTTTGGATGATACTGATTTCAGAATAAGAAAGGATGGAGAATGGCAGATTGTTGTGAATGAATCAGGCCATGTATTCCTAAAAGGAATGTTAACGCAGAATGGAAATCCATGAGGTGAAAGCATATGAAAAGCAGGGAGAGCAAATCAGATGAAAAGTATTTCAGCAGCCAACCTATACTCAAAACATTTCTCGCTTCAATATCCAAACTCTTCCTAGCGTTAGCCCTCTTCATACTAACAGCTATCTCCATAAGCGGAGCAGGGATCATTGTAGAAGACGGCATGCTAGGTGTCAACAGCACAGGTCCAAGCCATGTGCTTGAGGTAACAAGAGGAGCTCGTATAGGTACGAATTTTGGCAGCTTGACAGCAATCCCAAGGGGAAATGCCAATATCTTATTATATGATGCAGGAGACACCAATTGGGCAGGTCTTGGCTCAGACGGCTCAGGCAATATGTGGTTCAAGACAGGAACATCTGGAAATCCAGATGCAAGGATGGTTATAGATAATGCAGGGAATGTAGGGATAGGAATAACAACTCCTACAAAGAAGCTCCATGTCAATGGAGATGTTAATCTCACAGGAACCATCTATAATCCCTATGTAACACTCTCAGGCTCTACTTCCTATGGAAACATAGCTGCCTATGGTGAAAG
>Ga0209541_10010739_pt1 | contig 14507 bp, 21 predicted proteins | sample RifCSPlowO2_01_FD_184027 | JGI IMG/M metagenome (GOLD analysis project Ga0209541, IMG submission 184027) | Groundwater microbial communities from Rifle, Colorado - Rifle CSP2_plank lowO2_0.1 (SPAdes) (version 2) | ecosystem: Environmental > Aquatic > Deep subsurface > Groundwater | place... | reverse complement strand
CATTATCCAGCCCAGTGTATATCCAAACAGCTTTGATTTTGAAGGTTTATTTGCGAAGCTAGTTTTAACTTCAACCTTGAACATTTTATTGCTATTTGGATCTGAAACTAAAATATCCACACCTTTTGTATGACCTAAAGTCATGTTAGCATCGTACCCTCTCAAGACAAGTTGAGATAGTACGGCAAATTCTCCGGCAAGTGAAACAGAATTTTTAGATATTTTATCCATTCTTATTAACTATCTTTAAATGCTTCTCATGCGGATCGGGTATTGTAGGGGAAGAAAGATCAAGGTATAGAAAGTACCGGGAGCCCAGAAATCATATCTATTATCATTGCAGCAGAAAAAAGAACTATGACTGTAAGCAGTTATATGTAAGCGAGGAAACCTTAACTAAATCATTATTCCGCTACATTAACTTTATGTATATGGCTCATCCTCAAGTTCTTAATCTGACTGAGGATATAAGAAAAGGGATGGAAGGATACAGGAAAATCAGAGATCAGGTATTGCTTCACCAGGATATAGATCCTGATAGTAAACCTACGGATTTAAGAGACTATGCAGGGTATGCTCTAAAAGATGGGGCTATGGAAGAAAAAAGACAACTTATCCAACTTTTTAACAATCAACTCTACATTAAAGACAAAACTGTCATCTCCAAAGCTTAAATAAAGAATATCCCAAAGTTAGGTTTCCTGAATAACAGGAGTGTGGTACGAATCTTTAATCAGAAATATGGGGATTAGCAAGCCCCATCAACCCATTCTAGAGAGTACGGTCACAGGGTGTCCAATTGTGCTGCCGAGCTAGGATTCGAACCTAGAATTCACTGCTCCAAAGGCAGTTGTCCTACCGTTAGACGACTCGGCAATCTTCCAAAGTAAATTATACCAAATCTAATTATTGACACACTAATCAAAAAAATATAAATTTTTTTATTACATGGAAAGGATTAGAAAAAGGGCAACGATGGTGGCAGCAGCTGGCGCAGTAATTCTCGCTCCTGTCTTAATGGATACTGGAAATGCAAAGCGTGTAGCAAGTGCATTCTTTGGTGGAAGGGTAGACTGTACGGCTGGGCTGGAACCAGAAAACCCGGATTACCGTTTTGATGCAATTGTGATACCGGGAGCAGGAAGCATAGCGGCGCTGGATGGAGACGCAATTCCAAGTGAGGCCGGACAAATAAGACTAAAGGCTGGAGCCAGGGCTTATTTGGCAGGGTATGCCTCGAGAATAATTCTTCTCGATGGCGCAGTAGGACCCGGAGAGAAACCATCAATAAGTAAAAAGTATCTGCAGCGTCTGCTAGGTGATAATGCTCGGATGATACCGAATGAAGCTATTCTGGAAGAACATGATTCAGTAAACACAGCAACTAATATGGAAAAATTAGCGGAAATTGTTGAGGAGAAAGGTATTAGGCTGGTCGTAATTGTTTCAAGCGCATCTCATATATCAAGAGCCACCGTGCTTGCCTGCGCACATGGAGTTAAAGCAGCGTCATTGCCCGCAGAGGATATACTAATCAAACAAGATCCTCTCCCTTCAACAAGGATGTTTTTTACCACACTAAAAGAGAAATTTGAAACATTGTTACTTTTGGTGGATACCCAAGGAAGATTTCCCACCCTTTTCAAACAAATCCAAAATTCTATACCAGATAGACTTCCGTGCCCGGTTTGGCAGGTTTGTCTATCTTTAAGCCAAATGAATCTCCCTTTTTGACCGAATCCACACTTTGGTGTTCCACCTGCAAACTCTCAACTTTTTGGGTGAATTCGTCGTCGCCTCTTTTAAACTTAACCTCCTGACCCACCTTTAATCCACCGGATGATAAATCCACAATAGCCACTCCTAACTTATCATAGAAATGCACAACTTTACCTATTGGTTTGTCCAAAAATTATCACCCCCAATCTAAATCAATCCGTCCATATTATACCCCAAACACCACAATATCAGCTATACCTGTACCGCGCGGAGTCAAGGTATTGACACTTCTTGCAAAGTATGCCAACAATGATAGTAGAGTTTCTCAAAAGGGGGTGATAACAAGAATGGATACAAAAGCATTAGTGGGATGGGTAGTGGTGATTGGTGCTATTAACTGGGGATTGGTGGGACTTTTGAATTTGAATGTGGTTGAAATGCTTTTAGGAGCAGGTTCACTGCTAACTAAAATTGTCTATATATTAGTCGGTCTGGCTGGAGCTTTCATGGCTTATGCAATGCTCGGAGGGAAAAAATAGTTTCCCTTAAGAGTTGGTAATTATTTTTAGATCCGGTCGCGCTGTGCGGCCGGATTTTTTTACGGTCAAGGCAGGGTTAAATACCCCTTGACAATGCTTTTTATTTGTTATTTACTGATAATAGATGAAAAAATTAGCTGCCCTGTTAAACCAGACCGGAGTGATCAATCCACTCCTGATCCTTTTGGCTATTGCCGGTGTCATCATCTTTATCTTAATTGCCCAAACAGCTCCTTTTGCAGGAAAAGAAGAAACTTTATATCCCAAACCTCCTGCTGAAGCTGCCGGCAAAGGAAAAGGAGCCAATACTGCCATCCTAACCGTGACTCCAAACCCTGTTACAGCCAATACCGATTTTGAAATAAGCGGTGACAAATTCTCTCCGAATGAAGTGGTGGTGGTAGGTGTTCCCGGCTATATCCCTTTTGGCCAAGTCTCTGCGGACAGCACAGGCCATTTCACCTACCTGTATACACGAGATTTAAGTCCGTGGACCTATACTGTGGAGGCTTATCAGCAAAAAGGCAAAAACTGGCAGCTCAAGGCCAGCACAACCGTAACAGTAGTAACACCATAGTGGAGGATTGAACCCCAAGATTAACCCGTTATATCAAGCTATTATATGCTTTGATAAACAGGCCATCCCGTCTGGAGCGGGGAACGGGATTCGCACCCGCGACCTCCTACTTGGCAAGCAGGCATTCTACTGCTGAACTACCCCCGCATTTAAGTTGTGCATAAATTATACCATGCAAGAACCTCTAGTAAAGTATTCCTGATATAACTTAATCCAAGTAAAAATTTTTTCTTTTAGCTCCCTGCTATAAACTTCGATAGAGCATACTCCGTAGGATAAGCGTCTAGTTGCATGCTTACCAGTTATTACTGCAGAAGTTCTGAATTGTGTTAGAGGAATATTTAGAAATTTACTCCAGAATTTTTTGTGAACTGTCTCTTCTAAATCAGGATAAAGTATTAACTTAATAACAATCTTTTCTGCCGAAACACGTAAGACTTTATTTAAAAATGAATGAAAAACCTTAATCATTGCTGGATCACTATTAGAAAGTCTTACTATGCCATTCTTAATCACTTTATCTCCTTCGCCCCAATATAGCATCAATCCTGCAATAAAAAGCTGATTTCCTTTTAATCTTGCAAACTCTTCGGCAGCATCTCGTCGACACTTCTCATGCCATATTTCCCATTTATTTTTATTAGCTAAAGCCATTGCTTTTAGTTGGGGGCGTGCTAATATTTGGGTTTTTTTAATTAGATTTCGTTTAATATCCTGTGAACACTTATTATTCTTAAACCAGAGATACAGGGTGCTCTTTGGCACACATAATTCCTTATAAATTTCATTGTAACTTTTACCTTGACGGCGAAGCTGGATTGCAAGATGACGATCTTTACGCATATAAATGAACCACAGAATATACAAGTTCTACAATAGTATACTGAAGTTTAGTTTTGAAGAATTAAAAAGTGCCGCAGCCCAGAATCGGACTGAGATAACCTGTTCTTCAGACAGGCGCCTTGACCACGTTGGCAACTGCGGCAAACCAAAGAAGATTTTATCATGACGGATACTTTATGTCACTTCTTAAAGAAATTAAGGATGAGGATAAGAATAACCGAAGCGATAATTGCTGAGGTAAAAGGAATATAAATCTTAATATTTGGTCTATCTATGTAAATATCTCCGGGAATTCTTGGCCAATTAGGCATGATATTAAACAGTAACCCCAGGATCAAAAATATTATTCCTAAAAGTGCAAATATTTTTCCAATGTCTTGCATAAACTAATTATATACCCATAGGAAAACTCTTGACAGAAGCTTTAGTAAAATGCTAGGATTCTCCTCTGCTGTTATGCCAGAACTAGAACCATCACCTTTTGTCCGATATTTAGGTGATCCACGGAAGCTTTCCGAAGCTGTAATCACTGCCAGTCAAAAAAGTGACAGATTTGTGATTACAGCAGGTCCTTTTGGACAGCCTCAAAAAATTCTCTTATATCCAAATTGTGATCCGAAAGAAATCTGGCTTGATATTCTAGATCCGGGCAAGGGAGACTTCCCACGACAACTCTCCACTGTTATTAGAGTGTTAGAAGATCTACCGCAGGTAGACTACTATACTTTTGGGGGGGTCTTTTTACCTCCAGACAGTGCTTCATCCAAACTGGTGGACCGGATAATTAAAACGGCTTCTGTACCCAGGCTCGTCAGACAAAAGATAGAGAGGGTTGTACCGCCACTGGCGCATATCAGTGTATTCATGGCTTGTTCAGGTTGGGAAAACCTTCTGCAGGCGCTGCGGATATACCAAAATGCCAGGAAGGAAGCAGGTTAATTACTTCACAGTCACGCTTTTGGCAATGTTTCGGGGCTTGTCTACATTATGGTTTAACTCCACAGCCATATAATATGCCAAAAGTTGCAAGGGGATGATATTCATAATGGCAGAAGTTTCCCCGGTATCTGGTACTGGAATATGAAAGTCAAAACCAGGGAGAGCAGTAGGGGAAATGCCAATCACTGTAGCGCCTCTTGCCTTAACCTGACTGACAGCATTTATCACATCATCCTTTGCCACATCTTCTGATACAGCCACTACCACCGGCACTCCTTTTTCCATGAGAGTTATAGCATAGTGTTTTAAGTCTCCGGCCGGGATGCCGTGGGCGTGGATATATGATCCTTCTATTATCTTAACCATTCCTTCGCGGACTATATTAAAATTCTGGTATTTCCCCAGTAAAAAAATATCTTTATGTTTTGCCAAAAGTTTTGCCAGCTTCTTAACAATCTCGTGATTCTCACCGGTGTTTAAATATTTGTCTGCTGTATAGGCCAGCTCCCTCAGGTTACTTTCACCCTCGAGAGCTTTCCCTTGGACTTGTTTTGCAAGTAAATACCCCCAGGCAATCTGGGAAGTAAAAACTTTGGTAGACATCACACAAATTTCCGGACCGGCGTGGGACAAAAACTTGAAGTCCGAAATCCTGCTCATGGTGGAGCCGGGCATATTGACATAGGAGGCAATCTTGACACCTTTCTTGCGGGCAATTTCCAAAACTTCCAAAACATCAGCCGTTTCCCCGGATTGGGAAGGAGCAATCATCAAATCATCTTTGGTGAGTAATTCATAATACTCATAAATATCTGCTCCAATTACGCTTTCGGCCCTAATTTTGCCAAACACCCGAAGATAAAAAGCAATCTGGGAAGCGGCAATCCCGGCTGTCCCGGATCCGATTGTGTATACGTCTTTAGCTTTTTTTATTTCATCAACAAAACTCTCATAGTAGGCATAGTCGCGAGTCACCACTTGGTTGATAATATAAGGTGACTCATGAATTTCCTTGAGCATGAAGTGGTCATAGCCTTCCTTATCAACTTTGCTGGTCTTAAAATTAATCTTCTCAGAGTTAAGGGGTAAGGTTTTGTTTAATTTAATGTCAATTAAATGCAGTTTGCTATTCCAATAAACCATTTGCCCGTTTTCCACAACTAAAACATCCCTAATATGCGGAGCAAAAGACAGGGTGTCTGAGGAGAAAAATATCTCTTTGTTATTTATTCCCACCACCAGCGGAGAGCCATTCCTTAAAGCCATAATTTGGCCATCCTTAGTCAAAAGGATCACGGTGTTTCTACCCAAAAGTTTCAAAAATGCCAGCCTTACGGCCTCCTTCAGGTTATTTGTCTCCTTGAGTTTATCCTCTATCAGCCTGACTATTACTTCCGTATCTGTTTCTGTCTTAAATTTATATCCTTTTTTCAAAAGAACGCTTTTTAATTCCTGGTAATTTTCCACAATGCCGTTTTGAGCCAGGGCAAAACTTTTGTCAGTTGAAAAGTGGGGATGGGCATTAAGCTCAGAGATGCCACCGTGAGTTGCCCAGCGGGTATGACCAATACCGGTATTGGATTTGGGCAGGCTATTTACTTCGTCTAAATCACCAATGGCCCCAACCTTTTTATTTAAGTTGATTTGGTCTGCCACCACGGCAATTCCCCAAGAATCATAGCCGCGGTATTCCAACCTTTTTAATCCTTCCAGGATAACTTCAGGAGCATTTTTCGGCCCAATATAACCAAATATCCCACACATATATCCTAGAATTATATCACGGAGAAGGAACGGTGGAGTTGACAGGACTCGAACCTGTGACCTTCTCAGTGTAAATGAGACGCTCTAGCCAGCTGAGCTACAACTCCGCGCCTCATATTATAATTCATGTATATGAGAAATTGTAGTCCATTAGGAAAATTTTTCACTTCTTCTTTATGCCATGCCGCTTTTTGCAACTTCTTTTCCAGCTCATTAGAGCTTGTTATATTTGAAACTATTCTGAAGAATTCTCCCATTGTAAGACCTTCCCTTAGCTTTCTCAAATTTGCCCCTATCGGATCTATGGAAGCCGGGCCGTCCGCATAGATCCCGTAAATGGCAAAATAGGCTTGGTTGAGCTTTCTAAAAGGAAAACCGGCAGCATTTAATTCCTTCCGCATTTTGTCCATTAACATCTCTGCTTTATCTATCAGGCCCTGTTCCAGGTACCAGCTGACAGAAATTGCTGTTTCTTTAAGCACCTTATCGTGGTCCAGGGTGGGAGCCTTAGGAATTTCAATATATGCCATCTGCTTTATTATTGGTTGATCCTCCCGGTAATAACGATCCTCTATTGCCTGGCCGATTTCCTGTCCCATCATATTCGCCGTTGTTTCATTTATGGTGGCAATTTGGTTGTTTCTGGGCAACCCGAAAAAGCTAAGCGTGTGGGGTAGACCCACAGGGGTAAGTCCCAGTAAGTAGTGCGTTATCTCATGGGCAGCAGTTTTATATGAGCGACGGCGCGACAGTCCCCTGATCACGCCGGGCGGGAAGGTGGCCCAACCGTTACAGTCAAACACCAGTGCCGAAACCCCCGGCAACAGTTTTTCTACCCTGTCTTCCAAAGCTTCAATCTCCGCTAGCGTTATCCCAAAACGAAGCGGCATCTGACCTATAACTCCAATCTCACGCTTGTAAGAGATGGCAATGGATTTAGGAGGAGGAATGAATTTAAAGGTTTTCAGCATCTTTGAGTAAATGCCTGCTTCTTCAAAAGCCTCATTGATATGCCCGGTCATTATCCTTTCCACCTTTCTTTCCAGGACCAGCGGGCGGGGATTGGAAGCAAAATAACTTTGTACCAACTCCACCCGCCTCGCCGGAGGAGGCTGGAACCGTTCCCAAAACAGCTGCATCAGGCGGGATGGGCCGTTTCTAGCTTCCCATTGGACCAGATCAAGCCCGTCACTTCCCACTGCTTTGGATAAAGTCATCGGCCCCTCTTGGGTAGAATCAGAGGACCTCGTACCAATGAGTAAAACGCCGCCGGCTAAAGCCGATTTCTTGAGGAAATCTCTTCTGGATAAAATTACCCTTTCCGGCATAATAAATAATTGTTGCATTTAAGTTGTCTTCCTGGCAAGTATAGACCCAATCCTCCCTTTGTGCTTTAATATAGTCCTGTATGATTATTACAAAATCAACACCTTTTACAAAAGAAGAAATAGTAAAATTAAAAGAGCAATTTGATACGTATATAAAAACAGTAATTGATATAAATAAAAAAATTTGTTCAGCAGGTTCCAACAGGCACTTTGAATCAGAGGAAATCCTTTTAAAAGACGGGTCAAAGCAGAAGGATTTATGGGGAGGAGGTATTGATTTGGAAACAAAAGTAATAGATTATAATTCTTTTATAAACATCCGACCAAAAGATAAAAATACCAGCAATGAGATTCAAAATGAAAACACCAGAGAAGAATATAAAGAATTGACAGAATATTTTTTTAAGGAGATTTTATGACTAACAATGCAATCATAATAGGATCACTGTCAATGGATCTGAAAAGGGTAGCTTTAGGATATCATCGTGGTTCAGAAAACATGGCCAGAAGATTTGCCCAAGAAGCCATAAAAAGAAAAGAAGAGATTAAAATATCAGAAGTTAAACCATATCTAAAAAAGTTTATTAAATCTTTGCCTAAAATGCTCAGCCAAGAAGATAAACAAAAATTGGCAGAGGATGCCCTTACTTATAGTGTAATCTTTCAAAACTATACTACTACCCAATTTCCACAGGATTAAGTAAAATTTAGATCTAACTCTAGCAAAATATATAGCTTTTTCTGATACTCTTAAGTTACAATGAGGCAAGAACATGAAGATTGTATTAAGACCTCATCTTAAGGTTCGATTAGAACAAAGAGGTATTCCGCAAAGTTATCCAAAGGTAGTTGTCAACAATCCAGATGCCGGATATTTTGATACTTTAACAAATCATCTAATAGCTGTTAAGAAAATGGAATATAACGGAAAATTAAGGCCAATGGCTGTATCTTTATGATATAATTGGGAATATAATACAAATTATAACCATTCATCCTGTTACCGAACAGGAAATTCGGAATAAATTAGAAAGAGGAAGGTGGATTCAAAATGAAGAAGGCTAATCAAAAAATATATTATGATAAAAAAACCGATGTATTATGGCTGAATCTGAAAAGTGGAGCAGAAGAAGAGTATAAAGAGGTAGCTCCTGGGATTAATCTGGAACTAGATAAAAAGGGCGAACTTTTAGGCATAGAGATCCTCAATGCTTCCAAAGTTTTAGGAACTAAACCCAAAATTAATCAAAAAAGTTTTGACCAGTTTGCTTCGGTTCCCCACAGGATTAAATAAGTTTCTGTAGAAATGATCGCCTAGATTCCAAAAGTCCCCTAACGGGGATCTTCAGATGAGTATTAGTTGTATACTACCAAAACTTATTCATTTGTAAATCCCCAAACATATTACAGGATTAAATAACCGTACAAAATCTAGCTTTTTCTGATACTCTTAAGTTACAATGAGGCAAGAAAACTATGGGCAAAATTAGAAAGATATTCTTTGTTGTAGCAAGTGGTGGTTATGGAACAGAAAGACACTACATAGACACCATTGAAAGAAAAAGGAGCATTGAAGAAGCTGAGAAGTTTTTAACTGAAAATGAAATTCAAGTCCTGAAAGATACTTACCACAGTGGTCCTTTTGCAGTTTGGGGCGCAGTTCCCGGATCAGGTAATCTTAGAACCTGGGATGTGATGGAGCCGGGGGACTATGTTTTGATTTATAGATCTGGCAGAGTGATTTTTGCAGCAGAAGTTGCCCTAAAAACTAGGAATCCACAAATGGCTAAATACTTATGGGGAGAAGATTCCGAAGGAAAAACCTGGGAATATATGTACTTTCTTATAAACCCACAAGAAATAGATGTAAGTATATCTAAATTAAATCCTTATTTGGGATACAGTGAGAATTATTTTCCCAGAGGATTTATGGCAATAGATCAAGAAAAAGCCAATGGCTTACTGTCTCATTATGGTGATTTATTATCTGCTTTACAGAAAATAGGGGCTGGAAAAGAGTTAGAGAAAATTAGTAAGAGAGAAAAAGAGGAACTTGCTGGGTTAGAAGAAAAAATCGAGAGAGCTACAACTGAACATGACGAAATGCAGTGGCGGTTAATAAGACTAGGAAAGAAAGCCAGGGTTGACGTGTGGGTTCCACAAAACGATCAGGGGAAAAGTTTTGAGGGCCATCAATTTAGAGAAGAAGTTCTGAAAAATTTCCAAGAAACACTTGATGTTCCTATTTATATTAAAAATATCGATGTAGTTTGGAAATTCGGCTATTCGATAAAATCTGCTTTTGAAATTGAGCATTCAACTTCAATCTATTCCGGTATCTTAAGGCTTTCTGACTTACGGGCACTAACTCCAAACTCAACCTATCCTTTATTTATAGTTGCAGATCGAGAAAGAAAAAATAAAGTTTTTTCTGAGCTTAAAAGACCAACTTTTAATAATCCATACCTTAATCTTCCAGAAGTAATAGGGTTTTTATCCTACGATAAGATTAGGAAAATGGATGAAAGATTTCAAGAACAAAATGCAAATGTTTCATTAGATTTTTTGGTCAACCAAAGCGAGAAAGTGACGTAAGTTTTCGTGCAAATTCGAGATGACATATCGTCCTAATCACTAAAAATCAGGAAAAATTGAATAATCGTTTGACTTATTAACCACGGAAGAAGTATATTCCTACCAGTGAGTAAGATAAATCCATTACACATTACACAAGCTTTCAATATAGGAGCAAAGGAAACCGATCTAGATTTTTTTGATGCAAATTTATTTTATGACTCTCGATTATTTATAGATCCATTTCTATTAAAAAGAAGTCCTGTAGAGGAAGAAAGGGAACTTTTTAAAAGGTTCTCTCTTTATTTTAAAACAGCATATCAAAAATCGATCAATGCCAGAAACAATGATTCTCAGATTCAAAGATTAAAAAAATTCCTCACTTTTAAAGAACCGAAGGAGATAAATTTGGGGTATACACAAAACTCTAATCAAGGAAGTGGCCCAGGTGCGGGTTTTGCAGAAGGCTTATTAACATTTTTTCTTGAAAGTTCAGCGGTAAAACTTATTAATGAAAAAGAACTATTTCCAGAAGAGGATTTCAATCCTAAGTTTGTGGCCATTTTTGCGGATGGTTTCGGCGAAGATGGAATTAGTGATTTATCGGCAAATTTGATAATGGACTATCTTATATCTTACACAAAAATCCAAGCAAAAAAATGGAACATTGACTTTAATATTTTACCTGTACAACAAACGTTCGATTATGAAGAAATGGATTGGACAGGAGGAATAAACGCTGAACTTCCCGAAAATCCTTTAAGACCAGGCGAGCCAGTAGTTTTTGTCCCGAGAAGGTTATTAAGAAGTCATGATGTAAGTGAGAAGGATAAAGCAGTTAAAAAGGTTATCGGAATACTCCGTCAAGATCAGAATTTGAAATCACGTTTTTCAAATCTTGTAAATAAACCAATAAGGGATATTAATGTTGAAGAGATTAGAAATATTTTAATTACAGAAGATTCAGTGCTCAAAGCGTTTGTGAGTTCACTCGAAGAAGAAGATATAAATGCTTATGATTTCCAAAAGGATTTGTTAGGATTTCTAGCCCTAAAAAGACACGAACATGCTTTTGATGATTTAAAAGTGGAAGCTATATCGTCTTGCGCAACACTCCTTAAGGAAACGATGGTTTTTATAGATATAGTTAAACAAGAGAATGAGGTGCGAGATGGATGGAAAGCAGCGTGGACACCTGACTTAGCGAAACCCGTCAAAGAGGAAGTCTTCGGAAGAAATTTTAGAGCCATGGGCTTTTCGTTTTTTTCTAAATTTCCTACAGTAAGTTTTATACCACAAACAGGAACAGGGAATGGACTTTTGGATTTTGCGGTAATCTACAAAAATTGTAGAATAGCTGTCGAGTTAAAGAAACTCTGTAATAATTCTCTCACAGGTGATCCTCCTCTTGCAGCCTATCTTCATGGTATAAAAAGACAACTGCCTAATTATGTTCTTTGTCTACCTGCCAAGGTCGCGATTTATCTGACCATTCAACATTATAGAGACACAAGAAGGCGTGGAAAAAATCATGATTCTCGTGCAAATGAAATAAGAGCAGTAGTCGATGAGGTTAAAACAGAAATTAAATCTAAGTTACCAAGTTTTAATGACTTGTATTATATAAATATTGACGTTTCTCCAAAAAAATCGCCTTCAAAAGTGTAATCCCTATTTTTACCTGCATAATCCCAATCTACACTCTCCGGGTGTATTTGATTCACACCTTCTCTTATGTAATCCCATTTTCCACCTGGCATTTTCTTGACTTCAAATTAAATTTTTCTTAAGATTAATTTATGGCAAAAGTAGAAATCCTGCGGGGATTTGGGAGAACCCTACAAAGAAAGTTAGGAGGCTTATCAAGGATGCAAAAGTGGTATGGAATTTCCCCAGAAAGCAGCAAGACAGAAGGACCGGCGGATGAACTGATAAGAAAGAAGGCAACCGGACGTTTCAGAGGAATTACTTGATCCCGAGCGCTGAAATAGGGGTTTCCACCCATGGGGTATTAAACTACGTAATCCCATTTTCCACTGGGAAAGATGAAATTTCCCGACTAAACCGGTAAATTAATAATTCCTTCTTTATATGGAGGTAGCGGAAATCTGATTAACCCGTTTAACACCCTGCATTCTCGCGGCCTCTCTAATGCTTTTGAAAAAGCAGTTGTAGTGAAATCATATAATCCTTCTGTAACCGTATGGGTAATCGGTTTTTTAAGATCAACTACATTCCCGTTGGTTGCAGGTTCAATCACAGTTCTTATGATAGTGATGCCGCCTATTTCTATGTTCATGAGTTTTTGATAAAAGAAGCTTACCATCTTTTGTGCCTGTAGTCAATTATAGCCAATCCAATTATCTACTCTTTAATCCCATTTCCCACCTGGGGTAATCTAGCAGCATTTGGTTAGCCTTTACCTACATAGTATATTTTTAGCCCATACGACCTTAAAAGCTCTTCCAGACCAGATTCTGCTTCAGGATTCACTGTCATTTCAGCTCCTACAAGATTTTCCAAATTTTGTTCTCCCGTAAAAGGGACACCTGCTCTTTTTGTAAACACAACCGCTTCGCGTTTAGAAAGCAAATACAAAGTAGGCATTTGCTTTCCATTAGGCGTTGGTCCTTTCAGTCGTTCTACCATGCAGCGAATTATACTTTGATTGAAGTCTTTTTTTCAACTCTCTCTTGACTTCTTCCTTAAAATATCTTAAATTCAACAAATATGGAAAAGCTAAGACCATTCTTCCCAGGACTCGGTGAAAAATGTGGAGATTGCAGAAAGAAGCTTGAAAATCCTTCGGCAGGTTCTTTCTGTAAAGATGGAGGGACACTAAATGGTTTTGTACTTAAACCAAAAACAGAAGTAGGTTGTGATCGCTACGGGCCAAACCTATCAGCAATTCTTAAGAAATTGCGAGGGCAAATCCGTCCGCTGATTACCGCTATTAGATATTCCCTACCCGAATAGTTGCCCCTGAATTAAGTATTTGTTAGAATTGGCTCCTTATGAAAGGACCTGATTTTAGAAAATCCCAGGTTGTACTTGCCGGAATACTGGCTTTAACTGCGGGCGCAGCTTTTGCAGCAAGATCACAAGGGATTGGGATAGATAAAAAGGGAATTGTACAAACCGCCACTTGTGAAGATTCTGCAATAAGAAATTGTCTTAGAGAAACCCGTCTTGTCAGATGGCACCTTTTACAGGAACCTCCTGATGCAGATATCTTAAGAGTAAATGATTTTTTTAGTCAGCTACTCAAAGGGCGTCCGGATGGATATCAAATAGATCTGATCACTCCTTTTGTGGCTGCCCCAACGTCAAGAAGGATAGGAATCCTTAATGTAGTTAGGGGAAACAAGCAAGATATGGTTCTTGATTTCAGGAAAAAACTTGGAGATATAAAACATTTTAGGATCAAAGTCAACTCTCAGGGGATAGAAGAGCTATCCGGCCAGGAACCACTGGATCAAATCTATCCTTTTCTGGCTTCACTTTTTTATAAGAACGGATCCCCGAAACACTATAAAACTGTTGACCCCGAATCACCATACAGATTATACCTTGAAGGAATCCGTAGCCTTCAAGAATACGATCTAAACGGAAAAAGGAATCCGTAGCCTTGACCAATATGATCTATGCGGATACAGACTACGTGTTTCTACCGATTTTTAAGTGCCGGGGACAGGACTTGAACCTGCAAGCCTTTCGGCAATAGAACCTCAATCTATCGCGTGTACCAGTTTCGCCACCCCGGCTTGTTTACGTATTATATCTAATGACTCTTCAATTTTAAACCGTTTCCTCTCTAAACAAATCAATTTGTTTCTATAGTATATCTCTCCGAGTAGCCTTACTGAAGCATTTTTAGCAAACTTTAATTGAGAAAAATTTAGCTGGCATATATCCAGATGAAATTTTTAAGGAACAAAATGCCATCATAGAGGAAAAGATTATTTCTGTAAGAGCAACCAAAGATGACAGCCTATTACAAAAATATAATCTTGAAGAAACTGTGAAATTTATGAAAAGTTTCTTTGTAGACTTGGGTAATACGTATCTAAAATCAAGCCTAACACAGAAGAAAGCTCTCCTGAGTTCGATATTTAACTCAAAACTGTCTTGGAGCTATCCTGGCTTTTCGAACTTACAGATTAGCCCTATATATCAATCTATTCAACACTTTGAAGAACAAAGCATCACCCTTGGTGCCGCGTA
>Ga0209541_10010738_pt1 | contig 14508 bp, 10 predicted proteins | sample RifCSPlowO2_01_FD_184027 | JGI IMG/M metagenome (GOLD analysis project Ga0209541, IMG submission 184027) | Groundwater microbial communities from Rifle, Colorado - Rifle CSP2_plank lowO2_0.1 (SPAdes) (version 2) | ecosystem: Environmental > Aquatic > Deep subsurface > Groundwater | place... | reverse complement strand
AACAACCCCCACTTCCGTCAGAAAACGACCCCGCCACGGATTTTGATAAGCTTTGAACCGCTACCTCCTGCCCTGACATAAAACAGGCCGTAATAAGGATCAAGAAGGCCGTAAGAACCGCTGTCACCTAAAGCTTCAATCCAAAACTCACCTTCTGTGTTGGGTTCATAGGTTATTATGGTTTTTAAATATATTGTTTGGCCGGCTGAAACGCTTATTTGAGCACCGGCCTTAGGAATTGTACCATCGGGTATGGATTCTCTTTTTTTAATGGCGATATCCAATAAACCCTGATTAATCTTGATATTATTTTTGTAGAAAGTTACAAATTCCCACTTACCTGCCTGCGCAGGCAGGCCATTTTTATATAGTTCCAGAGTAGCGGGTTCGGCCTTCTGATTTCCGGGAAAATAGAAAAGAAGAGCCGTACTTTGGTCAATATTGCTAGTATTGGTAATACTGATATAGACATCGCTCCGATATGAATCGCTATAATAAAGCTTTCGGTCTGATTTAATAATTAATGTTTCCCCTTCGTTATCGTCGGTGTGGGGAAACTCGATAGTCTGGTCTGCAAGAACAAGAGGCTGGACCCTGGGGCCGATGTATTCTTCTTCCTCGGATATGTCCTGCTCATCTCCTGTGGATGTGATATTTGCATCGAGCGACTCAGACCCGCCCATCCATGATGGATATACGAAAAAATAGATACCTGCAGATATCGCTAAAACAATTATTGCTATCAGAAATGTCTTCTCTTGAGTTCTCATGATCTTTATCGTTCTGATTTTATTGAGTGTAAAATACTGTCTATTTAAGATTAAAACTTTGCCTTATCTTTTGTATAAATTCTTCTACATCTCCCAGCCGATTATTCAACGCATCATATACGATCCCGAAGTCCACTGCTTCATAATCATGCGCAACCACATTTCTAAACTTCGCCATACTAACAAGTTTTTCCGACAATTCTTGGGAAATAAAATCTGCCTCTGCCAAGATATAAAATATTTCGGTATATGTTCCAGGTCTGCGAAAATTTTTAAAAGCGATAACCACTTCGCCCAGGTCAATGGCCGCTTGCACTGCTAGATATAGGTAACGCTCAAGCGCCCCCTTGCGATCAGGGTCAGAAACAATCTCCTGTTCAGAAAACTGTTTATACCGCTCCAATTGCCTAAGATATTTCTGGATATGACTGATCTTTGTTTCAATAACCGTAAGATTGCTCATATTTTAGTAAGGCCGTATTTTCGCAGACCGTAAATAAAATCAAAATAATCATTCAGAATACGAGGCTCAATTAAAATGCGGTAAGGTTCTTTTTCGTAGATAACGCGGCCTTCATATATAATACTGTATTTCAGCTCCGGACTCTCTGTATCATTAAAAATGACTACATCAACCGCATCCGTCCCAAGTACACGAGACAAGTTCTTCATTAGGTCAAGTTTTATATCGAATCGCTTTTTTCTGTCTCTCTCGGTCAAATATACGGCGAAATCATAGTCGCTAAGAGGACCATCACTGCCATCAGATTTTGAGCCGAAAAAATAAACCAGCTTTATTTCCTTAAAGTTCTCAAAAATCGGCATTAATTTTTCTATTTGATTATAGTTCATACTATAATCATAGCACAGAGAGGACTATTATGGAATAGTTCCAGATTGACCGCCCAGATTTATCGGTGCGACATTTACTATCTTATTGGCCACTGGGTCATAAAGTATCGCCTTTTGAGACTTGGCATAGATTAATACTTTATCACCCACCTTAGCCTGAGCAAAAAACGGCTGATCTTTTAGCTTTTCTGGATCAGAAACAGTCGCAAGAGTGGGTACCTCATCGGAAGGAAGGAACATGAGGGTCCCGACCTTACTAATCAGGCCCTCAATCTCGCTCTGAGAAAGATCATTTCCACCCGAAATACTTGTACTAGTTAAAACTCTAGTCTGATTCCAGAAATAGAACGCCAACCCGACTACGATGATTAAGAGAATAGACAGTATTGTTACTATTCTTCTGTCCCGCCCCCCAGCATGTCCCTCGGGCGAGGCAATGGTATCTCTACTGGAATTTTTGAAATATTTTTTAAAAAAATTAAGTATATGTGAGAACATAAAATTGTGCGACAACCTTCATACGACAGAACGTTGCCTCTTATAGGACAATTATAACAATAATTCCAAATTTGCAAAGTAAAGACACCCCCCAAATATGCTATACTAGATAAAAATATAAATTTTAAATATGCCAGACTATTCTGCTTCAATTATAATACCCGCCAGAAACGAGGCCGGAACAATCAAAAAAATAGCTTACAGACTGCCCCAGCTAGGAGAACGGACTGAATTAATATTCATAGAAGGCCGCTCATCCGACGATACCTGGGACGAGATCGAAAGCACAGTAAAAGCCTACAGCGGTTCGAAGATTTTAAAATATGCAAAACAAGATGGCGAGGGCAAGGGTGATGCAGTAAGGAAAGGCTTTGATATGGCTACGGGTGATATTCTAATAATATATGACGCTGACATGTCGGTGCCGCCCCAAGAAATCATCCCCTTTTATACGGCCCTAATAGAACACAAAGCAGATTTTGTAAACGGATCCCGTTTCATCTATCCTATGGAAAAACGGGCTATGTATCCGCTCAATTATTTAGGCAACAAATTTTTTAACTATACTTTCTGGTGGATTTTCGGACAAAAGATAACCGATACGCTATGCGGAACCAAGGCGCTCTGGAAAAAAGATTACGAAAAAATAAAAGCAGAGAGACATCATTTTGGAAATTTTGACCCATTCGGAGATTTTAATCTCTTATTCGGTGCCGCTAGACTAGGTCTCAAAATCATTGATATGCCGATCCATTATAAAGCGCGGGTATATGGCACTACTAATAATACAAGTCGCTGGCGCCATGGCTGGCTTCTTCTGAAGATGGTCCTATTTGCGATAAGAAAAATAAAAAATTAAAGCTCACTCTGTTGAATATGGAGAAAAGTTCGCTTATACATTTCCCGATAATAATCGCTGTTTTTATAGCCTTCATAAAGCTCGTCTGGAATAACCTTAAAAACGCTCAATGCTTCGCTATATTTTCCATCTAAGTAAAAAGCCTCAGCCAGACCAAAGATAAGATCGCGATTCTGACTGGTCTCAAGGGCTTTAGAAAAAGTCTTCTGGGCAATATAGTAATCTTTCTCGGCAATCGCGATTCTTGCCCTAAGATACAATAGGGGCTGATAGTCTTTATAAATAGCAAAGGCTTCTTTCACATATTCTTTCGATTTTTCAATATCATTATTTTTAAAATGATATGCACCCATAAGATAATAACCCTGAACACTATTCGGTGCCGATTCAATCATGCTTGAATATATCGAAAGATTAGACAGCCAGACCTTGTTTCTTGAGATAGCAACGATAGAATAACTAATCAATACGATAGTAATCAATATCAAAGCCAACCCCCTGTTCTTAGTCCAGATATAGTTCAAAAAACAACCCGCAAGAATAGCAAGGCCAAGCGATGGAAGATACATAAAGCGCTCCCCCATAAGAGCTCCCCCGACAAGGGCTACTTTAGAAATTAATGCGTAAGGAATCAAAAATGCTAAAACTCCAACTTTAATTGAAAAACTCACCGATTTTTTAATAACAAGATATACCAATAGTGCCAGAATTACCCACCCCAACAGCGCCTCCCAAGAATAAAATAGGCTATTTATAATAGGTATCTGATTAAAAGAATAGTCTGCGGAAAGATTAATTGGTAAGAAAGTTTTACTGATATAGATAAAGGCTATTTTACCGGTAGTTGCCAGCCGGCTCCAAAGATCTGCATCGCGTATAGGATTTAATACATATGATGTATTATCGTTAAATGCATATTCTTTTAAGATACTCAAGCGTATTGAGAAATAAAATAAAATTACAGGAATAAATAACCAGAATAATTTAAAATATTTCTTGAATTGATCTGCCGTGATACCGGTTTTTAACCGCTTATCCCTAAAATACATGATACACACAAAAAGAAACGGCGCGGTAATAGCTGATTCCTTGCTTAAAAGAGCCAAAAAGAAAATCGATACGCTCCCGGCCAAATATCCCATTCGTACCTTGTCAGTTGATATTGTGTTCTGCCCTCTCAAGGGCTTAGCCGGCTCCGGCGAAGCTATAGCCCGCATAAACACGAGCCATGCAAGCATAAAAAAAAGTGCAGATAAAATCTCATCCCGTGATTTAATATTGGCGACAACCTCGGTATGAATAGGCAGAAAAGCATAAAAGATACCTGAGAATAAAGCGATCGTCTTATTACTAAACAGCATATATAAAACAAGGAATGCAAGAAAAGTTATGATTCCATTTAAAGCTATATTAACTACATGAAAACTAATCGGCGACTCGCCGAGAATAATATAGTTTAAAACAAACGTAAACATAGTTAACGGCCGATAGAGACCCACCTTGTAATTAGTGGGTAAGAAAGACTCTCCCCAGACTCTCCATAAAGTGCCGGAGTCGCTAATGTCATCCCGATAGGTGATATATACTATATCGTCATAAACAAAATCACCGCCGACAGTATTGGCGTACAAAATAAAACTTATCGCCATAAACAGGCAGAAAAGAAGAGAAAGTGACTTTACGGAAAAACTGTTGTTATTCATTTTTTATTTTCTCTAATAGATCCCCTGCTGCTTTTGTCAGCATCGGATCAGCAACGGCATATTCTAAAGCTTTATTTAGATATCTTATAGCAACATCTTTTTCCCCTAATTTGAACGCCGCCTGACCGATATTAAAATTCTGGACAGGGTCATAAATAGAAAACCTATCCATTTCCTTGAGATAATATTTAGCCATCTCGTCGTCCCTTAATAGATAATGCCCGATAAGATTATAGAATGGATAAACATAATTAGGATCAACTTTAGTGGCCAGCTTCCAATACTCTGCCGCTTTATCATTATCCCCTATTTTTGAAAAGTAAATTCCCATATTTAAATATGCCGGAGCATCCCTGGTGTCTCCCCTTATCGCACGGGAAGATAGTTCCTCTGCCTCTTTAAGCATACCCTTACCAAGATAGTAAGCGCCCAGATTGGTAAGAATATCACCGTTGGACGGCTCATATTTCAAGATGCTCTTATAAAGCTTCTCCTGGTCTCCAAATAAAATATTTCTTTGTGTCGTAAGTATGGCAATAAAACATATCCACCCGATAAATATGATGACGAGTATATTTGATAAGGCTTCATTCTTCAAAGTCATAAATATCCTCAATCTATCGAGATAAAAAATAAATAAAATAAAAAATCCGAATAATGAAAAATAAAGCCAATGTTCATAGAATAGAGCTCGAAGCGGACTTAAGCCAAGAGATGTAAGGGTCAGGCCCAGCAGAAAACATCCCCAAGAAAAAAACCAGAGTCGAGTTCTGGCAAAATCCTTAACTGTCATAAAAATAACTCCAATAGTAATACCGGCTCCGATTAATGCCTTCATATAAAACAGGGGTCCGGCGGATTCTATGGCCCATCCGTTGCGCAAGCCCAGCGGGACAAATATCAATCTAAAATATAGAGTAATGAGCGACAAGAATATATATATTCTTTGGTTAAAATAAACTAAAGCCCCCATAAAAGAACCCTGAATAAAACTGCTTGTAGCGAGATCTAAAACATAAATCCTGATAATTATATAAGTTGTAGATATCACTATATAAGGAATGGCCTTTTTAACTGACCTGATCAGGGCCAACCAAAAACTTTCTTTATATACGAAAGTCATTAGAAATAAAATAAGATAGGCGGGGAATAGAAATCCTATCTCCATACTTAAAACAGATAATATTGCCAGCAGATAGGAAGACAGCTTATAGATGCTCCGATATCGGACATTTTCCTTCCCTGGCCACTTTTTATCTCCCAGTAAAAACATTACTAGAGCTAGAGACATTAAAAATACAGCCAAAGGAAGTCCTATGCCAGTTATGTATGTTACAGCTCCTGTCTGCAAGGGATGAACTAAGAATAACAGCGCAACCAAGAAAGCAAAGCTCCGTTTTTTTATAAAGGCATCTAGAATAATGAACATCAGAATGCCGTTGGCTATATGAATTAAGTTATTAGTCAAATGATAAGCTAACGGCTTAATGCCGCTTATGGCATAGCTGACTGTAAATAATATAAATAGAAGAGGACGGTAATAAGAAGATCCTACGGTTCTAAACTGATCATTATTAAAAGTAGCTTTTATATTATCCCAGCTAAACTCCTTAATAAAAATATTATTAACAATTAAATCATTATCATCCCAAAAAAGACCATTATTCAGATTTGGCATATAGACAAGAAAACCTATCGTAAATAAGATGGCTGCATAAGCCAGACTTTTTCTATTCATATTCGATTTCTTATTCATTTTATACTAGAATTCTAATATATTACAATCTAATCATGCCTAAAAACCCCAATTTCATCCTCGGTTTAACCTATTTTGGCCAGCACGACTCTTGCGCCGCTCTACTTAAAGACGGCCTGCTTATAGCCGCATCGGAAGAAGAGAGGTTTAGTAGAATAAAATACGACCGCTCTTTCCCGGAACAAGCTATAAAATTCTGCCTAAACCGAGCCGGCATTACAATCAATGAGATTGATCGTGTCGGTTTTTTCTGGCAGCCTTGGCGGGGCATTGCCAAAAAAATTATATATGCCACAAGAGGTCTGCCTGCATCGTTAGACAGGGGAACTAAAAATTCGCGGATACTATTTGATATGCTTTCGGCCAGAAGAATATTCCGGCAAAAAACTGGCTATAAAGGACGTTTTTATTTTATAGACCACCATATGACCCACATAGCTTCAAGTTTTTTCAGTTCTGATCTGGAAAAATCTGCCATTCTCTCTGTTGATGGCTCTGGCGAACAAACAACCTGCTGGCTTGGCGAGGCAGACGGCCAAAAATTCACTAGTTACAGCACAGTCAAATGGCCCAACTCTTTAGGCCATATCTATTCAGCGGCCACCCAATATCTTGGCTTTAATATTTTTGAGGATGAGTATAAAGTTATGGGTCTATCATCCTATGGAAAACCGGAATATTTGGATGAGTTCAGAAAAATTATCCGAAGCGACGGCAATGCTTCTTTCAAAATAGACTTAAGCTATGCAGATTATCAATATAGTAAGAAACGGTGGTATTCCGATAAGTGGTTGAGAAAATTCGGCCCCAACCGTCTCCCCGATGAGCCAATAACAAAAGTACATCAAAACATAGCTTCCAGCATACAGTCGCGCCTAGAAGAAGTTATATTAGAACTTGCTTCTTATACGATAAACCGTTCGGGCCTTAAATCCCTGTGCCTGTCCGGAGGAGTCGCCCTTAATTCCTTGGCCATAGGTAAATTATCAAAAAGTATGATCGCCAACAAAATTTATACTAATTCCGTTTCGGGAGATTCCGGCTGTGCACTGGGGACAGCTTATTATATTAATCATATAATTCTCGGGAATCGGGAACGCCACCCCCTTGCTCATGCCTATTGGGGAAGTGAGTTCTCCAATACTGAAATAAAAGATACCCTGAACAAAAGCAGTCTTAATTACACGATCCTAGAGAACCCCGCCAAAGAAGCAGCAAGCCTGGTAAGCCAGAGGAAAGTTATCGGCTGGTTTCAGGGACGGTCAGAGCTAGGTCAAAGAGCTCTCGGAAATAGAAGCATCTTAGCAGATCCGCGTAATAGAAACATGAAAGACCACATAAACTCTAAAATAAAAAACCGCGAGCCTTTCAGGCCCTTCGCGCCAGCAATTTTAAAGGAACATCAGGCGGAATATTTTGACTGGCAATCCCCAGTTCCATTCATGACTGAAGTGCACACGATCAAGAAAGACAAGCAAGAATTGATACCGGCCGTTGTCCATGTCGATGGCACCGGCAGACTGCAAACAGTCGATAAAGAAGTTAATCCCCTATTCTGGCAATTAATAAATGAGTTCTTTCAATTAACAGGCATCCCTGTTATCCTTAATACATCTTTTAATCTGCGTGGCGAGCCAATAGTTAACTCTCCCCGCAATGCTATTGACACTTTCCTAAAAACAGATCTTGATAACTTGATTATCGGCAAATTTTTAGTTAAAAGACAGTGATCGGATTCAAATGCGAATTTAGGCTAAAGTAATTTCAGCATAATGAAGTTTATAAAATCCAGAATATTTTCCTTTCTGCTTGGAATATCCATAGCATCCGTCACCGGTTTATATTTGCATATACACGACAAGGCCTTACTATCTGATTTAGTTTCTCGAGTTTCAGAAAAAAGAGAAGGTGGATTCAACTTAATCAGCCCCCTACTGGAATGTGCCCAAGATGAGACATCTTTTAAGGAACTGACTCCCTTTAAACAAAGGGTTATCGATCTTATAAATGGCTATAAAAAAGAGCTAAAGATATCCGAAGTATCTGTATACTTTCGGGATATGAATAACGGCCCCTGGTTTGGTATTAATGAAAGAGCGCAGTTTTCACCGGCGAGCTTATTAAAGGTTCCTGTTATGATCTCATATTTAAAAAATGCCGAGCACGATCCCGGTATTCTAAATAAGAAATATACCTATAAATCCAAAGAGCCTATCGCTCCCAATCTATTCATAGATATACCCGATGAGTATAAACTCGAGGATGGAAAAGAGTATACCGTAGAAGAATTAATTGAGGCAATGATTACAATATCCGACAATAACGCCAGCTCTATCTTGTCGCTTAACACCGATCCATTCCTTTTGAATAATTTTTTTTTAAAGCTAGGACTAACAATAGCGGACTCGGAAGAAAATTTTATGACCACGAAGGATTATGCCTCTTTTTTCAGGATATTATATAATGCATCCTATCTGAATAAAGAAATGTCTGAAAAAGCTCTGAGCCTAATGACTCCTAAACTCTTTAGGTACGGGATCGTAAATACTATTCCCCTGGAAATACCTGTTGCCAGTAAATTCGGTATCCGGTTGATATCTAAAACTGAGAAGCAATTTCATGACTGTGGTATCGTTTACTACCCCGGCCATCCTTATTCACTATGTATAATGACTCGGGGCGATGATTGGGAAAACATGGTTATGGTTTTACAAAATATATCTCTACTAGTTTATAAAGAGATCGACTCTCAATTTAATAGATAGCTTTTCCTAATTTAAATCAAACTCGGGAGCTGAAGCTCTCGGGTTTGATTTATTCCGACTAAGGCGACACAGATGGTTCGGGTGTTGCTTCCGGAGTCGGTGGCGGAGATTCACTCGGTGTCGGGGTTGGAGACGACTCAGTGGAGTGAGGGGGTGTTGCTAAGATTGAATATTTTGAAATTCTTTAATTGTTCTCTAAATTCAATATATTGCATTCTTTTATTGCTTACTTATTACCAATAATATGTATTTTTTAACATATCTTGGAATTATTGTATTTGATAACTTACTGAAACACAAGTTTAAGATGTGGATAAGATTTTACTGATTTTTCTTGAGATTATTCTTAGAGAGTCGACTCGGGAGTCGATTCTGGCGTAGGTTCGGGAGTAGGTGTTACTTCGGGCGATGGCTCTGGCGTCAATTCCGGGCTAGGTTCCGGAGTCGGTGTCAGAGTTAAGTCTGGCGTCGGTGTCGGCGAGAATTCCAAATTTGGTATCGGTGTAGCTGATGGATCTGGTGATGATTCAACTGTTGGTAATGGAGTCGGAGTCGGACTCGACATCGCTCCGTCCTTGATAGCCGAAGGCGAAGGACGAGGCGAAAACACCGTCTTTGCATCTTTAATCGCCAGCGAAATCCAACTAAATTGTACATCAAACGGCACGGGCTTATTAAGCTTAACGGTAAATCCTTTCGTACTCTTATTTGTGACGATAAACCTGATGTCATTATTGAATATCAGACTTTCCATTTCTTCCAGCGTAAATTGCCGATTGAATGAACTGCTCGCCATTATTTCAGCCGAAGATGAAGCATTTAAAGAAATCGTCGCATTCACCACCGGCTGATTGAGATATTCGCTTTCAAACGAAACACTGGCATAGGCTGAACCCGCCGTAATCACGACAAATCCTCCGGTATCAGAATTAAAGTACGGCCTTCCAAAGAAATTGACATCACTATTAAATATAACCGACTCCCCTTCCGATCCGATACTGTCCACTGTCAAACCGCCGTTGAATATAGCCGATCCCTCAACGCTCAACCCGGCACTCAGTGCTAAATCTTTACCTGAATCAAAACTGTTGCTTGCCAGAACAGCTATCTGAGCCGAGGCCGAAGCTAATTGAGCGCTGAATGAGGCCATCAGAGATTCGAATTCGGCATTCTTGCTTGATAGTACTTCAAGTCGACCGTTAAATGCCGTCAGTATGGGACTCTCAATATTATCGGCCACGATCCTGAATGCCGTCAGATTATCAAAGGAAGCACTGCCGGATACCGATAATTGCTCGCTAATCAATGATAATTGCTGACTAATGGCTAATAACTGCTGACCGGAGCCGAAGCTATAACTGCTTAATGCCGAAATTTGATCAGTTAGAATTTCCAGTCCTGATATCTGATTGGCATTTACTCTATCCGCCGTAACTTCTCCTGCAAAGAATGCATTTCCGCTGACATCGAAGGTGATTACCGGCTCATCCGAAGAACTGGCAACTTTTGATCCGATTGTTATTCTCCCTAATTCATCTAACCTCAAGTTCAGATCATTACCCAAGGATGGGCTTATTGAGTCAGCGAATAACTCTTTAACTGTTATTTTTGGCGTAATTATCTCAAGTCCCGCCGCCAGCCTGTCAGTCCAGATATCGTTAACGCTCCCGAACGTGACTGTTTCTTTCTGCCTTAATAACTCGGCAAGCAATGCTTCGCCAAAATCCTCCGGCGGATCGGCACCCGATGGAGATTCTCCCTCAGTACTTTCGTTGTTAGTAATAATTGTCTCCAGGCTCTCACCGTTAAAATAGCCATTTTTAATAAAGGCGATAGTGGTACCCGGCTCTATATTATTATAGTACATCAAAGCTTGGCCTATTATCGGTCCGGCCCGCGTTGCCTTCATCGCTACTCCCGGAACGGAAGAAGTTGTCAGATAATCCCCCGGCTTTATTATTCCATTTTCTGCACTGACCTTTACCGGAATACGCCCGGCCAAAGCAACCGGCGTCCAGCGATGACCGACATTATTTTCCTGAAGTTCTCCTATTACAAGTCCGGGCTTCTTGGAAACAACACCAACCGCGTTCTTGTCATAAGAACCGCTGCTCTTCTTAACTCCAGCATCGACAGACTCATCAACACTGACGAGATCTCCTGTCTCAAGTGTTTCATCGGTGTAATATATTTCCGCCAAATCAGCGCCGGTTACCTTAAAAGCAACCACGCTACTTGTATCCTGTATGGTCGGACCATCAGTAGAAGTCCCAGCAGATTGGGCAAACATAAAGCTTACGCTCGGAATAGGTGAAGTTAGAGTACCGGTAATAATTGCTCCGTTGATTATAAAAGTATCATTAGACGTTACTCCTATTAAATCACGGCTATTGCCATTGCCACAGGCTGTTGGAGTCGAAGTACCGGCATTCTCCAAATCAATCACATCCCACCAGCAGGCAGTAGTTGTGGTAGGTTGATTAATTCCAAATTTATAATCAGCATATGTATTAGTGGAACCTAGAATCCAGAATTGGAATACCCACTGCTCATTTGAACCTACCGAGAAAAAAAGAGTATCGTCATATATCAGCACAGTCGAATTAGCTGTAAATAGTTGATCAGCCGTCTTTACTTTTGTGATTGACTCGCCACTACCGGCACTGACACAAGAAAATGAACCCGCATCCCAGCCAAGAGCTTCACCCGAATCGTTACAATCTCCCACGCCGGTGAATGCTGAGCCTGTAATACTAGACGCCGAGGCATATCCGCCTACTTCAAAATTACTGGAAATCGACGCACTCTGGGAATTCGTATTTACGGTAAATACGCTTATATTCGATCCGTTCCTAATATCTATCGCCGAATCAGAAGCAATATTCATAAATAGCCCGCCGGATGCGCTGAATCTGGTTAGCATCGTTCCGCTTGAGTCCTGTAATTCTAACAAATTACCAGTTTGGCTCGTTCCTCCCGTTATCGTTATACCGGAGTTGCTTGCTGAAGCTGTTGTGTCAATGACAAAAATATCATCAAAAGTACCGCCGGTTCCATCTGTTACCACAAAAGCTCTGGCACTGGACTTATTTATTCTTACAAAACTATCAAATTGCGCTGTTGCGTTTACCTCTAAGTCCCCGCTTATTAGCAAATCGTTGGGGGCTGATACCCAATTTAGATAACCAGTAGTATCTGTTCCGAATCTTGAATAGGCTTGGGATGAATAACCTCCTACCTGTAATGTATTGCCGGTTAAGAGATAAGAGGCGGAGGCGGTGCCTTGGACTTCGAGGACGGTGGTGGGAGTAGTTGTATTGATACCGACTCTCGGACTCAGGAGATTATTGGTAGCACCCGTTATACCATAGACAGTCAGAATCGGAATTGAATCTATTTGAGCCGAATAACTCATTATAGTATTAGCTGAAGCTGAAGTAATCTCCATGTTCGTCCAACTTACAATACCGGCGTTATCTTCAAACGACATCGGGCCGGTTCTAAGAGTATCGATATCCGTAAGTCCAGTACTAGCGATAGAGAATACTTCGATATTGTTGCCATTTAAGATGGAAAGTCTATCGGTTGTACCTGCGCCGGTAGCGTTTGATTGAATAGTGAATTTCTTTTCGACATCAGAACCTGACTGGAATACTAATGAAGCTGTTGCGGTATTGTATAGACCTACGAATCCATTAAAGGCCGCTGAAGCGTTTACTTCAAAGCCTCCGGAGATTAATAAGTCATCTGTATCTATAATTGTTCCTGCATGGGTAGTAGTATCTGTTCCGAATCTTGAATAGGCTTCGCTGCTGTAACCTCCTACCTGTAATGTATTGCCGGTTAAGAGATAAGAGGCGGAGGCGGTGCCTTGGACTTCGAGGACAGTGGTGGGGGTGGTAGTGCCTATACCCATGAAACCGGATGGACTAATTATAAATCTTGGAACTATATTTTCAATAACAAAAGATCCTGCACCAGTACCACTATAATCGTTACCAGTAGAGATAAGTAGCCATTTTTCACCACCAGTATCCGTTGACTCTAAATCAATACCTGCCCCTATTGTATCTGAAGTAGTGATAACTAGAGACTGCGTCCCATTAAAAGCCTCGCCGTTTGAGTAGCCCCCTCCGCTTATAACTAACCTGCCATTCGTACCTATCACCGATGTTCCGATACCAACTGCATTTTTTGTTCCATCTACATAGAACGTATTAGATATGGATGCGACTATTCCCGAACTTGATGCAATCTCAAAGAAAGCTTCGGGAGTGGTATCTCCTAATCCGAATCTTCCGAGAGAGGCTGAGGAGAAGATGGCAAACATTGAATTAGTGGTTCGGTCATAGAATTCTATGTCATTGGAGAAGCTTGCTCCGTTTCTGAATTCCCATTGGGAGGTAATGGCTTGTTCCATGCTTCTTGATGCCGGGCCGTTAGTCCAGTCTAATCTGACATATGAGGTGGAAGAGGCGTTGGTGACGGTGAAGTGTCCTCCGTCAAAGGTTAAGGTATCAATATGTGAGGAAGTCTGGGCTGAATCTCCGGTAAGAACTCCGTTAAAGATGGTATTGGTATCGGTATCAATATCCGTTCCGCAAGAGAACTGTCCGTTGGCATAGGTTATCTTCTGGGAAGGGGTGCAGTTTACTAATCCTCCGCCCTGATATGAATTGGCGGTTAATCCTTTAGCGATGTTAAGAGATCCTGTAAAGGAAGAGGAGGTGGTGGTGGCATTGATTGAGAAGATATTGGAGATACTTGCGACTATTCCCGAACTTGATGCAATCTCAAAGAAAGCTTCGGGAGTGGTATCTCCTAATCCGAATCTTCCGGAGGATACAGATGAGAATTTAGCAAAAGCATTTCCTCCGATATCATTGGCAACGATATCATTACCAAATATCCAGTTTCCAGTGATGGTTACGTTATCTGAAGCGGTTAGTCCGCCTCCTCCGGAATCAACTCCGCAATAGAATCTTCCCGTAGTGCTATCCCAGCCTAAAGCCTTGGCTTCATCATCACAATCAGCCATTGTTATGCCTGTGGCTTTATCAATCAATGAGAATTTAGATATAGATGCTGTTCCTGATACTTCGAAGTTACCAGTGAATTGATTAGATGCTCCTTGGACTAAGAGAGAGCCTGTTATTAGGAGGTCATCTGCTGAAGCAAAGGTAGAATCGGTGGTTGTGCCAGTTCCGAATCTTGAATAAGAAGTTGTACTGTAACCTCCTACCTGTAATGTATTGCCAGTTAAGAGATAAGAGGCGGAGGCGGTGCCTTGAAATTCTGCAGTAGT
>Ga0209541_10010737_pt1 | contig 14508 bp, 15 predicted proteins | sample RifCSPlowO2_01_FD_184027 | JGI IMG/M metagenome (GOLD analysis project Ga0209541, IMG submission 184027) | Groundwater microbial communities from Rifle, Colorado - Rifle CSP2_plank lowO2_0.1 (SPAdes) (version 2) | ecosystem: Environmental > Aquatic > Deep subsurface > Groundwater | place... | reverse complement strand
AACCAAGGCATAGCCGAAGAGAAGCAGCAGTTCTTCCATAAACAGATTTAGGGCGCTGCCGTAAAGAAGAATCTCTTTCAGTAAGGATTCACTGATAACAAAAGGGCTGTAAACTGTAACCTGCTTAATCAAAGAAGGAACGCTTTCTAATGGAAGGATGATTCCAGAGAAGAATAAGAATAAGCTGCCGAGAGAGACGGCAGTTAAAATAGCAGTGTCTTCTGTAGAAAAGATGTATCCTCCCAGCATGCCTAAGAAGGTAAAGACTGAAGCGGCTAAAAACAAGACTAAAAGCATAGCGGGAATATTTTCTGCTCCCTGCCAAGAAAAAAAATACCAGGAGATGGTAAAGATGATAGCTGTTTGAACAATTATGACTAATAAAGTAGTGATATAATTAGCAAGGATAAAAGTAGTTTTGCTGACCGGGGAAATAAAGTTGCGGAAATGAGCGGGACTATGCTTTTCCATCATCACTAAGGTAGTTCCTAACAAAAGGCCTACAAACATCATGACGATGATTAGTAATGACGGGAAAATATAATTAAGATAAGTTTTTTTAGCAGTAGTGTATTCTACCTTAGTGACCAGCGGATTAACAATAGTAGCAGCACTGCTTACTTTGACATCAGAAAGAGAAGAGACGACTTCTCCCATTGTCTGCTGAAGAACACTAAGGGCTGCAGAATTGACATCTAAGGAGCTTTTAATGGTGGAAACTTCTTTAATAATGCCCTCTTTAAGAGTGGCGGCGGCTTGTAATTTATTGTTAGCGGCAATCAAATCGTTCTTTACAATGGTAAATAATGAATTAAATGTGGTATAACTGCCATTGCCGGAAAATTCCTTGTCGATGTTTGCCAGATTAATAATAGAACCGTCTAAATAAGTAATGATGCTGTTCTGATCAGAGCTGCTAAGATTTAAGCTGGTTATCTGGCTCTTGGCCGAAGCCAAAGAGGCGCTTATCTTGCTGGATTCTTCCGTAATCAAAGATTTTAAAACAGTAAGAGAAGATTCGTTATATGCGCCCCCCACTAAAGCTACATCTATTCCGCCTAATCTCTGGTTGGCAGAGTCAATGGCAGCAGCTGCCGCAGTTTCCCGGCTTTTAATTTCTTCTGCTAAAGCATGTTTATCACTTAACTTTGTTTTGGCAGTATTAATCTTGTTAAGCAGCTCTTCAGTAAGGGAAGCGCTAATCTCTTTAGATTTGAGGTTTAATTTTGTGTTGATAGTGTCTGAAACCATCCAGACGAGATTGACATCACTTTGATCAGCATAAAAAATCACTTCTTTTTGAGTATTATCCGTGATAGTCAAATCTGTAGGGAGGGAAAGACAGGTGTTGAGATAACCTAACTTCAAATCCGCGAGACAAGTTTCAGAAGAGTTATATCTGACAACTTTAAATTCTTGTTCTGAAAGAACATCAATTACTGGCTGGGCTGTGTCTAAATTGGATGAAAAAACCCCTAAAGTCAAACTGTATGTTTTGGCATGATTATAAGCTGAGCCGACCAATAAAAAAAGAAGGATGGGGGCAATGATGATAATCAGAGCCGAAGCTTTAGAGCGGAGGATAAGGCGGATATTTTTATTGATGGTTCTGAGTAAATTCTTCATTGTCTATCACCTGTCTTTTTTCTATATGGGCGGATTCTATCTGACTGCTGCTTCGAATACTTCCCGTAAGCTAGGCTTGCGGATATTGAACTTATTGATAGTGATGCCTTTGCGGCGGCTGAGAAGGACTAGCCGAGCTATAGCTTCTTCGGTTCTCTTGGTAAAAAAGACTACTTCCTTTCCTTTATCTATTGCTTCCTCGACATTTAGACTAGAAGCTTCTCTTAACAAGGCTGAATTGTCGCTTGATTCTATATGAATAGCATCGCTTTGGTTTAGGGAGTTTTTGATCTCTTCCATGGAGCCGCATTGGACCATCTTTCCTTTTTTTAAGATAGCAATCTTGTTGCAAATTTTTTCTATCCCTTCTAAGAAATGGGAAGAAAGGATAACTGTACTGCCCTGTTGGTTGGCCGTCTTAATCAGATTCATGATCTCATCTTTCATAATCATATCTAAATCTGCAGTCGGTTCATCTAAAATAAGGACTTTAGGCTTGTTGGCGAGACCGCAGGCAATGTCTAATCGCCTTTGCATCCCGACAGAAAGATGCTCTGCCCGGCGATGTTTATATTCGTTGAGATTAACGAAATTGAAAAGATTATCCATATTGGATTTCATCACTTTGGTCGGAACATTATGCAGGCGGCTGAAATAAGCAAAATTTTCTGAAGCGGTTAATCTCGGATAAAATGAATAAAGCTGGGTAGTGAAGCCAAAATTCTTTTTGACTTCGGCCAGATGATTATGCAGAGGTTTATATTTGCTGCCGTCTAAAGAAAACATCACTTTTCCTCCGTCCGGCTCAAGGAAGCCGATAAGGGTGTTTAGTAAGGTTGTTTTTCCAGAGCCGCTTTGGCCGATAATTCCGAAAACATCTCCCTGCTCAACATCAAAAGAGATATTGTCTAAAATAAGCTGGCCGTTCAATTCTTTGCTGAGATTCTGAACCTTTATCAATTCCATCTTGACCTCTTTGTGCTAGGAACAACAAATCTGCTGATTTTATAAAGCTTACCTTTTTAAATTACTAACTTTTAGTATTATATCTATGCAAAGTCTTACTCATGCCTATCTGGTCTTGAACCTTGTCAAAGGAGACGGCCTGAACCGTAAACAAGAGAATGATTTAATCTTGGGAAGTATCATCCCCGATATTTCTGAACTGGGCTGGGGAAAAGAGAAACATACCCATCGTTCAGGATGGGAATTTTTGAAAGCTCATCCGAAGTATCCTCATTTTGCTTTAGGGATGATCACCCACGGAGAAAGTCCCCAAGGATTAGATTATTATACCCATCGTTCGGTTACGGGGTATTTAGCTCGGAAGAAAAAAAAAGTTTTAGAGATTATTCACCGGTATCCTGAATGTTGGGCGGGTCTGAACGAAGATGCGGCAATGCATAAAATCATTGAATTTTCTGTGGAAATTCTGGTGGGAGAGAAGAATAAATGGCTGATCCGAAAAGTGAATAACGCTTTCCGCAGCCGTTATGTCCGCCGGCCAGTGCAGAGCTTTTCTAAGTTTTCTAAAGTAAACCCTAATCTGTGCTATGCCCTAGACAATGAGCATCTTCAAGGCTGGTTCAAGAGCTTTAAGAATACACCTACAGCGGCCGCTCTTTGGCTGAATCTGATCAGCTGGCGAAAGTTAAAAGACCTGCCTACAGACAGCTTCTGGAACAAGCTGCGGCTTTATCTGCGATTTTCCTATTTTTATGCTCTTAATATAATGACTCCTAAACAGAGATATATCCGAATGTTTACTGAAGTAAAACAATATCTGCGGAAGGATTATCTGAAATTTTTAGATGAAGTTGAGAAGAAATTGATTAAAACAAAAACCGAAGTTTATACTTATGCGCAAGAACATGGAAAAGAAGATGATTCTGCGAAGAGAAGCTTCCAGCAGTTTTGGCACCGCTCCCGAGAAAAGATCCGTGGAAGAGTTGCTCGCCTGCGGCATCGTCAATATCGATAAGCCGGCCGGGCCGAGCAGCCATCAGGTGACTGCCTGGGCAAGGGAGATTCTGGGAGCAGAGAAAACAGGACATTCCGGCACTTTGGATCCCGGAGTGACAGGAGTATTGCCTACAGCGACAAATAAAGCAGTGAAAGTGCTGCAATATCTTCTTTTAGCGCAGAAAGAATATGTGGGAATCGGTCATCTGCATAAGCCGGTGGAAGAGGCGAAGATCAAGAAAGTTTTAGAAAAGTTTATCGGAGAGATTACCCAGCTGCCGCCGAGAAAATCTGCAGTGAAACGCCAGGAGCGGAAAAGAAGCGTCTATTCTTTTGAAATCTTGGATATCGAGCATCAGGATTTTCTTTTTCGAGTGCGCTGTCAATCGGGAACGTATATCCGTAAATTAATTCATGATGTAGGCAAGGAATTAGGAGTGACAGCCCATATGGCGGAATTGAGACGGACTGCAGTAGGCAGTTTTACCGAGGAGAATATTGCATCACTGACGGATCTGAAAGATGCTTTAGTTTTTTTAAAAGAAGAAGGGAACGAAGAATTGCTGCGAAAAATTATTTTTCCTTTGGAAAAAGCAGTAGAACACTTACCAAAAATCTTAGTTTTTGATACAGCATTAAAAAGTTTGACTCATGGAAGAGATTTGGCTCTGCCGGGGGTGGCATCTTTTGAAGAGTTTACCGTCGGAGAGACAGTGGGAGTCTTTACTTTGAGAGAAGAGCTGGTGGCAGTGGGAAAAGCAAAAATTGATTCTTCTGAAGTGCTGTCTGGAGAAAAAGGGATTGTGGTAGAGACAGAAAAAGTTTTTTTGGAAGAGATAAAATGAAAAAATCTTTCTCGTCGAAGAAGTTGATTTGAAAAAATAATAATTTTTAAAAAAGTAATTTCTCCGTCGGAAAAATAAAAATCGTAAAAAAAGAAATCTTTTTAAATAAAAAAACATTTCTTCTTTCCAGAAAATAAAAAAAGAGGATAGATAAGAAAAATATGAAACTAATAGCATTAACCAATCCTGATATACATGGCGAAGAACAGCGCCTTTATTCCCAAGATAAAGTAATTATTCAAACGCTGAAGAATGCAGGGCATGAAGTGCACCACTATTTTTATGATAGAAAAGTATTGGATATCTTAGGAAAAAGTTTTATCTTCAATCTTTGCGACAGTTTTCCTGATGGAAGGGAAGAATATGCCTATGTAGGGCTTCTGGAGCAGAAAGGCTTTTCCTTTACCGGCTGTCCGGCAGAAACAGTTTATCTTTGCCAGAGCAAGTTCCGCCAGAAGGCGGTTTTTGAGGATAATGGCATAGCCCATCCCCATTATCAACTGTTTACTTCTCCAGAGCAGGAGTTTACTCTGCAGTTTCCAGTAATCCTTAAACCGACCCAGTCTAATGCCAGCATCGGGATTGATGATGATTCGGTAGTTTTCAATGAGAAAGAACTGCGGACGAAATTAGCGGCAGTGATGGAAGAATTTAAGGAAGTAATGGCCGAAGAGTATATCGACGGCAGGGAATTCTGCGTGCCCATGATGGGCAATGAAAGCCCGGAAGTGCTTAATATCCTGGAGATCAATTATGCTGATGAGTATTTCCTAGACAAGCCGAAAGTGCTTTCTTATAAAGCCAAATGGAGCCGGAACAGCAATGCTTTCAAGCATACTTATTCTATGCTGGCGGAAGGGTTGAATGAGAGTGATAGAAAGAAAGTGATTGATTTAGCGCTCTCTGCATATAAGGCCATGGGCTGCCAAGGCTATGCTACCGCAGATATTCGAATGAATTCTCTGGGAGAGCCGTTTATACTGGAAGTCAACCCTAACGCCTACATTGCTCAAGAGAGTGACCTGGCCAAAGCGGCCGCTTCGAAAGGGATGAATTACGAAGCATTTTTGGGTAAGATTCTGGAATTGGCCAAAGAGAGATGCGGGTGGAAGGAAGAGGCCGAGACGGCGCAACCGGTGGAAGTGAAGGTTTGAATGCTTTCTAATATAGGATTAAACTAAATAGAGATAACATTGTGTTTAAGAATAAGTCTTAGATTGAGACAAAACACTTTTATATTTGGAAAGAACGGTCTTAAAATGCCTTGCTAATTAAGCTCAAAATGAAAAAAGAAAATATCCCTATTTTACAGAAATCATTTGAAGACTGTGCTCAAACAGTTGACGAGATAGAATTTTGGCATGCTCGTAATCTCCAAAAATTGGTATATTATGATGAATGGAGAAATTTTCTTAAGGTTATTGAAAAAGCTAAAATCTCTTGCAAAAATGCTGGGCAGAGAATAGAAGATCATTTTGTTGGCATCAACAAAACGATAGCCATGCCTGAAGGCGCCTCTAAAGAACTCAAGAAGATGCTCGAATTAGGTGTAATTGAGCCTAAAGGAGAAGGTAAAGCTGTATATTACATAGCCAAAACAGGTTGACGTAATGGTTGACGTAAGAGTTGACGCAAAATGACCTACAAATTCAGCCCATCAAGTTTAAGTTTACTGAAAGATTGCCCTAGATGTTTCTGGCTCAATTTCAACAAGAACATTAAACGTCCAGATTCAATTTTCCCATCTCTTCCAAGTGGAATGGATAAAATTCTGAAAGAGCATTTTGACAGATTTATGAAAAGAGGAGAATTACCACCAGAACTGCAAAAGCTACATGGTGAAGTAAAGCTCTTTGATAATGAAGAACTACTGAAAGTCTGGAGAAGCAATTTTAAAGGCATTCCTTGGACAGATAAGAAAGGCAATCTTATTCATGGAGCAATAGACAATCTTCTCCAGAAAGGCAAGAAACTAATTGTCCTGGATTATAAGACCAGGGGATATCCATTAAAAGAAGATACTCACGAACATTATCAGGATCAGATGGATATTTACAACTTTCTCCTGAGAAAGAATGGCTATGAAACTGAGGATTATACCTATCTGTTGTTTTATCATCCAAATAAAGTCCACGAGAACGGCGATGTGGATTTCCATAAAGATTTGATAAAGATTAAAGTCAACATCAAGAACGCGGAGAAGATTTTAAAGGATGCAGTGGAAGTTCTTGAAGGAGAAATGCCAAAAGCCGGAGAGGAGTGCGGATTTTGTAAGTGGAAAGAGAAGGTTAAAGTTTGATTATATAATTTTTTTACTCCCCCTATTCATGTGTCACATTTTAATTTATATTTAAACTTGCATTGTTTAAATATTACACTCGTGGAGTGAGTAAACGATCATTACGTATTGATAATCTCCTCGTTATGTATTAAATCGAGAAATGGCTTAAGTTCTAATTCTGTTTGTTTAATGAATTGGATTAATTCATTAGGTTTTCCAAGAATGGGGTCATTGGAAAGAATTGATTTTCCAATACTTATTCCCGGAAGATATTCAATATTTAAATAATTTTTTAGACAATTAAATCCGTCTTCTGTTTTTAATTCGGAAAACTTAAATGTTTTTGGATCGATCCACTTTTCATTACCTCTTCCTACTTTTTGCCCTTCCCTCATGGAAACTCGTTTATAAACCAACAAACTTAAATCTCGATATGTATCAAAAAGAGGGAGATATTTATCTAACTTAGAAAAAAAGTAATACACGGGCGTTCTTTTACGGTTTATTCGACCATTTCTAATAACAGCATTAATTCTCAATTCTTTCTCGTTAATTTCAATTGTGAAGTTACATTGTGATAAATATGACTCTTTTAATTTAATCGGAAAATCATCTCTTTTAATTGCTAACCACACCCTAGAATCATCATGTTTTTGCATATTCCCTAGACCAAATTTAACGTAATGGTGCAGTCCTTCGTCTTTCTTATTCACTTCTATTATTTTATTAGCCAATAATCCCATTTTTGCCTTTAAAATCTGTTTCTCTTCATCTTCAACGTCTTTTTTCTTCAACTTCCCCACAATCTCAAAATCATTCTCATCAAAACCACAAAAATCACTAACGCCAATGATTTCTAAATATTCTAAAAATTGATTAAGAAACTCTTGCATTTCTGATTTTAATTTTAATATCTTAAAACTGGAGTATACCTCTCTCCAAGAAATAAACTTAACCCGGTTATCCTTTAAAAAATCTTCTTCTGGTTTATTCTTTCCAATCAATAATAAAAGATCATCAGTTCGTAAATCTTTGAGATGATTATTGATTTGAGATTTATCCCACAAAGCATCGATTTTTGTTTCAATTACAATTGATTTAGCGTTTAGTCTAATTAACCCATCCGGTCTACTTTCCGAACCATTACATTGTAATCCGAATGAAACTACTGGAGACTCTTCTAACCCAATCATCGACAAAAAACAATTTGAGATGTTTTTATCGTTTAATTTATTAGAAAATTCTAGTACGTTTATAAGACTCTTTGTAGCGTTATCTTCTAATTGATTCTCGTTTAATTGTTTTCTGTTACTTGGTCCACGATAGTAATAAAATAAATTTTGATGGCGGTTTTTTATCATTTTTTCAGTTTTAATTTCTTTGTTCTATCTTTTTCATCCTTGCCTATACTCCATAACATAAAATCAAGTATCTTTGCATCGCTTATTTTCTCTGCCCGATACGTTTTCTTAATTTTGTGGATATGTTCTTGTATCTGACTATCTTTTAATAATAAACCAAATTTTTCTTTTAATAAGTTATACGTCTTGATGCACCTGGTTAAATCTGATTTTTTGGGGGGAAGTTTAAACAAGGAAGCGATGTTGGAATCATAGATAGGTAGACTATTATCGAGAGTATGTAAAAGTTTTGTTGCAAAGCTTAATTGATAACTATTGTAACCCTTTAGAGTAGGATACTCATACAACGTTATTAAAATTTTCTGAAGTGAGTTTTCTTTACTTTCTAACAACTTAAAATATTTATTTTTACATTCTTCACGTAGACCAGCATTATTCAGGCCATAAAATGATTTATAAACAAAGCGGAAAAATTTATCATTAATTTTCGCCGGAAAGTTTTGTTGTATAAACAGATATACTTCGATACTTTCTCGTATGTTTCGGTTCCACTGTAAGATTAATGATTTTACGTTCATTACATTTAAAGGATACCTTGGGCTTTAGCCCAAGTCAGTAGTACGTTATCCTTTCCTCCGTAAGTTTTTTCTATTCTGTTTAAGTATAAAATGGTGCGCAACGAACTAGGCGCACGCACCAAATCCCATAACAAATTAGCGTGAGCCTTAAACATTTTCGCTGTGCGGAGGCAACAAAAATGGAAGGTTTGAAACATTTTGGCCACGCCGTTGGCAAAAACTGCTTCCACCTTGTGTGGAAGCCCAAATACGCTAAAGATCCGATGAGGATTCCCGGCATACGCAGGGATGTCGAGTTCTTTTTGCGCGAGGTTTGTGAAAGATACCATTTTGAAATTTACGAATCGAGCATTCAGCCCGATCATGTCCATCTGTTTTGTGACCTTCCTCCCACCATGTCCATAGCCAAAGCCTTGCAATTATTAAAAGGTTACTCTGCTTATGCCATAATGCACAAGCATCCATGGCTGCGAAAATATTTTCGTAAAGGACATTTCTGGAGCCCTGGAAAATTTTTCCGCTCTGTTGGGAACGTCACTGCTGAAACGATTCAGCATTACATTTCCCAGTCGCAGGGAAGCTGGAATAATTTACAACAAAGGAAAGTTACTTCCTTTGCTTAACCATTAGATACCCCGCCCTTTAGGGCGGGGAGGTTCATTTTCTTTGATGAATTCTTTTATTCGAAGTATATGCAACTTTCATCTCTCCGGTGCAGTTATTAACCCATAAACTGCAAGGGTTCACTTAATCATTTCTTTGTCTTTTTTTCCATTTTCCTCAAATAAGCTCGGTTCATCATCTTTCTCTTCTTCTTTCAGCACTCGTCTGAGCATCACTTCCCAACTCAAGTCCAAGAGCTTCTCCATCTTTTTGGCCGCGCTTGTTCCCAAAAACCGGTTTTCAGAGTCTATCAATAGGAATTCCCACGGCAAATAACAAAAATCTCCGCCCTCTTCTGAGATAAATCCCCGTCTAGCCAACCGTTTCAGGTTCACTCTGGCTGAATTGCTGTTCCGCCATCTTAGAATTTTCCGATGGATTCCCTGCGATCCTTCGTTTTGCTGGAGATAAGCCATCGTTAAGAAGTTCTCTGGAGTAAGCACTTGAGAAGTTCGCTTCCATCTAATTTCGCCCTTTATCTGGGCCATATTCTTTTCTTTGTGGAAATTAAGCCAAAAAAGCTCCGGATCATTGACCAAACGGTGAATCCGAGCGGCAATCTTCTCCGGCCGCCCCTTCACCGTTGCGCTGTGCATTACTCCCGTCATCAAACTTATGATCACTAAGAAGCTGATCCCTCCACCTTTAAGATATTTTCCTGCATCGAATGGTTCAGAAGCGGGATAAAGAAACAACACCGGCAGGACGATCAAAAAAGCAAATATGCACATCCCTGCTAGGAAAATAAGGGGAAAAATAGTTTCGCTTTTCCAAAAGGTAGTATAATAGTCTATCTTCTTTCCCAAGATTTCCTTAATTTTTCCTTCCGTTACCTTAAACGTCAGCATAGCCATAGAAAAACACCTCTGCTTTTAATATTTATGACATCTGTCACGCAGGCAGAGGACAGTTGTATTATTAATAAAGCCCGTTCTCAAATGAATCAAAAAAGTCAAATGACGGGGTGATACTATGAACAATATTGTTGCGAGTATTAGTCAAGAGAATGAATGTATTCCTACAACATTTCATATCGGAGGGAATACGTTTAGCCACTTCTTTCGGCCAATGGTGGAAACAACCTTGGCGGTAGGGAAAATTAACGCCCCATATTTAGATCCGATGATGATTATCTCTCCCAGAGGAATGCTTTGCATAGCTAAAACAGTAAGAGAACGAGGAGATGGAGAAGGAGCAGTTTACTTCCTTTCTAATGATATTACCTCTGATAAAACCAGCTATATTTGTATGGATTTTAATAAACGCTTTTTGGATTTCTGTCGGGCTGTTCGAAACAATGATATTCTTCAGATTGGGTTTGGCAGAAAGTTTTACTTTTTGAATGTTACCAGAGCAAAGAAAGAAAAACTTATTATATTCAGCGAAAAAGTCATTTATCGTGGTAGAGCAAATCATATTCAGGACATTCAAAAAGAAATTAATTTTGCTTTAAAATCACTAGCAACGGCCCCCTATGATTGGACAGGCACTATAACCGTTCCTGCAAGAGAAATAAAGAAATTCTATCAAAATGTCTGGAAGTATCAGCATCGGGCGGTTTTCTATCACATACTCCAAAACGATAACGCTTTAGTTATCGCTTATTCTGAGGATGCATTAAGAGAAATGTTTGATTCGGCTTTAGCTGGGTTTGGAATAGAAACGCCTAAAAGAAGATTTTTTATGGTCAGACAGTTTGTGAATGGAGAAGATGGAATAAAATGTTCTGGTGAAGGCTCAGGAACTTTCCGAGCTAATTTTAAAGTATTGTCCGATTTAGCCTATTCCGGGTTAGATTTTGAGCTTTCTTTTGGAACTAATAAAGCACCATATGGGATAACTGTAAGAAATGATAAGCACTGTTTTAGGATGATTTGTGAAAATACTATAAAAAATGAGGATTTACTGCAACAGGACTTACAAAAAACACTATTGGGATTAACAACCATGAATCCAGTTAAGATAGAAAAGTTTGGAGATAGATTGTTGGATATGGTAGAATGAGGAAAATGGCTAAAACTGTCCGCACCGTTCCTTTTGATTACCAAAATGAACTGAACAAGTTCTTGAATAAATATAAAATTCCGCGAGAAGATATCATAGACATCCGCCATCATTGGAACATGGGCTACCCAGTTTTTGTCCTTACGCTTTACGCTGATAAAAAGCTTGACACGACCATCGAGGCTCAGCGAAACCAGTTTAATAAAGAATATGACAAAGTGTTTATTGTTTTATACTGTATCATAGGATTACTATTCTTAGGCACGTTCCTCTGGTGGCTTTGGGGGAGAATATGATTATCCACTTCAATTCAATCACTGCGCCACTAATACACGTTTCGAAAGTGGCGGAGAGATTATCCTAATCTCTTTTCATATTTTATAAAGAATTCTTCTCTCAGTTCGTTCACCTGCTTCATAATCGGGATAGTTAAACCGCGCTCTTCCAAAATATCCAATCTTTCACCTATCCACGTAATCCAAACGTCATGACCCAAGATTCTTACCTGGTTTTTTATCTCTTCCAGAATTATTTCCCATTTCAGCCCTTTTTTTGCTAAGGAAATACAATCTTCAATGTCTCCTTCACGTTCAGTAAAGTTCTTAAAAACAAAAACATCTTCTTCAGAACATAAAGAAACAGTTAGATGCGCTAATCCTAATATTTTGTGAGCCCGTTTTTGCATAGCTTCAGACAGGACAAAGCCCTTGCATACGATTCGGTGGAATAAGTCTATCCTAAAATCATCACGGATAAATATCTGACTAAGACAAAAATTTTTGTATTCGTTTTCCGTTATCTTGCCTGAGAAGCCTATCGTTTTCAGCGTTAATTCTACCTCCTGGAATTCTTTGGATTCATCCACTACAATGTCTATGTCTTTTGTGACCATCTTCAATTTATGGTAAAGCAGCATAGCTCCGCCTATAACAAAGAAGTGCGCTCTATTGGAGAGAGATTTATCTATCTCTTCGAACAATCTTTCCAATTCTTTAAAGTTTGATATCATATATCTCCGCTTTTTCTTTTATCTCCGTCAATAAAGGATATCCGGGAATACGCTTTCCCGTTAACACCATCTTTATTTCTTTTAAAACAGGATGCTTCACTTTTTGAAGCGCTTTTTTATGTTTTAGATAGAATAATACTAAATATATCAAATCTCTTATTTCTTTTTCTTTTTCTGCAATGTACAAAGAGTGGACAAAAACTTCTTTTTTAGACAATTTTTTTTTAGGAAGAACATAATATCCCACTGGAGAAAGTATCTTTATGCCGTATTTTTCATACGCAGAAAATGCTGTGGGAGCAGCATCAAGATCTTTCGGGTTAGAAAAAACTATTTCTTTTTCTGTTTTAAAATAAATAGTGGAATTTGCCGGAACTCGAGGGTCGATATTTTTTTCATATTCTTTTAGTTCTCTAATAAAATTTGCTACCACGACCCAGAGTTTATCCTGAAGAACATACCTTTTCTGCTCCTTTCTCAGCAAGCTGATTTTTTTCGCCTGCCTTATCTTTTTTAAAATTTGAGTCCGGCTCATCTTTGAGACATTTTTTAATTCCTGCAAACTTTTTGGCTCAGTAAGATAAGAAAGAAGAAGCAGCCCGGAATCAGAAAACGGTTCGATTAAAGAAGGAAATTCTCTTAAACTTTGCAGTAAGAGACTGCTTGGGGTGTTTTTAATCGGTTCATATTCCCTTCGGGAAGAGGTTATCCATCCTTTTTTGATTAGTTTTTGGCCAGAGCGATATATCTGAGGCAGACTCTTGTTTAAAGCTGAAGCTATCTCTTTTGTTTTATTGTTCCCTTCGGCCAGTTGAGCCAAGATTCGCAGTTCGGTTTTTGAAAGCCTCATTAGTACGCTAAAATGCATCTTATTTATAATTGTTTTGCATTTTAAAGGACTTTTTAAGAGCGTATCCTTGCTCGTGTTTCAACTAAATGAGCCGTTAAATCCGTTTTAAGTTCACTTCAGCTCAATCACCGCCCCAGTCCATCCCGGGTTGATGACGGCCGTTCCTCCAATCTTGCCGGCCTTTCCGGCATTCTCGTGGATGTGGCCGCATAAGGCCAGTTTCGGCCGAGCTCTTTCTATAAACTTGCGGATATCCAGATTTCCTACAAAGTAATTCGCATTCATCTCGTCTAAAGGAGTGCCGAACGGAGGAGCATGAGTAACCAGAACAATCTTTCGGCCGGTATGCTGCCGCAACCATTCCCGAGCAGTTTTGCGAAAGTTGGCATCTTCTCTGGCAAATCCTCCGGAACCATATCCTAAGAATACATAATCGGCAAAAGAAAAATGCTGACAGTGAAGGTTGATGCAGTGAGGATACTTTCCAATCACTTTGCTCATCTCCCCTTCGTCTTCGTGATTGCCGGGAATAAGCAAGACTGGCTTTTTCAATTCGTTTAGCTGGATAAATGTACGATTTAGATTGTCCTTGAAATGAGCGAGATCTCCTGCAGAAATCAATAAATCAATGTCCGGCCGGCTGCCGCGTAAAATAATCGTTTTCAGTAAATCAGAATCCCCATGCAAATCAGCAAAGGCGAGAATTTTCATTCTTCTTACCGCTCTTCTGTCTCTTCTTCAACTTCGTCTTCAGAATTCCCTTCTGCTTCGCTTTCTTCTTCGACAGTCTCTTTTGCTTCTTCGTCTTCCACTGCCTTTGCCTCTTCTTTTGCTTCTTCCTCAACGGCAGAAACCTTTTTCATCTTCTTCTCATCGGCATCACCGAGAAGGAGGATGCTTTTAATCTGCAGTTCTCTAAGAGGGAAAACTTTGCTCAAGATCTTTCTTGTTTCGCTCTGAATCTTACTGCTCATCAAACTAAGGACAAAGTTTTCAAAAGGCACTTTGGCTAATTCGGTTTTAAGAATATTTTCTACTTTCTTGCGCAAAGCTGCGCTCACTGTTCGGTTGACTGGGAAAACAGTAGATAAAAATGGCTTGATGCGCACTAGTTTCTTATCGGCAGAAACGCCCAAGAAGGAGAGGGTGATGCGGCCGGACTTCCTGCGTCCGACATGCTTGAAATAAGCAGAGGTGAGATAATAGCCCAATATTTCTGTATGCAGATGATTGTCCGCAGTGGAAACAATTTTTAACGAAAGATAATAATTCTGGTCAGACATATTGCCTGTAACCTCTTTAAGATTAATCTCAACCTTGCGGTTAAGG
>Ga0209541_10010736_pt1 | contig 14511 bp, 13 predicted proteins | sample RifCSPlowO2_01_FD_184027 | JGI IMG/M metagenome (GOLD analysis project Ga0209541, IMG submission 184027) | Groundwater microbial communities from Rifle, Colorado - Rifle CSP2_plank lowO2_0.1 (SPAdes) (version 2) | ecosystem: Environmental > Aquatic > Deep subsurface > Groundwater | place... | reverse complement strand
TTGTTATTATTTTAAGAACTGGAACTCGAAATGAAAATGTGATTGATATGTCACATAGACTCATAAAAGAATATGGACTGCATAATTTATTTGATTGCTCGATAATAGAATTACAGAAAATAAAAGGAATTGGAAAATAAAATTCATAGCTGGACAGAATTTACGATGATTATCGTTGTGCCTTTGGCTTATGTTTTATTGTTTATTTTTGGGGTTTGATTTTACATGGATTTAATTATGCTTAAAACTTCATCAACGTTACCATTATGTACTAAGAAGAAATGAAGTTTTCCTTTTCCTAATTCTTCCCAAACCTTACCTAATGCTTCTTTATACTTGGTGTCATCATTAGAAATTCTATCTTCTCCCTTCCACTCAAAGGCGATTAAATTACCCTTATTTGTAACAGCTACAAAATCAGGGTAGATATTTCTGTTCTCCCATCCCTGTAAAGCAAAGGCATCTTTTTTCTTGTCTCTGCATCTTACCCAAAATTTAAAATTATTGCTTAATTCATCTAAATCCAATTTATTGATGAATGATTTCTCTTCTTTATTTAATTTATCTATATGTTCGTAATAGCTTTTATTATAGTCCTGTTTTACTAAAGCCTCTGGAGCAACTTCTATAGTTTCTGGAAATTTATCAAATTCCTTCAGTTTAATTTTGCCTTTTTCCAAAAATTCATTAAATCTTTTTTTTGCATAATCTTCAGTTACTTTTTTTATTTGTTTATCGATTTGATCTTTTAATGGATAACGATTAATAGATAATTCATAAAGGGTTTTCTTTTTTTCATTAATCTGATAATCTAAAACTTTTTTTATATATGCTACTTTGTCTTTCATGTTTATCTCTTTAATCCTAATCTTTTTATCGATCCATAAAATTAAGTCATTTTCTGAAGAATTCTTTTCTCTACTTGAAATATTTAGAGTGAGTTGTTTTACTCTACCCGTCCACCATTCACCACTTTCTTTTATGTCTATTTCTGCAATTCCATCCTGATTTATAGGTAAAGTAAAATCAAACTTGTGATCTTGTTTCGCTAATTCAAAATCTTCTCCTAGAAGATGTTCTCCAAAAGAGAGCCTTTCATTTTCAAAAGCAAAAACAAGAACTTTCAAATCCTCTTTAAACCTTTTTGAGACTTCAAAAGGCGATTTCTTGTCTTTTTCTGAACTCTTAATAACGTCGGATCTATTAAACCCGTTATCTTCTAAACCGTTGATTATTTGAGTAGCGGCTTCATCAAAATCCTTGGCAGATGCAAAAACATAAGATTTATTGAGATTTTCATTCTCTCTTTTTTTAGCATAAGGCATTCTTAAGATTCTTCCTATAATCTGTTCTACGGCTATTTTAGAGCCTAGATTAGCCACGGAGACTAAAACATAAGCAAAAGAACAATCCCATCCTTCTGCTAAAGCATTTATTGTTATAATATATTTAATCTTGCAATTTTTAACAAATAAATTAATCCCATCTAAATCATTTTGTTTAGAAGTCTTAATAGCTATTTCTTCTTCACTTACTTTTTTCTCTTTAATTAGATAATCTTTAATCTTTTCAACGGTTATGGTATTAGCTCCGCTTCTGTCGGGTTCAGCTTGAAATAATGCAATTGGTCTAATATGATCTCTATCTTTCTTAGCTATTTTCTCAAGTTCTAATCTTTGAACAAATCCATCATCTATTGCCTTTGTCCACTCTCTTGAGCTTTCTAAAACAATTGGTATTTTAACCATCTCTTCTTCTTTGAGGTCTTGAGAAGGAATTTCAACTAGAAGATTACTTCCAGTTCTAGGCGTTGCAGTATATTCAATAATAAAACTTGGGTTAAGGTCTTTTAGAAAGTCGATTGACAGAATAGTCTTTGTTTTATGTCCTTCGTCTATCACAATCAAAGGATTAGATTTTATTATTACATTTGCTAGGGAATAAACAACTCCGCTTTCATCTTTTATTAAACCTTTGTCTGATTGCAAATTCTCAAAATGTTGCATTAATTCTCCATTTTCTTTGTAAACCTTATAACTACCTCTTTTTTCTGCTTCTTTTCTAAATGCCTCTAAACTAGCTACAATAATGCAAAGATTATCTTCAACATCTTGTTTTTTAATTCTAAGAGCCTCTTCATTAGAGAATATTTTTACATTATTACCGAATGCTTCATTCAGTACTTTTCTGTGAATATCTTTAGAGTCCTTAAATTTTTTTAATGTCTGTGTTTTAATTGCTTCAGAAGGCACAAACCACATTACTATACCTTTGTCTAATTTTTCTTTTAGATAGTTAGTCATAATTTCTATAACTGAATGACATGCGACGAAGGTTTTTCCTCCACCGGTCGGAATTTTTACACAAATAAAAGGCGTGTCTCCAAAATCTTCGTGATATTTGACACTCTCTTTTTCTCTGCTAGTTATAGAAATGAAGGCTTTTCTGGGATTTCCCCTATACTCATTTAATTCAGATAGGTATTCATTTATTCTTTCTACCGCTTTTTTTTGGTATTTTTTTAGTTCCATTTCTATTTCTCCTTGATTAATTCTTTTGAAAATTTAATCATCTCTTCCACTGTTAAGATTATTTCTTCGGGATTTTCTTTTTTATAATCATCTGATACTAAATATCTTGCTGAGCTTCTTAAAGAGTAAAGTTTAGACAAAGTTGTACTAAAACTAGGTTTTACATTTCCTAAATCTGCCCAATTTTTAAGAAACTCTTTTTTAATTTGATGTTTACTACCTTTAGATTGTTCTTTAATAGGCAAAGATAACAAAAGGCTTTTTGTAAACAATTCCGCAGATGCAAAAGCATTCTCAAAGAATGGTCTTAATCTCTTCTTCTTGAGATTTTCTTTCGCACTTTCATAAAATTCATTAGAAGCTTCAATGTGTTTTCTAATTTCTTCTTTATTATAAATGAAGTCAAATGAAACTATCCAACTGTCTTTAATATATAGCAATGTAAAATGCCCATAGTTTGTATCTCCCTTTGTTAGATCTATTGATTCTATTTTATCAATATCTTTCTCATAAACTATGTCTCCTTTCTGTATGGGTTTGTTTGTTCTTACTTTAATAATAGCTTTAACTTCTTTATTTAATCTTACATAATTTCTCCCACTCCTTGAAGAAAAAATTACCTGTATTCTCTCTAATCTAAAATCTGATGGTAACTTATTCATTTTCTTTCTTCTTTCTATTTCAGGGATAACAAATATATCAATTACTTGCTGAAAAATTCTTTTCTTCGTTTTCTGATCAAAATCTATTATTTGCTTCATCTTAATATCTCTCCACCTCATAAGGTATTTGCTTAAACCTTATATTCATTTCATCTAGCGCATTTTCATCTAAGAGACATCTATCTGCATATATAACTTTTGTATTTTCTGATTTTTTTATTTTACTCAAGAAAGACTTGTTTAACACATTTTTACCCTTTTCTTTAAAGATTAGATAAAGGTCTTTTTCATTGTAATCTCCAATGAAGTTACCAGATATTTTTTTCTTGTCTATATTCGTTTGCGTTTCTGTAAAATAAATATAAGTTGCAAGTTGTTCAAAAATACATTCATCTTCTATCTGCCCTTCTTCATTAAATAAGGGTTTACTCAATTCACAATACTCAAAGCCATTGTTATATTCGTATTTTTTTATCGCTCTTTTAATTCTTTCACGAGTAACTTCTATAACTGTGTTTAAAGATTTACCATCACTCGTTTTTATTGGTTCTTCGAGCCTCTCATCCATTTGTATTAAGATAAATTTTCTCTTTCCACCATCTTCTTTATTCAATTGTAGAACAGCATGTCCTGTTGTTCCAGACCCTGCAAATGAGTCAAGAACAAGATAATCTTTATTATTTTTATCAGCTTGTCTTTGAATACTTAATAAGTATTTAATAAGCGAAACTGGTTTTGGTTGATCAAAAACTTTGTTTCCAAATAGCTCTCCTAATTCACTTGTTCCATCTTTATTAAAGCCAACTAATTCTGATGGTAAAAGAGTACTAGGAGGTACTCCTTCTTGAACTCTAGACAAATATCTTTTAGCCTTAGGTTCTTTCCAACTTTCCTTATAAGCAATTTCATTTTTCTCATACATGTCCTGTAAAGTTTCTTTAGAATATCGACAGAAACTACCTTTGGGAGGTCTCCATTTTAAATTCCATTTATCAAAATAAAATTCATAATTAGTATTTGGATTTCTTGCAGATAGAGGATCAAACTTGTACTTTCCATTTCCATCATTATCATCATAAGGATAGTTTTCTTCTTTATCTTGAGGTACTCTTAAATAAGTTTTAGATTCTCCTGCTTTTATTAGATTAGTTTTGTCTTTTGCATATACCAAAATATATTCTGTATTCTGATTGAAATCTTTACTCGAATTTCTTACAGTATGCATTCCTTTCCATATTAGACAAGTGAAAAAGTTTGTAGGATTAAATATTTCATCTAATATGACTTTGAGAGGATATAGTTCATTATCATCAATACTTACAAAAATAATTCCATCATCACTTAATAATTCTTTCAAAAGCTTTAATCTTGGATACATCATACAGAGCCATTTATCATGTCTGCACAAATCTTCTGCTTCTCCCCCTACAACTTTTCCTAGCCACTTTTTTATTTTAGGAGAATTAACTTTATCATTGTAAACCCAGCTTTGATTTCCAGTATTATATGGTCTTAAAGCTTTGATACATTTTACTTTATTATGGTAATAGGGTATCAAAGCTTTAAGACCTTCTAAATTGTCCCCATGAATAATTAAGTTTTGAGAACTTTCTCCGACTGATGCTGATTTTATCTTTTTTAGAAGCTTAAATGGAACCTCTTTGTCATGATTGACTACAGCTTCTTTTCCTATCCAATTAAGTGTTGGCATAATCAAGTAAAAGACAATTATGTTTTATAGTTTTCTATATCTATTTTGTATATAAATATTTTAAAATTAAACAAAATAAAATTATTTATGAAATCTAAAATTTTATTTTATCATATTGGAATAATATTATTTTTTGTCATTATTCTTATAATTCCTTTTATGATAATCTCTAATTATGTTCATGAAACCGCACATGTTAGAGCTGCAGATAAATTAAATGTGAATTTAACAATTAGCTCAATTTTTGAATTTGAAAATTATTATAAATTTGGGATGGGAAAAGCGATGCCAAAATCAAAAAATGATTGTGAAATATTTAATTCACTTCCTTTAGAGAGTAAGAAAAAGATAACTCACGCAGGAGTTAAAGCTCAATTAATAATATTTTTACCTCTTCTTTTATTTTTAATATTTTTAGTGAGTTTAAAGAAAACTAATTTCTACAGTTTACAAATATTATCCGTGATTATTGCTTTGTTATTTTCTTTAATTATTACCTCGGCATATTCTAATGTCTTGTCTCCTAATCCCATGAATGATTGGAACATTTTATTTTTAAATTGTTCAAATTTTAAATAAATTAAATTTTGCTATTCTTTAAGCAGCACTATAAAAATCTGACTTATAATTATCAGCTTTATCTGTTGCTAACACTGTGTTTTCTAATTTGCTTACATATTTATTGCTATAGCTGGCATCTCCAATTTTTTCTAAAATGATTTGCTCGACATTGGGATTAACGTGATATTTTCCATTTTTATCCTGGATCCATACATCTTCAGGATATATACTACTCGTAAGCCCATCTCTTCATATCTTTGTTTTTTCCATTCCAACTGTTCCATATATTTTGGATCATTAGGTTTTCCAACAAACTCAACAATAATTCCTTTTTGCTTTAAGTTAAAATCAGGATAAATTAATCGTGTTTTAGTATCAATTCCTTTTTTTCTATTTGGATATTCTTTATCTACAGCTAATCGAGGTTCGTAGTCAAAGGCTAGATTATATTTTTCAAATATGCTTCCAAGAATTTCTTCACTGTAAGATTTATAGTCGTGAGTATCTGAATGATATCGAGAATTATATTTTTCAATCCTTTTTTCTAAATTATTTTTTGTGAAAGTAAATACCTCAGATTATGATATAATTACATCTCGCTTATATTTAAATTTTATTATTCTTTTCGTTCATCATAATCTTTTATCCAACACAAATTTTATAAGCTAAACGCTCTTATGGGAATTATGGAAACGGTAACAATCCCTAAAGACGATTATGAGAAAATGAAAAAAGAACTAGATAGACTAAGAAAACTGGAAAAAAAAGAATCTGACGTAGTTAGACAATTAAAAGGAAGTCTAGAAGATTTAAAGCATGGAAGATTCAAAAGACTTGCTTAGAAGTTATCTCTGCATACTTTCTAAATTCAGATAGATTATTTTTTATAAAATTTATCACTTCTTGTTGATTTTTCTTACCACTCGTCGCAACTAATAATACCAACTTTAAATCATCATAAACGAGATAATAAACTCTTTTTTCTCTCAATCTTTTCTCTCTTAAAAAAGGATATTGTAGTTGCTTCCCGATATGAGGATTTTCTGCAAGTTTTTCAGGAATTTTTTCAGCTATTTTTATTTCTGACGTATCCAGACTGTCAATCTCTTTTTCGTAGGTCTCTGTTCCTATAACACGATACATCCTTTCTCTAGAGAAAATAAATTAATAAATATATCTCAATACAAAAACTTATAAATTCTTTTAAATTAGCTTTTTAATGAAAAAGAGTGTTTTGATAATTTAACGATGAAAGTACTCCTTATAGCTCCGAATTATCTGAAAGTGTATAGTTATGTTTCTGAAGAGGCGACTATGATTCTGCCGCCTTTAGGTTTGGTATATATTGCATCATATCTTCGTGCCAATGGCATTGAGATACAAGTTCTTGATTTAGCTGCATTGCGATCAAATGAAACTATGGAACGCGAGCTGATTAAAAAAAGCAAGGCAGATATGGTAGCTATGGCTGCGACGACCAATACTATCATGGAAGCATATAATCTTGCAAAAATTGCGAAAGAAGAATTGCCCAATGCAAAAATTGCGGTTGGGGGGCCACATCCAACGATGGAGCCAATTAGAACATTAAAAGAATGTAATGAAATAGACTATTGTGTTATCAGTGAGGCTGAAGAGACTATGTTGGAATTGTCAAGAGCTATTAGTGAGAAAAAAACAGTGGAGAATATTTTGGGAATTTCGTATAGAGATGAGAAAGAAAATGGCATGATTAAAGTGACACCGCCTCGTCCACTCATTCAAAATTTAGATAAGCTTCCGTTTCCGGCACGTGATCTTCTTCCTTTAAAAAAATATTGGACGCCCGGTGTCAGAAGATATCCGTTTGCGACCATGATGACAAGTCGTGGCTGTCCTTATAGCTGCACATTCTGCAGTAACTTTCGAACGCAAGGAAAACAATTTAGATTTCGAAGCCCTGAAAACGTTGTTGCTGAAATTGACGAACTCGTGAATAAATATGGGGTTAAAGAAATAAATATTATCGATGATAATTTTACGTTCATGCCGGGAAGAGTGAAGGAGATTTGTGATTTGTTAATTCAAAAAAATTATGATGTCATTTTGAAAACAGGTAATGGTATACGAGCAGATAGGGTGAGTTTGCCGATGCTGCAGCACATGAAAAAAGCAGGATTTTATTTGGTTGCATTTGGCATTGAGTCAGGTAATCCGGACATTTTGAAAAAGATGCGAAAGGGGGAAACGAAAGATCATATTCGACGAGCAGTGAAGTGGGCGCATCAAGCAGGATTGATTACCGAAGGATTTTTTATGTTTGGCAATGAAGGAGAAGGAGAAAAAGAAATGCTTGAAACGATTCAATTTGCGAAAGAACTTGATTTGAATATTGCGCAATTCCAAGTGTATACGCCAGTTCCTGGTTCTCCTTTGTATGAAAAAATTGCGCGTGAAGGAAGGATATTTTCTCAAAAGTGGGAAGATTTCAATGCATTTAATGAACCGTTGTTCGAATATGGTGAAAGCAAATTCAAATTGATGATGGAAATGCAACAGAGGGCATATAGAGAATATTATTTCAGACCAAGAATTATGGTGAAGAAATTATTGGAAGTAAGAAATTTGAAGCAGTTTAATGCGTTTGTCAAGGCAGGTGTTGCTGTCGCGAAAATGAGTGTTGGAAAAGCCACGTAGAGATGCAAGATATACTCTTTTTCATTGCTGCTTTTTTTGCAGGTGTTATTGGAACTATTGCTGGTTTTGGCATATCCTCAATTCTCTTGCCGATTAGTTTATTTTTTTTTGACTTTCAAACAGCTTTATTATTAGTAGCTCTTTTCCATTTTTTCAGCACTATAGGACGGATAACTTTTTTTCACCATAGTATCGATAAAAGATTATTTTTACTTTTTGGAATTCCCAGTGTTATCTTAGCGCTTTTTGGAGCTCTCTTAGTTATGAATCTTTCGCAAGACCTTTTTAGATTGTTCTTAGGAATATTTTTACTTGTTTTCTCAATTGTGTCGTTATATACACCTAATTTTAGCATTAAACCGACGGTAAATAATGCCCTTATTGGAGGGGCTATTTCTGGATTTTCTGCAGGACTGATTGGCACTGCTGGAGCTTTACGAGGAGCTTTTTTACATTCTTATAAATTAAAAAAAGAAGTTTATATTGCAACTATAGCAGTAATTGCTCTTGCAGTTGATATGACAAGAATTCCCATTTATTTTGGAAAGGGTTTCCTCACTTCTCATTTTTATTATGTTCCGTTGCTTTTTGTCGTGGCTTTTGCAAGCTCTCTTACTGGGAAAAAGATAGTCAATAAAATTCCTCAAAATAAATTTAGAAAAATTGTACTTATTACGCTTCTATTTATTAGTTTAAAATTTATTTATGATGGCTTCAATTTTTTTACCGGTTCATAACAATGTTCATCGAATTTTAATTTTGCACTATATTGTGACAAAAATGGAAATGATCATTTATTCGGAGCTTCCAGAGCTCTATTCAGCATCATGAATTCTAAAGCAATTATTTTTCTTCTGTATTCTCCAATAAAGCTTTAAAAAAAGGGACAACTTGCAATGTGTATTTCTAGGAGGTTTATTTTAATTCTATCAAATAAATAGAAAATTTTTAAATTATTCATTCGTATATCCTGTAGATTTTAAAATTGAAGTCATATCAACAAAGATATTTAACGCTCATTTTTATTAATATATAATGCAAACTAAAAAAAATATTTTTCTTTGGGTTTTATATGATTTTGCGAACTCTCTGGTTTCAATTGTCTTCTTTTTGTATTTTGCGCAATGGATAGTTGTTGATCAAGGCATTTCTGATATTTATTTTAATCTAACCTTTACTCTTTCTGCACTTGCTTTATTTTTTACGGTCCCTATTACCGGAACAATTATTGATACACATCTGAGGAGAATTACTGGTTTACGATTTACGACTGTCTTAACGGCATTTTTTTATGGACTGTGCGCATTTTTTGCTCTTTCTAATCAAAGTGTTTATGCACTTATCTTTTTTACTCTGGGATTATATTTTTATTTGCTGTCTTTTACTTTTTATACACCGCTTATTACCGACATATGCAAACCAGAAAAAAGAGGATTGATTTCTGGCCTGGGAATCAGTGCGAATTATCTTGGGCAGATTACGGGCTTATTACTTGCTTTGCCATTCTCGACGGGCTTATGGTATTTTTTTGGATCTTCTCCCCGCGCTGAAACGTTATTGCCTTCGGTACTAGCATTTTTTATTTTTTCTTTACCGATGCTTATTTTTTTCAACGAACCAAGAAAAGAATCAGGAAAACTAAACATTAAAGACGGAATCAAAAAAACGTTTACTGAAACGAAATTATTATTCGCTGTCTCTAATGTTTTCTTTTTTCTTATTGCTTATTTTTTGTTTAACGATGCTATTTTAACGGTTGCGAATAATTATCCTATTTTCATGGAGCGCGTGTGGGAAGTTCCTGATACAATAAAAACTTATATCCTTTTGAGCATTTTAGTTACCTCTGCACTTGGGGGAATTATTTCAGGACATATTGCAGATAACGTTGGACATAAAAAAAGTTTAATGGTTATTTTATTAGGATGGATTTTTTTGCTGCCATTTCTTGGACTCATTAATAATTTTACGTTATTTATTATTGCGACAACATTGATGGGATTTTGGTTTGGAGCAAGCTGGACCGTATCTCGTTCACTGATGTCTGAAATTGCTCCTGCTGGAAAACATAACTTGGCATTCGCCTATTTTGGTCTGGCAGAGAGAGCTTCGTCGTTTATTGGCCCTATTGTGTGGGGATTAGTTGTTTCTCAATTATTTTTTTTAGGTAGTTATCGCTATAGAATTGCTGTTCTCGTCATGACTATATTCATTGCTTTTGGAATAATTGCACTTTCAAAAGTAAAAACTAAGAAAACTAACTCATCATTATTCCCTGCAAATCGGGAATAAATTCGTCTAATGGTTGATAATGTCCTCCGGACATTGCAGCAGTTGTAAAAGAATGTATAGCTAATGAAACATCAATCATTGCTTGTGACAACACCTCTCTTTTTTTATAATATAGTTCGTTTGACAATACATTAAGTTTTTGATTCGCTGATTTTTTATCCTTGCTTAAATTATATTCTTCAATAAGTTTTAACATCTCTTTTGCTTTCTCTTTTTCATATTTTAAATCTTTCATAGATATTTTTTGTCTAGATGCTTTATAAGTTTTTTTATGATAGACAATTATTTATTATTTGATATATTGTGCATAATCTTATAAATTAACTTTTGGTTCTTAATGAATGAAACTTCGGAAGATTAAGGTGATAATGATTGATGCATTTAAACCGGAATATTTGCAATATGCGCCATATCTTAAATCACTTACTGAAAAATATCAACACGGAGAATTAGACATGGGCATTGGACATTGGAGCGGTGTTGATATACTATTCAATGGAAAATCAGAAAATATTGCAGTCTTTTGCAAAACCGACGGAAAAAGTTCACTTCATTATTTGAAATATTTTTCTTGGTTGAAACATTTTGGAGGTTTTGGAAGATTTTGTATTAACGTATTAGTAAACTTACCTCGCTGGTTTAAAGGATATGAATTATTCAAAACCGGAAATATACCTATTGATAAATTGCACACATTTGAAATATGTGTTAAACGGCATGCGGCAAAAAATGAGAATGTACACTTTCAATATTTTGGAGAATTAGATAACTTAGGCCATGCAGTTGGAACGAAAGACAATAAAATAAAAATGGCTGTTAGAGAGATAGATGCAGATTTATCTAAAATGGATTTTGACATTTTATTTTCTGATCATGGGATGGTTGATGTTAACAAAATCGTTTCTGTTCCTCGAACCAATAATTGTTTTATCGATTCAGACATTGCGCGATATTGGGGAACGCCTGCAGAAATTAAGGCAATAAAAGATAAACTTCCATTCAAGGATGGAAAAATAATTCATGCGAATAAAAAATTTGGCGATTTAGTTTTTTTAGCCAAAACAGGAGTTTTATTTTTTCCTAATTTTTGGAGCAGGAAACCTGTTAAAGGTATGCATGGCTACGACGGAAAACATAAAGATATGAAAGCATTCTATATCATAAAAAAAGAAGGTAGCGCTAAAAATTTGAAAGCTGAAGACTTACACAAATTATATAAACAACTTATTGATGAGAGATTGAAAACAGAATGAGGTAATAAAATGAAAGACAATGAAAATTTAAGATTTTCAAGCCATTCCATTTTAACGGGATAAGAAAAAATGGAAGACAATCGATTAGAAAATACCTATGAAAGTAAAAATTGGTTAGTGCGAACCTACTTTAATTACAAAATAAATCGAGCAATTACATTAGCATCATTACGTAAAGAAGATATTATTTTAGATTTTGGGTGCGGGGGAGGTTGGTTAGAAAGAAAATTGAAAAATTATAAGATTTATGGTTATGATATTAATCCACAAAAAACTTTTATTAAAGATTATAAAATTCTTAAGCCAAATAAAATTTTTGCTTTAGATGTTTTTGAGCATATACCTAAAGAAGAGGTTCAAAGAATTATTGATAGTTTTAAAAAATTAACTAATCATTTTTACATTATTGTTTCTATCCCGACGGAAAATTGGATTTCTCGAAAAGTTAGAAAACTAGTTGGGAAAAAAGAAATTCCGGATGAGCATATAACAAAGTATAAAGAAATTTATAATCTATTAAAAAAAAATTTTAAAATGATAAAGAAAGATAATATTTTTACGGTAACTCATACATATTTGTGTGAGTATAATTCTAAATAGAGTTATTACTTCCGGTTTTATTAGATCGATTTACCTTAGGAATTTCTACTTGATTAGTATTTAAATTTAGCGAGGTAACATTATTATAATTAAATTGGTAAATCACTAACACTGGCTGATTATTCTGTTGATAGACTTGCACGGGGATTAGTAGGTCTTGATGTTTCTGCGGGAAATTATATGTCCATTCTTCATCACGTTCAATTATTGAAATAGAATAATATCTTGGACGTTTTTCAGCAATGAATTTTTCTAATTCAGCTTCACCTGTTTTTTTCATTTCTCTTCTATACGCGAGTTCAAATGGATAGACTGACCGTTCAGAATAATATGTTAGCTGGGGCAATGATCCTCCGACAATAATATCTTCAGGATTTGAATTTGCTTTTATCCACTCTCCTGCCATCTTGATTTCTTGATACGATGAAATTTTTGACACCATCAAATTTTTTCCGAAAATTAAGTTAGGTATTAAAAGGATGAAAAAAATCAAGAGAATAATAAAAAATGCTTTGTCCTTGAATTTATTTTTTAACAGATTTTCAAAAAATACTGAAGGATATACGGCAATTAAAAACAAAAATGGTATGGTTTGCATAATATATCTTTGCTCTAATTGTGGTGCGATATAGCCTAAAAATAAAAATGTTGTAACTATCCAAACAAAAATAAATGCGCGTTTTTGAATTTCTTCATCCTTAAAAATTTTGTCTATTCCCAAGAATAAATCCACAAATAATAGGAAAAATCCGATAATGAATAAAAGAAAAATTGGATACAAATGAATTGGAATGAACACATTAGAATAACCTGCATTTGAGGGATCTAAATAATTCCCATCTAGTATATAGGGAAGGTTATTCATGTACAAAAATAAATCAGAAAATTTTGCGAGTTCAACACCAACTTCTCCTGTTTGAGAAATACCTTTAATTCCAAGATAATAATTTGTTAAATCTAAAAGTGGATTTCCGAAATGAGCATTGTGAACAAATAATTGCGGGATCATAATTACAAAGAAAATAGCAACGGCAAGCCATAATTTTTTGTTTACGAATACTTTATGTTTTTCTTTAATTATAGCTAAAAACAATAAAGGAAATGAGAACATCAGATCTTGCATTCTTGTTAATGTTGCCAATGCTGCAAAAACTCCAAATAAAATAAAATATTTTGTTCCTTGCTTTTTTACATATCCTTTCCAGAAAAATAATACTGCGGTTAATAAGAAAAACGCGGAAGGTAAATTTGTTAATACTCTACCAGTAAAAAATATGAATAGCCATGAACCGGCGACTCCAATGCTCGTTAATAAACCTAATTTTTTGTTGAACATTTCGGAGATTAACGCATAAGTCACTAAAACAAATCCTGTGGACATGAGGACAACTAAAAATCTCATCCCTATCTCACCTATGTTAAGCATAAAGAAAAAAGTTCCAATTAGCGGCCATAAAAACCCACGGCGATAATACCAAATATCAATTAAATGGGGGTTAGCTCCTGCCCAACGCTTTGCTGCAGCCATATAATCTGCTGCGTCCCACCACAAAGCCTGATCTTTTGTTTGCCAAAATATCCATAATCTAATAAGAAACGCTGCTAATAAAATCCATAAAAATGTTTTATCATATTTGTCTTTCACCCAGCCAAATAAAAAATTTTTTAATGATTTTTTTCTAGTATTAAGATCTGAATCTGATACGGCTAACGGCGTCTTGGCCTCATTTTTCATCTAAAAAACTGGAAATGAGGCTATTTATATGTTGTTGTAAGAAGGCATTGTTGCATCTACGGGTGTTTTTAGATAACTTTTTAAGTTAGAAAAGAATTGTTTTGTTATGGATAAAGAATATAGCGGTATTGAAGACAGACAAAGTTATGTTTCTACTAGTGGTAAAAATTGGGAAATTGTGGTAATGGAGTTTGTTAATAACTATTTCTCTAAAAATAGTATTCCTTTGAATGTAATTCGTGGAAGAGGTTTGAAAAATAAACATAAAGAGTTATGGAATAATTTAGCTATTCCAGTAAAAGATGGAAAAGTAGAGGGAGATGTTGATTTAGTTGTAGTTCATACAGAAAAACCACATATCCCCCTTGCAGTTATTAGTTGTAAAACAAGTTTGCACGGTAGATTTTCAGAAACTTTGTTTTATTCTGTTGTTTGGAAACAAATGATACCTAAGATTGTAGTTGTCTTTGCTACGCCCGATAAAGGTCGG
>Ga0209541_10010734_pt1 | contig 14513 bp, 14 predicted proteins | sample RifCSPlowO2_01_FD_184027 | JGI IMG/M metagenome (GOLD analysis project Ga0209541, IMG submission 184027) | Groundwater microbial communities from Rifle, Colorado - Rifle CSP2_plank lowO2_0.1 (SPAdes) (version 2) | ecosystem: Environmental > Aquatic > Deep subsurface > Groundwater | place... | reverse complement strand
AGGTGTGGATAACTCCCACACCTGTTTTAGTGTTGCCTTAAGTCGTATAATATTATCATGTTTTATGTATACATATTACAAAGACGGAAATGCCTTAGCGCAACTCAAACGCAGAATAACCAAGAGTATCATTTAAACACTAAAACAGGTGTGGGAGATAACTCGCCTTCTATCGGACATTTCTAATGGACAAAGTGTCCGATAGAAAAACCCTAATATCTTAGCTTTTATTTTCTAACCAAAGATTCTTCAGTGTCTTGGTAAGATTTTGACGGCTCAAAAGATTGTGGTTTATTTTATCAACTATTTCAAACAATTCTGGAGAGATGTTTTTTGATTTGTATGTTTTAATGAGAGTTTTTAAATCTTTAGGGAGGCATTTTCCTCCGAAACCGCGATAACCTTTATGGATAACTTCCAGATGCTGGCCGCCGATCCATGGTTCGGAAAGCATCAAATTTTTGACTTGGTCGTAATCAACACAATAAGCCTCGCATAAATCGTAAACCTGATTGGCAAAAATCACTTTGACGGCGAAAAAGGCGTTTCTGACGAATTTGAATATCTCCGAAGCGGTGGCGGAAATGGCCGCCGTTTCTTTGGCCGGAGGCAGGATCTTTAAAATATTTTTGGTAATTTTCCGGCTTTTCCCGGTATACCCAATAATCTGCAAAACAGGCTTGGAAAAATCTTTCCAAGCGGTGGCTTCCGTGAGAAATTCCGGGCTGTGGAAAAAATAATGTTTTTTGAAATTTTTCTGCAAATTTTCGGTGGTGCCGGCGGGAATGGTGGATTTTATTACAAAAATCTTAGGTTCCTTAAAAATAAAAATGATCTTATTGAAATCAGACAGATCAACGCCGCCGTGATGGTCGTCTTTATGCGGCGTCGGCAGACAAAGAAAAATTATATCTGCCATCAAAACATCTTCCAGTTTGCCGATTTTCTTAAATTTGTCGTAGCCCAGCGTTTTAAATTTCTTGGATTTAAACCATTTTTGGACTTGGCCGCCGACCATCCCTAATCCGACAATGCCAATAACCGGCTTTATGTCTTTTTTGTTTTGTTTAACAATCATTTTAATTATTAAGCCAGATTTTTTTTAATTCCCCTATTCCCTCTTCAAGTGTTATTTTTGGCTCCCAACCGAGAAGTTCTTTAGCTCTCCTGTTGTCGGCCAGAGTATGCTTTGGTTCTAGACGCGGCTCTATGTAAACTACCGGACCGCCAATTATAGCCGCCACTCTATTGACGCTGTAATTTTTACCCGCACCGATATTTACAACCTCTCCTTTGCCCACCTTATCGCTTAGCATGGCCAAGATATTGGCGTTGACCACGTCCTTCACATGAGTAAAATCTCTCGTCTGTTCTCCATCCGGCACAATAGTCATAGGTTTGCCCTCTTTTCTTTGCTTCAAAAATCGTCCAATAACAAGGTCGTACGCTCCGCCGTCGCTTACCAAACGAGGACCGTAAATATTGAAATACCTCAAAGAAACCGTTTCAATGCTGTATACTTTACTGAAAACTCGGCACTCTAACTCTCCGATATTCTTTTGCAAACCGTATGGACTGATGGGTTGGGCAGGCATATCTTCATTCAACGGCATCATATCTTGCTCGCCGTAGGCTGAGCTAGAAGAGGAGTAAATGATTCTTTTGACACCTGTTTCTTTGGCCGCCACCAAAACATTGACCGTGCCGTTAACATTGATATCGTGAGTCTCGCGGGGATTCTGGATGGAAATCTGCACGCGCGGTTTGGCTGCGACATGAAAGACGTATTTTGACCCTTCAATTATTTTCTTAACCGCTTCAAAATTTCTGATGTCTTCTTTGTGAAAAATCGCCCCTTTGTTGACGTTTTCCATTTTACCGGCGGATAGATCGTCTATAACATGCGCATCAAAACCGCGCTTTACTAAAGCGTCTGTCAAATGAGAACCCATGAACCCCGCCCCGCCGGTAACGACAACCTTTGTTTTAGACATAAAAATACTTTTACATAATACCACTTGAAAAAATAAAATCAATGTTAACTTTTGCATATGAGTAAGTCATAAAAAAAGAAAAAGTAGTAACTTACTCACGAAGCCCATAAATATAGTAATTTGAGTTATTGAAAAGAACTGGTTTTTTTATGTTTAAACTTTTTTTTGAAACGACATAATCAATACTATCCTCTTTTGCCCTGTCAATTAACAGTGAATTATCTTTAATTGCCGCAATTGATGAATTTGTCCTACGGTCCCATTCAAATGCGTAATTTCTGTTAAAAACTACCTGTCCTCCGTCCGCATCGCTTACAAAAACATTCCGCAGACAAAGCAACCTGAAAACATCTGAATTTTCGGCAAATGGCTCAACAATAAACAATGAGCCGGTTTTTGTGTTGTCTTTTACCCAGCGGCACATTTCCATATAACTTTTATCTGAAAAATTTATGGGTTTGTAGCTAAAGCTCATTTGCGAATTAAACAAAGAAACAATAAAAAACCCAGACAAGCAAAAAGGTATAAGGATTTTTTTTCTCTCCAAAAGACTAGGATATAAATAAGAAATTAAAAAAATAACAATCAAAAAACCAAAAAGACACATTAATTCGTATATATTGTTTCTTCTCAGCAAGATTAGAAAAGTTATCGATAAAGTAAAAATAAACACAATGGTAGAAACAACACGCCCGTTAAAATTATGCGGCTTATTGTTGAATGTCCGCAAAACCCAACCAAAAAAAAACGGCGGAAAAAAAACAAATATAAAAGCTTCTTTAAACAGAAAAGAAAAAAGAAGGCCTATGGCAAAGAAAAAAGATGATTTCTCTTCAGGATTTTTTTTAAAGTAACCAAACAAAAATAAACTGAAGAACATATTGGCAAAAATCTTCCAAATCAGCAATGCCCTGCTCAATTGAAGTTGGGTTATAAGACTGAAATTTAAAACATCGGCCCCGATAAAAGATATCAAAAAAAAGATAAACGGAACAAAAAACAGCAAAGACAGCAATATTTGTGTATCCCTGTTTCTGTTTTGAATAAAATCCTTATGTTCTAACAAAACAATAAACCAAATTCCAACAGAAACGAGAAAATACAAAAATGAATTAACATTCCAACTGCTAATGTATACATAAGGGTCCCTTATTTTGATAATATTTTCCCAGCTAGAATCAATCAGGCTAAACATCTCACCGCCGCCGGATTTAGTTAAAGCAGTAAATGTGACTAAAGAAAACAAAGGCAATATCAAGAAAATGTAGTAAAAATAGTTGTTGTTCTGTTCTTTTTCTTTAAATAGTTTAAATAAGTAGAATATTGCTAAAAAAGGGAGTGTTGAAATAACATGAAACAATAATGATACAGATAAAATTATTTCAGGAATAAATTTCTTTTTGTTAAGCGTAAAAGCTAATGCCAGCAATGAAATAGAAACGCTTATCATCCTTGGAACCATTTCTATTTCCATAGTTCTTGACTCCGTGCCATACACATTTAACCCTGCCATGGTTAGCAAGACAACGAATATACTAATTCCCAAATTTGATGTAAAATGTACAGATATCCTGTAAATAGAATAAAAATAAACAAACCTGATTAAAAAAGATAGGGCAAGTAAGAGGGTAAAAATATCAATATTAAAATATTTTACTGATTTTATCAAAAAATCATCAAAAATTGTGTACGATGATTGGTTGAAGAAACTTAATATATCCCTATCAAATGAAATATTGTTTATTTTTTCAAAAACAGAAGCTAGATAAATAACCTGATCGCCTTTCACGACAGAATAGCCTGGAAAGAAGAATATAGAAAAAGAAGCGATAAAAAACACAATGATCAAAGCCAGAACAGGCTTATTGTTATAAAAATTTTTAACTACATTCATATTAAAATCATTCTATCATATTAATATTTAAAATGATTAAATTAAAAACAAAATTATATTACTTGGGCTCAAGGGCTCAAAAACTAATAAAGATTGATTTATTTTACTTCGCGAAGGGGGGAATTTGGCTAACCTTAGGCAATATATTTTCTTCTCTGGGGGCTTTTATTTTAGCCATAGTCTTTGCCAATGAGCTTTCTAAAGAAGTTTATGGGAATTACAAATATATTTTGTCATTGTTCAGTCTTCTTTCGCTTGCTTCACTCCCGGGAATGGAAACGGCAATCGCAATATCAGTTGCCAAAGGATATGAAGGATCTTTTTTGCCAGCCGTAAAAAGCAAAATCAAATGGGGGCTTATAGGCACGGTTGGCGCCCTTATTTTAGGCTTTTATTATTTTTCCAAAGGGAATTACTTATTTGCAATACCACTATTTATATGCTCAATATTCATACCTTTTTTTGATTCTATGGGGCTTTATGATGCTTTCCTTAAAGGGAAAAAAAGGTTTTATGATTCTTCAAAATATCAAACCATTACTCAAATTACGAGCACATTAGTCCTTATATTGGCTGTTTTTTTTACGGAAAAACTTTATTTTATAATATTAGCATATTTTTTACCCAAAACCGTACTTCGTTTAATTTTCACAAAAAAAACAGCCAATTCTGTATCCAATCAGTCCATCGAGCCAGGCGCTATCAGCTTTGGAAAACATGTTAGCATAATCAGAATCATAAGTTCTTTTGCCGGCAATCTTAACAATGTGGCTATGTTCCAATTATTGGGAAACAAAAATTTAGCCACATATTCATTTGCCGTAGCTCCCACCGAACAAGCCAGGGGATTTATTGGCATAATAGATTCCTTATTGCTGCCCAAAATGGCCGTAAAGGAAAGATGGCAATTAAGCTTAAAATTGTTTGGATTGAAGATAACACCTTTTATCCTATCCATAACTATTGGAATTATTATATATATTAGTTTTGCTCAAAAATTTTACGAAATATTTTTCCCTAATTACATTGAATCGGTAAAATATTCTCAAATCTACTCGGCTTCATTGTTATTTACTGCTATAAATACCCTCTTTTTCAGTATATTAAAAGGCTTTAAACTAATTAAAGAAATGCATGTTTTAAATATTCTGGACATAACCATGAATATACTGGGACTTCCTTTTATTTATTTTTTTGGAATATATGGTATGATATTTTCAGTAATCTTTTCCAAGGTAACCCAAATGATATTAATGGGTTATTTTATTTTTTATAAAAAAGATTTTTGGCTAAAATCTTGAAATTTATATAAAAAAACTTTAAGAAAAACAGAAATCTTAAAATTAACCCGCTAAAAGGGATAATTGCCAATAATTTCACTAACTTATACTGAAAAAATGATGTTTGATATTTAATGGCGGTGTTCATCAACAAGCCAGCTTCTTTTTTTCTACCTTCTAATAACAACCCTATTGAAGCTCCATAAGCATAATAGCCATAATTATTGGGACAATGTTTAATTATATCATTTCCAAATTCTTTTAAAAAATCAACCAATGCGCCGGCTCTTACAATTGACAATTTAACATTAGGGATTTTTCTTTTATTATGCAAAGAATTTTGATCTGTTGAAATATTGTATTGTCCCAATGCTTCTTCTATATAATAAAAAGCAGTTTTTTTGGCCAATTTTCTATAAAAAACAAAATCCAAATTAAGCGCGACAAATTTCGTATCTCCCAATATTTCTCTGCGGATTGCTATTAAACCATTTTTTATTTCTCTCTCTCCGATTCCACAAAGCATTACCGGGTATTCCATCGGACCGGAAGTTCTTTCAAACCCTGTCATAAGTCCTGTTTGGGTTTTAAAAGGGGCAGATATAACACCGGAACCAAGCTCTTTCTTAAGCACAGAAAATATTTTCTCAAGAGCATGGGGAAATAATTCATCATCACTATCCAAGAATATTAAAAAGTCTCCTTTTGCCAACTCTATTCCTTTATTTCTTGCCACATTCACTCCTGAGTTTTTTTTCAATCTTTCATACCTGATTCTAGGATCAATTTTATCTTTAAAAAGCTCAAAAGTATTATCAATGGAACCATCATCAACTATAATTATCTCAAAATCGCCGAATGTTTGAGAAATGACACTTTTAATTGTCTTTAACAGAAGTTCCCTTCTATTATAAGTTGGTATTATTATACTAAACATTAAATAATTTTTTGTCCTTAAACTTTTTAATTTCCCAGAAATATCTCCTCAACATAATTTTGAATTTTATAAGAGAAGTTTTGGAGGTAATATTGACACGAGGTATTTTAAAAGGATCTGTTTTGTTAATATTGGTGATAATGCCTCCATCAGCAAACCCAATATCAAAATATTTTTTTGACAATCTTATAACTCTTTCATCGCATTTCCCTTTTGGAAAAGCTGTCGCGTAAACTTTATTCCCAAGATTTTCTTCCAATAATCTTTTAGATACGGAAAACTCCTCATCAATTTTATCATTCGTCAATTCTGTCAATATGGGGTGGGAATGCGTATGGTTTTGGAACTCCACCAAACCTTCTTTTGAAGCTTCCTTCATTTCCTCCCAAGAAATGAATTTAAAAGTATAGCCATCATCGTTTGTCTTTTTCCTGCCCGCAAATAAAGTAGACACAAAGACAACAGAAGGAAGATTCAATTCTTTTAAGATTGGAAAAGCATTCAAAAAATTATCTTGCAAGCCGTCATCAAAAGTAATAACTGCAAGTTTTTTTTTCACAATATCTTCCGACTTATTTTGTAAAAGAAACAATAATTCCTTCAAGGAAATTACTTTGAATCTTTTTTTTAAGAAGATTAGTTGTTTCTTAAATGTGTCCGGATTAACACTATACAAATAATTAGATTCAGCAACTGAATGATAAGCTAAAATCACTATCATATATAAGTTTTATCAGCAAAAGGCTATTGGCCCAAAAATATTATGCCGATCTTTTATTTTTAATAATTTTGGACAGTCCAGTAACCAGACGCAGAACTTTATTTGAAACATTTTTGTCAATATAATTTCGCGGGATGTTGAATTTTTCCCCCATACGAAATTGTTCAGTCGTGATTTCAATTGCCTTTAGAATTATTGATTTGTCTAATCCTGACAATATCAAAACTCCCTCATCAAAAGCTTCAGGCCTTTCCGAAACCTCTCTTATTTGTATGGCAGGAAAACCTAAAATAGAAGACTCTTCTTGAATTGTTCCACTGTCAGAAATTACACAAAAAGCGTTTTTTTGCAATTTATTGTAGTCAAAAAAACCAAATGGCTTATGAAAATTTATAAGTCCATTCGCTTTTATTTTATGCTCTTCCAATCGCTTGGCCGTTCTTGGATGAGTCGACAAAATAATTGGTATCTTATATATTTCGGCCAAAGAATTAAGCGAATCGAGCAATCTTGCCAGCGTTTCATGATTGTCTACATTCTCTTCGCGGTGAATGCTTGCCACAAAGTATTTTCTGGACGAGAGTTCGAGTTTTTTTAATATTTTTGAACTATCAATCTTTTCTTTGTGAAATTCCAAAATTTCAGCTTGGGGAGAGCCTGTGACATAAATTGTGCCAGGATGAATCCCTTCCTGAATCAAATAAAGCCTAGAATTTTCAGTAAGAGGAATGTTAATATCGCTTATATGGTCTATAATTCTGCGGTTGATTTCTTCTGGTACTTTATCCGAAAAACAACGATTACCGGCTTCCATGTGAAAGATTGGGATTTTCATTCTTTTTGCCACAATACAAGCTAAAGAGCTATTGGTATCGCCAAAAATAAAAACTGAGTCAGGTTTTTCTTTTATAAAAACTTCTTCACTTTTTAATATTACGTTTGCAATTTGACCACCAAGCGTTTCTGATTTAACTTCCAAGAAATAATCCGGTTTCCTAATCTTAAGCTCATCAAAAAAAATTTTGTTCATCTCATAATCAAAACTTTGGCCGGTATGAACCATCACATGGTCAAGATACTTATCAAACTTGGCAAATATTCTTGAAAGCTTGATTATCTCAGGTCTTGTTCCAAAAATGGTCATTATTTTAAGTTTTTTGTTTTTATTTATCTCCATAAAAATATAATTAACTATTTAACGCACTGGACATCTGCTGGAAAAGTATCCGAGTCATCTGGATTAAAGATCTCATTGACAAAAACTAAGAGTTTCATTTTATTAACACCGATGTTTTTTACATTATGTACCCAATTGGGTTTAATTTCAACTACTTCCGGGTTTTCCCCGGATACATTTTTTTCTTCAATTTCATTTGTTATGAGATTTCTTTGCATTATCTTAGCTTCACCGTCTATTACGCAAAAAAATTCGGATTTTCTTATATGATAATGGTTGCCGCGCATTGCCCCCTGTTCGGTTGAAGAATAAAAGATCTGGCCAACATTAGGAAGCTTAAACACCTCAATTAATTGCCCTCTCTTATCCGCTTTTATTTCTAACTTTTTACTTTTCATTATTAAAATTAGTCTTTATTTTCAGTTTTTTTAACTCGTTTTGTATCTCCCCCATTGAAAGAAGAAGTCTTTTAACCTCTTCTTTGGATAAAATGTTTGTATTTGCCGAGGTGTATCCATTTGGAAATATTCTTTTCTCACTTCCTTTAAAATAATAAAATTTATAATCCATCTCCGGAACCTCGGGAGATATTTTGTAATAATATCCACAATCTTCAGTCCTATAACTTTCTTCGATTGAAATTAGAGACTCGTGCATTTTTTCACCCGGCCTAACACCAATCTCTTCAAACCCCACTTTAAAATTAAAAATCTCAATCATAGCCTGAGCTAGGTTTTCTATGGTTGCCGCTGGCGCTTTTTTTACATAAATATCGCCATTCCCGCCGTGAGCCAAAGCATACAAAACCAAATCCATCGATTCTGGCAAAGACATCATAAACCTTGTCATATTTTTATTAGTTATTTTAAGCGACTTTCCTTGTTCCATTAATTCAATAAAATAAGGAATAACAGACCCTCTTGTAAACATTACATTACCGTAGCGAGTCCCGCAAAAAACAGTTTTTCCTCTTTTCTCTCTGGAAACGGCAATCATTATTTTCTCCATAAGGGCTTTGGTCATCCCCATGACATTAATAGGATATACTGCCTTGTCAGTACTTAGAACAACAACACGCTCAACTTGATTTTTTACGGCGGCTTCAATAACGTTGTGAGTGCCGAGAACATTGGTTTTTATTGCCTCTATAGGAAAAAACTCACAGTTGGGAACTTGTTTAAGAGCGGCGGCATGAAATATAAAATCAACTCCATAAGCCGCCCTTTCTACCGAATCTTTTTCTCTTATGTCACCAATTATAAATTTGAGCCTGTCATCATTGTATTTATTGCCCATTTCAAATTGTTTTTTTTCATCTCTGCTGAAAATAATGACTTTCTCCGGCTTGGACTTCAAAAGCGCAGCGACTGCCGCATTACCAAAAGAACCTGTCCCGCCGGTTATCATAATTTTTTTGCCTTCAATTAATTTTTGTGCTTTTTCTGTCATTTTTTAATTGCTTTTATGATAAGATTTTTCCCAAAAAAAAATTTTTGATTTGTTAAAAATTTCTCAATTTTAATAATAAATTTTCTAGGAAGCCTGAATCGTAAAAATGGGTTAAAAAATACTTTAAGGAAAGGACCGTCTATGAAAGAGGTCGATCTTGCATCTAAAATCAATAAACCATTTTCCCTCAACCAAGAACATAATTTTATTCTATCAAACTCTCTCACATGACAATCCCCGTGTTTCTCCAGCTCTTCTTTGGTGAAATATCTGATTGGCGAAAACTTCCTGAACCCAATTAATCTTAAAAATCTGCCCCAAATAGTTCCATCGGAGTTCAAATTTGGGGTTGTAACTACAATAATACCTTCTTTTTTTAAAATTTTCAATAATTCTCTTAATGCCAAATTCTTATCTGGAACATGCTCCAAAACTTCCGCGCAGATAATTTTGTCAAAAAATTCATTAGGAAAAGGCATATGCTCTATTTCCGCTTTTTGAAAAAAAAGATTTTTGGCTCCAATCCTTTCTTTTTCAACATTAGCTTGTTTTATAAAACTATCCGCAATGTCCGTTCCGTATCCTTCTTTTATTTTATTACTAAGGGAAAACAAGTGGTGGCCGGATGCACAGCCAGCATCCAGGATTATGTCATTTTGATGAGGATCAAGCATCTTGCTGGTAAAAAATTCCCTGAGATAATTAGACAACCCGACTTTGTGCCTTGGATTAAACTTATGATCAAGATATGATTCGCTCTTTTTGGAACTGAAATCATCCCACATTTTTATATAATTATTCATAATCTACTTAAAATTTGATTTAATTTCTTACCTAAGATATCCCAATCAAATTCCTCTCTAGCCACGGCGCGTGACTTTTCAAAAATCAAAGCTTTTTCCGTGTCGCTCATTGAATAAACGGCACGGAGTTTTTCTTCTATACCGTCGGCTATATTGTCAGGTTGAATCACCAGACAAAGCTTTTGTGTTTTTGAAGAATTACGCACCGGACCGACATTGGTGATAATTATTGGAATGCCAGTCGCCAAATATTCGGGAAATTTGGATGGAAAAGCATATTCAGTCATTGGGATGCTTGGTCGAGGTATTACCAACACATCAGAATTTTGTATAATCTGATTAACTTTGTCGTGTTCAACATTCAAACTTAATAATAGCTCCTCCGTAGAAATACCAAACTCTTTGATACTGCTCAATATATCTTCTTTGCTTTTATCGCTCAATATAAGATTCAATCTAAAAGAAAAAAGGCGTTTCTTTTTAATACTACTGAGGGCTTTTAACAGATAATCAAGGCCTTGGTATGGCCGTGAATTACCCATATAACCGACAGTGAAGAAACTCCTTTCTTCTTTTTTGATAATATGGTCAAATTCTTTAAGATTCACGCCGCCATAGATTATTTCAATGTTAGAATTGGCGCGATTGTAGTAATCTCTAAGCTTATCGGCACATACAAAAACTACATCGTAGAAAGTCAGGAAAAATTTTGTTACCCCGTCATAAAAAGTTTTTTTGATTTTACCTATGGTTTTCTTGTAAAATAATTCTTCGGGCAACAGGCCGTGAATATCTATTGCAATTTTAACGCCGGTTATTAACTTAAGCATAACAGGCAGTTTTATTTCGACCTCAGTGGCTATCATTACTATATCAATTTTTCTCTCTCTTATCAGCCTTGCGAAAAAAAGTAACTTTCTTACCTTGCCCATTTTCGGATAGCTTATAAAGATATTTCTTAAATCATCAGGCGCGTCTGCCAAACATATTAAAATATTATGTTCTTTATTGATCTGCCTGATGAAACTCAAAACTCTCAATGGTGTTCCCCTAGTTGGACTTTTTAAAGAAGAATTCGAAATAAGCAGAATATTTTTCATGTAAGCTTTATTTTTGTTCATTGTCTACCATCGCCACACAAATTAAATTTGGATTTTGTATTCTAAGAATGGCAGGCAAGTATTTCAGTAAAAAATTTTTATTTCCCGTGTTGTAAAGATTGTGAAATCGGCAAGAAAAACCTATCCGGTTTAATGAAAATTGCAGACTCTCTTTATCCCAAAGAAAATAATGTTTTCCATGTTCCGGAAAATAAACATCGGCTTCATTAAGAAAACCCTTTCTGTTCGGCACAACAATTAGAACCTTCCCAAAATTAGATAAACTTTTTTTTATTTTTTCCAATAAACCTATTGGATTCTTTATGTGTTCCAGGACGTGATTTATTATCACGAGATCGTATGCCCCTTCCATTTCAAAATTTTCCAAGTCTTGCCTAAAAAATGAAACTTTTTCTGGCAACTCCGTCGGACTGTTAAAATAATCAACGCAGGCGACTCGACCCAAATCGGGATATTTTTGGACTATATCTTTAATAAGTTGTCCATTTCCACAACCTAATTCAAGCAAGCGAGTGCCTTTTCTTATATAGCTTTTTAGAATATTTACCAAATTATTTTCCATATGAAATTTTAATTAGTATAAACTAAATTAAAAATATCAGCCAACTTTCGCGCCATCTGAAATGTAGAGAGATTTGCTTCTATCGCCAGTCTGGCTTTTTTAGACAACTTTAGCCTTAAATCATCATTACGCAATGTTTCAATACGCATTTTTATCGATTCCAAATTATTATTATTATCGATAAATAAAATTTCATCTCCGGCCAGATAATCGCGCATATACTGTTTTTTTGTGGCGATCACAGGCAAACCGCTTGCCATCGATTCCAGCAACACCGTCTGTCCGGAACAGTCGGCTCCATCTAAAAAATTATCGCTATGCGTTATCAAAAGCATTAACTTCGCCTCCTTATACTTACTAATTAAATCTTTGATTGGCAAATCGTAAAAGACTGAAACATTGACCGGTATGTTGATTATTCCAATCATATTTCTTTTACTGCAGACAATGTGAAATTCTTCGCTTGGCATTTGTCTCGCCAATTCAACTACTGTTTTATAGTCCCTGCCGTTATCCCTTCCGGCTGATAAAATATATTTTTCCCTACCTTCATAGACAGGCTTATAGTAATGCATATCCACACCCAAAGGAACAAAAAAAACTTTATCATTTAACAAACCGTTTGTCTCCAAAAAATTTTTTTGATCTACTGACAAACATACAATAGCATCAAATTCTTTTAAAAGCCATTTTATTACTCTCATTTTTATTTTATTTTTACTGTTGGCTTTTATCGTTCTAACCAAACTCAAATTAAATAAAATAAAATGTGTTTTAGTCGGCCATATTTTCTTAAAAAACATTGCATATAGCAACGATGGACCAAATACAATATCATAGCGGAAAGTAAAAAAATAACTTAAACAGTGAGACACTCTAAAACCAAACAGAATTCTAAAAATTTTAACGACAATTGGTTCTTTGTATTCGGCAAATATATTTTTCTTATCATAATGGTTTAATCCATAAAATTGAGTATCAGGATAATCAACGCCAACACGCCCCTTAAATTTACTTTGTCTATCACCTGAATATAAATACAGAACTTTGATCATGTTAATTTAAAATGAAATTTAAAATATTGAAAGCTCTTTTCTCCCAAGTAAATCTTTCCTCGGCAATCTTATGAGCATGGCTGGCAATACTGTCTCTAAAGTTTTCGTTTTCGATAAGTTTTTCAATTCCTTTTATCAAATCATCCTGACTATTCGGCTTGACAAAAACCGCGCTTTTCTCGTCTAAAACTTCTCGGATTGACGGCAAATCTGTAACTACAATTGGCCTTTTGGCCGCCATATACTCAAAAATTTTCAATGGAGACATATAATATCTGAAGTGCGCCAGATCAGGAAAGGGGGCAATCAGTATGTCGAAGGCCTTCAGATATACAGGAACGACCGAATGTGGAACTTTGCCTGCAAAAATAACATTTTCCGACAATCCTAGCTTATCAACCAGATTCTGGTAAAACAAAATGTCCTCTTTACTGCCACCAACAAGAACAAGATAAGTTTTCGTCTTCAATTTTATAAGGGATCTTATTGAAACATCGACTCCTTTCTCAACACCCATAGTCTTAAACATTCCGACATATCCTATCAATAATTTATCTTCAGGCAATCTTAACTCTTTCCTAGCCTCTCTCTTGTTGACGGAGATGTTAAACTTTTTAAAATCAACGGCATCTGGAGCAACATATACTTCTTTTTTTCCGATTGACAAAATTTTATCCTTTAAAAAACTTGTTACCGTTATAATTTTTGCAGCATTTTTCCATGTTAATCTGTATATGATGCTATCCTTATATATATGAGATTCGACTATATATTTTCTAAACAATAGGCCCATAAATTGTTCTCTGGTATATAATATATCGTATTTCTTAAAAATGAGGAAAAATTTTAAAATTACGATAAAACTGATTTTTTGCAGATAAAAAGTGAAAAAATTCGGCCAAAAAAAAGACAGATCAATGCACGGGATTTTTGTAATCTTAAAATTTTTCTCAACATCGTAATAATTGAAAGGATTTTCTTTTATCTTATTTATCCGCTTTGGAACAATAAGCTCTACCGTCAGAGATTGTTCTTCTATTTTGATATTGGCCAGAGCTTCACACATTTTCATTATATGAACACCATGAGCTTTTTCCGTCGGAATTCGCGCATTATCAATATAAATTAATTTCATTTTGAATAAATTTAGGCTCTAGACTAGCAAACTCTTAATAATTCTCTTCAATGTCTTTAGTATATCATCTTTATTGTTGTAGCGAAACTCGCATTCTTTCAAGTGAAGCAAGAAAGTTTTTCTGGAAACTCCGTTGAATTTAGCCAGTCGTCTTTTGGCAAAACTCCAAAAGTTTTCAATGCCGTTGACATGAGTTCCTCGGCCGTTGGAATACTCTTTGGAATGATTGATTCTTTTGTGCCTGTAGCCGTCAAGGACAAGACCATCATACGATGTCCATTTGTCCGTATAAATGGTGGTGTTGTTCTTGGCGACTAATCTTTTGATTATGGGCAAAAGCTCTTGTTTTGAGGCGTTTTTGATGATTTGAGTGTAGACTCTGCCG
>Ga0209541_10010733_pt1 | contig 14515 bp, 16 predicted proteins | sample RifCSPlowO2_01_FD_184027 | JGI IMG/M metagenome (GOLD analysis project Ga0209541, IMG submission 184027) | Groundwater microbial communities from Rifle, Colorado - Rifle CSP2_plank lowO2_0.1 (SPAdes) (version 2) | ecosystem: Environmental > Aquatic > Deep subsurface > Groundwater | place... | reverse complement strand
GTGGCCTTTGCACGTAAACTTGCATTCCATAAGGGCTGATAACCTTTTTCTCTTTAAATGGATTGCTCCTTCGCGTTTCGATAACTCTTTAATTTGGCGCAGAGTCCTCCCCTCTATGGAATTCCCAAAACTCTCATCAAGAGCGATCCTTTCTCCGATGGCGGGAGTGACGGACGTCGCGTTCCGCGCCCTCGCGAAGAAATACGGCGCCGGGCTGACGTGCACGGAATTTGTCAGCTCGAAGGCTTTAGTTCAGGGCAGCAGGAAGACGGAAGAGATGCTTAGGACAGATCCGGCTGAGAAGCCCGTCGCGGTCCAGCTCTTCGGCGCTGATGTGGAGGATGTGGTCGAGGCGGCGAGGCAGGTGGAGGACAGGTTCGATGTCATCGACGTCAACTGCGGCTGCCCGGCGTGGAAGGTCATCAAGACCGGCGCCGGAAGCGAGCTGCTGAAAAAGCCCGCGGGCATCGGCCATCTTGTCTCGCGGCTGACAGGAGCGGTGAACAAGCCCATCACTGTGAAGATACGGGCCGGGATAGACGAGTATCGCATCAATGCTGTCGAGGTCGCCCAAATCATTGAAGACGCCGGCGCCGCGGCCATCGGTGTGCACGGCAGGACACAAAAGCAAGGGTATCGGGGCGAGGCGGACTGGGGCCTCATCAAGCAAGTCAAGGGGGCCGTGGATATTCCTGTCATCGGAAACGGCGACGTGTTCACCCCAGAGACGTTCAAGAGGCGGCTCGAGGAGAGTGGGGTGGATTTCATCCTGATCGCGCGCGGCGCCCAGGGCAACCCGGACATCTTCAGGCAGATCAACGCGTTCATGCGGACAGGAAGCTATGAACACAGGGATAAGAAAGCGCAGTTCAAAGACTATCTTTCTTACGCCTTGAAATACGCGATCGGCCTTCCCGCCATCAAGGAGCACGCGATGAGCTTCACCAAGGGGATGGCCGGCTCAGCCCAAGCGCGGGCACGGATGTCGCAGGCGAAGAGTTTAGAAGAAATTGGGGCGCTTGTCGGCTCCTGCGGAAGAACGGCGCCTTCAGAGACCAATCTGATGGCAGGCGATTTCAGACCCTCTTCTCCGTGACGGTGATGTCCCCGTTGTAAGGCCGCCTGATGATGGTGTCGACGAATTTCAGGCGCTCGTCTCCCGACAGCCCTTCGCTTGTCGCCCTGCCGATGGCGAACATCAGCTTCTGCCCCAGCGCCTCAAGGGTCATGTCCCCGGCGGGCTTGGCGCCTGCCAGCAACGGCGCAGCCCCGACGGAATAGATTCCCATGTCGGCGGCGCCCGTGTCGCAGCTTGTGTAGACATACACCGGCTTCCCGGCTTCCTTCGCCCGGGTTATGAAAGCGAGCAGCCGGTCCGGGACATTGCCCGCGCCGAAGCCGCTCATGAGGATGCCATGGACTTTCTCGCTTGCAGCGACGCCCATCAGAACCTCGTCGACCGTGGCCCCGGAGATGTGGGCATAGTGGAAGACGGAGGTGTCGAAGTCGATAAAGAGGCGCACATCCGACTCCCCCCGCTTGACGCGGTGGTCGGCGAGCCTGATCCCTTCTGTTAGGGCGGTCAGCTTCCCGAGCGGCTGGAGGCCTGGAGTGTCGAAGGCGTCATAGCCCTCCTCGTCGAACTTCCTCGCCCGGCATCCCCTCAGCACGAAATTCCCGAACGCGATCACCACTTCCCCGATGTCCTTTGTCGCCGCCTGGACTGCGGTATAGATGTTGTTCGGCCCGTCGCTCCGGTACACCCACATCGATCTCTGGGAGCCGGTGAGGACGATGGGCTTCCTAAAGTCGGAGAGCATGTAGGTCAGCGCCGCCGCGGTCTCCGCCATCGTGTCCGTGCCATGCGCCACGACAAAGCCGTCGTAGCGGTTCCGGCCGTCGAAAATCGCCTTCGCGATGTCCGCACGGTCCTTTGCTCCGGCCAGGGCAGATTCGGCTTTCTGGACCGTCTCCATGTTGGTGCTGTCGATGCAGCCGAGATCGGCCACGTCCAGCTCCGCCAATTCCTCCAGCCCATGGACCTTGCGCAGGTAATCGTCGCTTGAAGGATGGAGAATCCCGCGCTCGTCGGGTTTTTGCCCGATGGTCCCGCCGGTCTTGATGACCAGCACTTTTGGCTTGCCCATCGGAGACGCTCCGGAGCGGCCCTATATAAATTTTTCTTAAGAAGACTACCCCGGAGTAGTCAAATAATTGTTCCCCAGCCGCAGGGCGGAAGGTTTATATAGAAGAAAAGGCCTGAAGGGGTGCCTGTGGCGGGGGCCGTGCTTCTGCCGGGGTGAGACAGATGGACGCAGACGACTGGGATGACGACGGGGACTTCGATCAGCCGGATGACGACGGGGAAAGCTAGATAATGACGGCACGGTCGTCGACCCCTTCCTTCTTTCTTGCGGTCCTCAGATGGTAGAGACACGAAACACGATGGTAGGCCGGCTTGCTGACCGGGTCGGCATCAACAAGGTGTTCCACCGCCAGAGCGCCGTGTCCGCTTCAGGCGGCCGGGATTCGCTCGCGAGCCCAGTCCAGGCGAAAGTAGCGCATCTGGGCTGGGTCGAGAAAGGGGGGCTCATCTCCAAGGCTGGCAGACGGGTGGAGCTGTCGCGGCTCTTGGGCGGGGAAAGCAAGCATTTCCAGGACTGCCGCTACATCAACTTCTACCTCCGCCCGACGGACAAGCATTTCTGGGTCACCCCTTATGAAGGCACCTTCATCTACACACAGAAGAACGAAGGCAGGGGGAGGCCGGCCATCATCGCTCTTGAAAATGTCTATTCCCGCATTCCTGTCATGAGGCGCATTCCGGTCTTCGAGAAGGCGGCGCAGAAGAACGCGAGCATCTCCTCGGTGCTGGACGCCGGCTCCTTTTCCATCGGCATGATCGCCGTCGGCTCGCTTAACGTGAATCGCATCGTCACCACGTACGAACAAGGCAGGCCTTATGCCCGGGGCCAGGTCTGCGGCCACTTCAAGATCGGCTCGACGATGCTGCTCCTCTTCCCCCCGGCCTTCTCGCCCGTCGTGAAGATGGGGGCAAAGGTGCGCCTCGGCCAGATTGTTGCGCGGCGGGAGGGAGAGGCATGAAGGCGGCGCTCAAGGAATTCCTTACCTTGCCCGATCTGCTGACCTACGGCAACCTCTTCTTCGGCCTGCTCGCAGGCTATTTCTCCTTCCGCGGCGATTTCACGCGCGCAGCGTTCATGCTGCTTATTTCTGTTGTTCTCGACGGCCTTGACGGGAAAGCAGCCGGGCTGCTGAACCGGAAGAGCGATTTCGGCAGGGAGCTCGACTCGCTCGTGGACGCCGTGAGTTTCGGCGTCATGCCTGTGGCCTTCGGCCTGTCCTACCAGCTGCGGACATCGGGAACGGCCAGCGTCTGGCTGCTCATCTTCATGGCCTTCTTCGCCATGTGCGGCATCACCCGGCTGGCGCGCTACAATGTCATGCACGACGCCGGCTATTTCCGGGGCGTGCCCATCACCGTGAACGGCATGCTGTTCCCGGCGCTCTACTTCACCAGCCTCATGCCCTTGCTGCCCGTTGCTTACGTGCTCAGCGGCATCCTCATGGTGTCGGGCATTAAAGTGCGGAGGATGCTCTGATGCTCCGGCTCAGCCTCCAGGCGATGTATCTCCTGCTCCCCGCGTATCTCGCCAACATGGCGCCTGTTATCGTGATGAAATGGGGCGTCCTGAAGCAGCTGGCCGTTCCTATCGATCGGGGGAGGAAGCTTGCCGACGGGAAGGAGCTCTTCGGGAGCCACAAGACGTGGCGCGGATTCCTGGTGGCTGTGCTTGCAGGCATGCTGATGGCCCTGATCCAGAGGGCGCTCCTCGGCGTGCCTTTCTTTTCCGGGCTGAGCGTGCTTCCTTATGATCACGCGCTGCTCATCGGCTTCCTGATGGGGCTGGGCGCGATCCTCGGCGACCTGGCGAAGAGCTTCCTGAAGCGGCGGATGGGAATCGATCCAGGCAAGCCCTGGATTCCTTTTGACCAAATTGATTTTGTCCTCGGAGCATATGGCCTGCTCGCGCTCTTCTATCTCGTGCCCTGGAAGCTGTTCTGGGTCTCGCTGCTGCTCAGCTTCATCCTGCACGTCCTCACCAACCATCTCTCCTTCTGGCTTGGCGTGCGGAGGGAGCGATGGTAGACCGGGAGAAGACGATCCTCAACCTCGCGAATGGGCTCTCTTTATTGCGCATCCTCCTCGCGCCCGTCTTTTTCGTGCTCGTCATGCGCGGCGAATTCCTGTCGGCTTTTTTTGTCCTCCTCTTCGCCACCCTGACGGATTTCATCGACGGCACGGTCGCGCGGCTGTGGAACATGCAGACGCGGCTGGGGAAGATGCTGGACCCGGCCGCGGACAAGGCGATCATGCTCTTCGCCGTGCTGGCGCTCGTGCTCAAGTTCGGCTTTCCCCTTTGGGCCGGGGCGGTGCTCATGCTCCGGGACGCGATCCTGCTCGTCGGCGGCTCCATCTTCCTCTACCGAAACAAGGAGAAAGTGCTGGTGCCCAACAAGCTCGGGAAGCTGACGACCTTTGTCCAGATGTGCACGGTGGTGATCTGGCTCATCGCTGATGTGCCCTTCTGGGCCAAGGCCAGCTTCCTCGGCGCGGCGGTGGCGCTCACCCTCATCTCAGCGGCCATCTATTTCAACAAGGGCTATGAGCTCTTCTTCGGGAAATCTCCCCAGGTGAAGAATCTCGCGAACAAGATCACCCTCCTCCGCATCGCCTTCATCCCCCTCTTCATCTGGCTGCTGCTGAGCGGCCTGCGGTACAAGACGTTCATCGCGGCGGCTGTCTTCACGCTCCTCGCGCTCTCCGACGCTGTCGACGGCTACATCGCGCGGAAGCGGCATGAGATCACCAGCTTCGGCCAGCTCATCGATCCCCTGGCGGACAAGTTGCTCGTTTCAGCGGCGCTCATCTTCCTCATCGGCAAGGGCATCGAGCCCTGGATGGCCTATACCATCATCGCACGCGAATTTCTTGTTACCGGTTTGCGGACGTTGTACATGACGCGGGATGAGGTGCTTCCCGCGAAATTTTCCGGCAAGGTCAAGACTGTGGCGCAGATCGCGGCCATCCTCTGGGTGCTGCTCCAGATCCCGTATGGGAATTTCCTGATGCTTGCGGCTACAATTATCACGCTCTATTCCGGGATGATCTATCTCTGGGACGCGAGGAAACTGTTTCAGGATAAATGAAGAGCGCGCCCGTAGGGAGAACTCAGGGCGATCTTCTTTTTGTCGCCTTTCCCGCCCAGGCGCTGAGGGCCGCGAGGACGGCATCGAAATCGGGAAGGTCGTCGAGGACAAGGCTCGGCAGCTCGCGCTTGTAGGCGGGACTGAGCTTGCGTGCCCGGGCCAAAAGGGTGCGCGAGGAGAACCGCTTCCGGTAATACGCGAGCTTCGCATTCGCCAGCCGCTCGCGGAACACCGGCCGCTTGTTCGTCACGAGATGCCAGAGGTCATAGAGATCCCTTGGCTTCTCGCGCGTCAGAATGGCGCGGATTTTCTCCGCCGCAACCTCGTCGAGAGCCATTCCTGCCAGCTGCTTGACCGGGAGCTGGTAGGCGGGGATGTCCAGCCGGAGCGGGATGGGCTTCTCAAGCACCGGCTCGCGCTTGCTGATCTCGATATAGACCTGGCAGAGGTCGATGTCCGCGGTATGGAGCGGCCCTTCGGCCGCGATGCGGAACGAGAACGAGGCGGGGCTGTCTGAAATGATCTTCAGCCTGTTCGAAATGCCGAAGCGCTCGAGGGAGCGGGACACGGATTCCGCTAGGCCGGCGGGCAAGGCGGCGGTGGCGGTGAAATCCAGGTCCTCCGAGAAGCGGCGCAGCCCGTGGAAGAACCAGAGATAGGTTCCGCCTTTCAGGACAAGCGGATGCTCAGCCAAGATGGCGAGCAGCACTGCCTGGACATAGTGCTTCTCCTGCTGCCAGGGCCTGAGGCCGTTGAACTTCGCGAGCGCGTGGAGCTCCTGCCTCTCAAGCACGGGCCAGCCTCCGCAGTCTCCGGCTGCCGCGCCCGCGGAACCGGCCCGCGAGCTGCTGGAGCTCCTGCCGGTCGACGGGGATCTCTTTGATATCCTTCTGGGAAAAGCGGCGCAGATAGATTCCGTCCAGCACGGCTTTCGCCGGCTCAGCGATCATCACGTAACTGCGGCCCTTGGGATGCTTTTTGAAGCCAAAGAGCAGGGAGGGCGGGATTTTGTGGTAGACAATGCCAAGCTTCCGGAGCGCGAGCGAGTTCCGGGTAGTGGCGCATTCGAGAAGGGCAGGCGCCTGCGTCGTGAGCCCCCGGAGCCGGAGGGCGCTGGTCAGCGAGACATACGACGGCTCCATGAGCTGGGTGGCGATCACCTGCTCGTCGTCCTCGAAGGAGACAGAGCCCCTCCTGATGCGGATGGCCAGCCCTGCTCTGACGAGTCTGGACGCGTAGACCGCGGCCACCGGCTTTGGCTTGCCGATCAGGTTCGCGAGCTGCTGCACCGAGAAGACGGAACGTCCCGACGCCCAGGCGGCGTCCCGGATCCTGTAGAGCGGCCATTCCCTCATAACATCACTCCCAAATAACTATCTTGTTATGTGGGGATGATTAGTTTATAAATCTTTCGCCTCTTTATTTTAAGATTTTTTGATTTTCTTTCTTATCCATTTTTGTTCATATTTATGAAACAAAATATCTCTGAGCCCCTCTAATCCAGGACCAGCTCGACGATATCCCCTTCCCGGAGCGGAAAGCTGAGCTTTCGTATTTCCTGGCCGGGGAACTTCGAGCTGCCCCAGACCCGGGCATAGCGGAACCTTTTCGCGAAGTCGCGGTGGAGCTTGTCGCACATGTCCTGCAGGGTGGCGCCCGTATGGAGGATCAGTGGAACATCGAGATCCGCCTTCGCGCCCCGCTTCTTGCAGAAGACGCGGATGAATTCAAGGCGGCCGAACAGCGCGTCCTTCAATTCCGCGATGCCCCGCTTCTCACTCGCGCTCACGAAGACATCAACCGGAATCTCCTTCTTGACGCGCTCCAGCTGCTCCGGCGAGGCAAGGTCGATCTTGTTCACGACGACGAGGCCCCTGACATAGCGCTTGTTGCCTTCCACTGCGTCTATCAACTGATCCGCGTTGATGTCGGTGCGGATCAAGACATCGGCGTTCGAGATGCGGAACTCGCGCAGGAGCGCCTTCACGGCTTCAGGGTCGATCCGGGTCAGCTTCACGGTGGTGCCGAAGCCCAGGCCGCCCTTCGGCTTCCGCTTGATGCGCACGTCCGGCGGCTGTTCGTTGATGCGCAAATTGAAATCTCTCACTTCCTTCATCAGCTTCGTGTACTGCTCCGGATGGAAGACATCCAGCAGGAACAGCACAAGATCCGCGTTCATCGCGACGCTCAGCACTTCCCTGCCCCGGCCTTTTCCAGAAGCCGCGCCCTCGATGATGCCCGGCACGTCGAGGATCTGGATCCTCGCGTTCTTGTGCTCCAGCATGCCCGGGATGCACGTGAGGGTGGTGAACTCGTAGGCGGCTGTCGCGGAATGCTGCTTCGTGAGGTCGTTGAGCAGGGTGCTCTTTCCCACGCTCGGATAGCCGACGATGATGACGGTCGCGTCCCCGGATTTCTTGACCGTGTACCCTTCATGCCTCCCCTTGCCCCGGCTCCGGGACATCTGCTTCTCCTTGAGCTGGGCGATCTGCGCCTTGAGGACGGCGAAATGGCTCTGCGTGCGCTTGTTATACTTGGTTCTGGCGATCTCCTCCTCGAGCTCCCGGATCTTTTCAGGGATGCCAGAAATCTTGGGCTTCTCCATCATCTCAATTTCCGGTAGCAGCCCATCAGAATCCGGTACATGCGCCTTTTCTCCTTCTTCGGGATGTCGTGCCTGAGCATCTTCTCATAGAGCCCTTTCATCTTGTTGTAGAACGCTTCCTGCTCCTCCCTCGACGCGAGCCTGAAGGATTCCGCCAGCTCGTTGAAGACCGCCTCCTCTTTGGTGAGGAGGCGCCTCAGGAGCAGGCCCTTCGCGGCGATGAAGCTGGCGGCAGCGATGACCGCCGCGAGCAGGAGGAAGAAGGACAGGATCAGGGCGGCGTTGCTCCTCTTCGACGGAGGCGGGGGAGGAGGAGGATTCGAATTTCTCAGTTCCTTGACGCCTGCGGACTGGCCTTCGAGCACCTCGACGGCAGCGAGATTGGACATGTACGTCAAGCCATTCACTTCAGCGATGAAATAGATGCGCGCGACCCCGGGCTTGAGCGCTGTGATGACCGCTATCGGCCTTTCTATATTTACTTGCACCGCGCTGTCGCTCGTGAGCGCCCTGAATCTCGCTCCGCCCGCGGGGAAATACGTGCCCAGGTCGATCATCAGGGTTTCCCCAACCTTCATCTCCTGGCCGGGGATGCGCTGCCATACGGGAAGGGCCAGCTCTTCGCCGGTGCTGCGCATCTGGAAGTCGGCGCTCTCCAGCCCAAGCTCCGCGTCATCCACCTCTATCCGAAACGTGTAGGCGGCCTGCCTGAGGCCTTCCAGAGCGCAAGTTTGGTGGCAGATGCGGCTGAAGCGGAAGACTTCCTGGTCGCCGGGCTCCTCGGTGAAGACGAACCTGTCCTGCTCCGTGTCCAGGACAAGATACGGAACGTTGTCCTTGTCCACGAGATAAACGAGCGCCCTGCCGTCGCCGCTGAACGTTCCTGTGAGCATGACGGAGGCCAGCTCTCCCGGGACCGATGGGACCCACGTGAGCTCGCCCGGCTCGACAGCCCTCGCTTCCAGGGGATCTGTGTAGGAGCGGGCATACTCATAGGTGAGCATTCCCGCGACTCCAGAGCCGCCGATGAGAAGAGCGGCGAGCACGATGGCGGAGAGCGCGGCCACGCCGCTCCACTGCAACAGGCGCGTGCGCTTGGAGTGGGCGAGGAAGGCGCCTTTCGCCGCTGCCTCCGGATACCCCGCCTTGACAAGGTCTTCAGCGATCTGCTCCTGAGAGGCGCCCTGCCGGAGGCGCTGGCCGAGATACGCGTCAAGCTTCCCCATGGCCGCCCAGAGAGGAATGTGCTATATTAAGCTTTCTTGACTTTGGAAGAATATCCTGTTTGCCCTTTTTCAGCGCACTGCTTAAGGACGCTTTGCCCTGGCGCCCACCTTGTCGAGGAGAACCCGAATGGCTTGTTCCCTGCGGCGGAGAAAATCCGGAGGGACTTTCCGGCCATAGTATTTTATGCCTACACGCTTCTTCCGCAGATCCTCTGCAAGGGCATGGTCGGCCTCATGGAATTCCGGGAAACGCTGAAGGTACGCCAGAGTGGCGCGATGGCTGCCCAGCTGGTCAGTCCGGACTTTCCAGCCATCCTTCGCCATGCGCGCGGTCACGAGCTCCAGCAAGGCGTCGTAGAACTCTTCTGCAATTTTGGAGGCGAACTTGGGAAGGTCCACTCTCAGCAGCGAAATGGACTCGAGCCTGAGCATTGCCATCGCCGCAAGGCTCGCGGCGCGTTCTGGATCCGGGGCGACGCGCTCAAGGTCCATCAGAACACCTTCACATACCCGCGAAGGCGAATGCCGTTGAGGATGCTGTTTCTCAGTTCGCTGGGTAGCTTGGAGAAGCGCTCGGCGAAATGGAGGCTGACTGTGCGCTTGAGCGCGGCCTCCTCTTTCCTGAGGTCGGGCGCGATTTCAGATGCGAGCAGGAACAGATCAATGTCACTCCCCGCGACGTCCTCCCCCCTGCTCGCGGAACCGAAGAGGATGATGGCCTCGGGCGCCGCGGCTACGTCCAGTCGATCAAGAAGGCCGATCTCCTCAAGCCGGAAAAGGAGATCCGATTTGAGGAAGGAACAATACAGATGGTACCGGCATGGAAATGGCTACTGGAAGAGCATACCTAAAAGTTTACGCCTTCTTCAGCTCCTGCGGCCATATGATGCCGATCTTCTGCAGCTCGCGGTTGAACTTGTCCGAGAAGTTTTGGTCGTAAGGGGGAACCCTTTTCCCATCGCCGCTCCGGCATCCTCCCGGAATCTACGCCAACATCCACTTCCATGCCGGGATCACCCGTATCGTAAGCCCGTTCACCTTCTCTTCCCTCTCTTCCCGCATCGTTATCAAAACGAGATCCCTGCACGCAAACTCCTCGCTGGCTTTTCCTAACGCTCTTGTCTCCCTTTCGAGCGTCAGGTAGCTGCTGGCATCGTAGCATACCTGTATCAGCTGCGTCACCTTCTTCCCCTTCTTGACAACAAAATCGACCTCCTCTTTCAGCGCGTTTTGATAGTAGGCGATTTCCTTGTTCCTTCTCGTCAGCTCCACAAAAACAAGGTTCTCAAGCAGCCTGCCTTTGTCGTCAATCCCATTGACCGTGAGGAGGCCGTTATCCACGAAGTACACTTTGGGGAGAGATTGCCCGCTCTTTTTATACGACTGGCTATGCTTCCTGAGGAAAAAGACAAAGAACGCGTCGTTCAGATACTCCGCGTACTTGTACAGGGCGTTTTTGCTTGTTTTCATGCCCCGCGATTTGCAGTAATTATAGAACTTGTGCATGGAAAACTCTGCCGAATTCAACAACGCCTTTATCAACTCCCGCATCACGCCTGTGTTCCTGATCTTCCCCCGCTCGATGACATCCCGGTACAGGGCGGTATCGAAAATATCCCGCGTTATCTTTTCCCGCTCCTTGCCATAGATGATGGCTTCCGGGTAGCCGCCCGAAACAAGAAATTCCTGGAAGAAGTGGATCAGCAGAGCTTTCTCATGCGAAGAGTACATCTTTTTTACCTCAAATCTCCTCGCAATCAAGAACTCTCCGAACGAAAAGGGGTACATCTGATAGGAGAGATTCCTCCCGCGCATGCTGGTGGCCACTTCCCTGCTTAAGAGCTTCGCGCTGGAACCGGATATGATGACAGAAATCCCCTCATCCAGGCTGCTCCTGACAAAGCGTTCCCATCCCGGAACATTCTGCACCTCATCCAGAAAAAGCCAGACCCTCTTTCCCTTGTTCTGTGGATAGAGCTCGTAATAGGTTTCCAGCATAACGCCCAGGTCCTTGCCCGCGGCTCCCTGCAGGTCCACCCGCTCGAAGTTGATATAGAGCGCCCTCTCCGTCCCGTGCTTCTGCCGTATTTTGGCGATCAGGAAGAACATCTCGAACGTCTTCCCCGCCCTTCTTGGCCCGATAATGGAAATCGCCCGCTGTAGGCCGCTCTCGACATCGATTTCCCGCGCCCTCGGAATCATCTCCGGCATGGCCTTCCCATGAAAATCCCGGATGAGCTCAGCCCATTTTTCCTTGCTTATCATGGTAGCATATAAGAGGAAACTATTTATAAATGTTTCCTTCTATAGAAGCAGGATCTTCCTAGCTGAGATTACGCCTTCTTCAGCTCCTGCAGCCACATGATGCCGATCTTCTGCAGCTCGCGGTTGAACTTGTCCGAGAGGATGTAGGTTTTTTTATAGAGATCGTAATAGATGAGCCCCATGCTCTTCATCGGGGTGAGGATCCGGTCGTAGAACTGCCTCTTATTATAAGAGAGCTTCACTTTCTTTCCCCGGTATTCGGGCTCGTCGATCTCCGTCACATATTCGCCCTCGTGCAGCTTGGTGGCGATGAAGCTCATCTCGGTCTTGGTGAACTGGCTGCCGTTGTTCTTCATCGCCTTCACCAAAACTTTTGCGACGATCTTCTGCTGCTTCGTGGCGAAGAGAATCTCGAAGATGTCCTCCGGCAGGTTGAACGCGTCGAATAATATGACCATCTTTCCCCCAGAAGACCTAGAGACGGACTTCTATATAAAGATTCGCTTCCCTATACCCGCATGTCAAAAACCACCCTGCGAAGCTGGTGGTGTGTTTGCACGCCACTCGACGAGCGAGTGGTTTTTGAGCATGCTCAGAAATCTGGCCTTTGAAGGCTTGAGAATCCAGATTTCTGACATATTAAACTCCTTCTCGACTTGTTTGGAATATGTTTCCTACATAATAATATATAGCTCAATAGATATGCTAATTATTACTCACAAAATACAAAAATAATGGGGTAAACAGAATAAGAGAGGAAGTTTTCTCTTTTGCGGCAGCTTACTTACATAATGAGATCCTGGGAAAAAATCACTACATAATACACAACATTTTTAAACTGGTATGCATAAATGGCCTACAATAGATGAGAAAAATCCCCTATCAGTATGGAAAAACGGGAAGGCGGTTATTACAGAATAATAACTTATTCTTTAACTATGTAAAAATTTACTTACAAAACATATTTATTGATGTCTTTCCTTCTAAAGTCCGTCGGATGGGATTACCTTATAATAAATTAAAGAATTATTACGTGTAAAACTACTCACAAAATATATGAGCTGAACCAAGTGAAGGCCATAGGAACCCAGAAGGCGAGCCGCTTCAGCCAGCAGTACCTCTCCGCTGTCGCGTCCGAGCACCAGAGCGCGCTGGCTGAGGCAGGCGCTCTTCTCGCGTCCTTCGAAGGAGCTGGACTTTCTTCCCAGTCTGCGATGGAGCTGGCTTCGCACGCCGAGCGCTACGCGTCAATCCCTGTCGGAATCTTCCGCTCGGAGCTGGGGCCGCTGGAGGCCGTGGTGAAATACTGCCGCGATGTTTTGCAACTGCCGGTGCAAGCTATCGCGCGGCTCACGCACCGGTCCGCGTCTACGGTGAGCATCAGCTACCGCAACGCCGTTGCGCCGCTGGTCATAGATCTGGAATTGAAGGACATCAACTTCCGCAAGCTTCGCGTGCCCCGCCCTCATTTGTTTATCCCCGGCTCGGCCCTTGCGCCTGAGCTTTCCATCCTGGAGGCGGTCTGCCTCTACCTGCACACCAAAGCCGGCCTTCGCTTCGCCGACATCGCGCGGCTCCTGCACCGCGACCAGCGCACCATCTACACGGTTGTTTCCCGGGCGCGGAGGAAGAGATGAGCACTGCGGCAAGGCCGGACAGGGCAAAACTTAGTTTTGGCGGCCGTCGCATTGCTTCGCAATGCTCGCCGGACACCCCGACGGGGGCAACCCCCGTCCGGCCGTCGCCACCGACTGAACCCCGGCCAGCGGCGCCACGACCGACCCCAGCCAGACCAGCGCCGACTCCCGTCCGGCCGGCGCCATCCTTGATTGAGCCACGGCCGCACACCCTTTCCTTGATTGTTCCGAGTTTCCGCGATCTCTTCAAGGAGAGCAAAGATTTGCATTCCTGCCTCGCGCATGCCCACGTTGTTTCGAGGCAGATCCACCATCTGGAGCGACATCACCGGAAAGGCCGCATCAGCGCAGAGCATCTCAAACGGGCGCATGAACAAAAACATGAAGGCAAAACAAGGCACGAGTGGCTTTCAGCCTGCGAGGCCTATGCGCGGGAGAGGGGCAAACGCATCCATCATCATCTGAACGAGCGTCTGCTGCAGCCTCCCCATCCCGGGATCACGGCGCTCCTGCTCGTGGCGCTCGCGCTCGGCTTCATCGCCCTGCTCACCCCTTCCCTCGTCGGCCTGGTCACGGGCGGCCCGGGGACCATCGCGCTCGGCCGGACGTTCGCCTCTGACGCTGTCGTGCCGCTCGGGATCTCAGGGATGTCGAGCTTCTGGGTGGACGGCTCGCACAGCGCAGGGTTCAGGGGCAAAGTGACGCTCCTCGATTCCTCAAGGGAATACGTGCTCGTCGATGAGCGGCCTGATATCTCCGGCATCCCCGTTGAAGGAGCGACATTGGCCGGGAGCTTCACCCTTTCCAGGACAGCGCCGGGGGTTGTCGCCATCACCCCAGCCGCAAATCTGGATGAAAGCGCATGCACGGTTTATTCGTACGCGGACACGCGCGCCTGCTTCGGCGACGGGATCTGCTGCGCGTTCCTCGACGCTGAGCAGAAAGGAGGGCAGTGGAACGAGACGCTCTACCTGCACAGCCAGAAGCCGGGCGTGACGGAAAGGACGGTTGTCACGGCGCAGCTCGCGTTCGCCAACATCAGCGTCGACCCCAGGAACGCTTTCTCTGACGTGAGATACAGCAACCGCAGCCGCATCCTCGTCGACCTCTTCGGGCAGCGGCAGCTTCCCGGCTCGTGCGGGGAGGCGTGCGGCCTGCGCGACTCCACCGGGCCGTACGCGTTGCGCGTCGAGGTACTCTCCGGCAGCATCACAATCTCGAATTACACGTATCTCGGCAGGCGCAACGAGGCGCCAAGGTTCTCGGCGCTGCCCAACCTCACGCTCAGGAAGGGAGAGCCGTACGCGCTCGACCTGTCCCTCTACGCATCAGACCCCGAGAACGACCCCCTGGAGTTCACCGTCTATCCTGCGCCTGGGCTGGACGTTACGTTTGATGGGATGAAGGCGGTGCTGACCGCCAATGCTTCCCCCATGTTCACGTTCTTCACGGCGAAGGACGCTGCGGGGATGGCGGTGTCGAACATCATCACGATTACCGCCGCAGATAAGAGCGGGCCTGTCGTGGCCGTTAACGCAAGCGCCGCAATC
>Ga0209541_10010726_pt1 | contig 14518 bp, 10 predicted proteins | sample RifCSPlowO2_01_FD_184027 | JGI IMG/M metagenome (GOLD analysis project Ga0209541, IMG submission 184027) | Groundwater microbial communities from Rifle, Colorado - Rifle CSP2_plank lowO2_0.1 (SPAdes) (version 2) | ecosystem: Environmental > Aquatic > Deep subsurface > Groundwater | place... | reverse complement strand
AGGAGGAAAGAAAAAAGAGGGAAGTGGAGGAAAGGAAGAGACAAGAAGAAAATAAAAGGAAGCAGGAAGAGCTGGAGGAAGAGAACAGGAAGAAAGGGAATCTGCGCAGAAAAGAGGAAGAGCAGAGGAAGAGAGAAGAGGAGTCACGCAAAAGTCAAGAGGAAAAGAGGAGAAAGTTAGAGCTGGAAGAGCAGAAGAAAAAAGAGCTTGAGAGGAAGAGGCAGGAAGAAGAGAAGAAGAGGCAGGAAGAAGAGAAGAAGAAGCAGGAAGAGCTGGAGAAGAAGAAGCAAGAGGAAGAGAACAGGAAGAATGAGGAGCTGCGCAGAAAAGAGGAAGAGCGAAGGAAAAAAGATGAGGAAAGCAAAAAGCGGGAAGAAGAAATTATAAGGAAGCAGAAAGAAAAAGATAGGAAATTAAAAAGCATACAAAGCCTCAAGGATCTGATAGAAGAAAAAGAATCCAATATCAAGAAGCTAAGGGAAAAAGTAGCAGAAGCCTATTCTGCCGATAAAGCCATAGCAAAAGAAATTTCAGGCATAGAAGAGGATATTTACAGGCTAAATAATGAAAAGAAGATTTTGTATGGGATGTACAATGAGAGCGTTGCAGGCAGGAAAGAACTTGCAAAAGAGCACGAAAGCAAAATTGCTGAATGGAAAGAAAAGCATGAGGCAAAGCTGAAAGAAAAAAGCAGCATCAAAAATGAAATAAAGCAGGAGTATGAAAACGAGCTAAAGGAGCTGGAAAATGAGTTAAGCAAGTTAAGCGGAGAAGAAAGGAAGGAGGAAGAGAAATGGAAAAAGCTTGAGCTAAAGGCAAAATACAAGCTGGAAGAGCATGAAAGGGAAAAATCAGTAAATGAGGAAATCAAGAGCCAGCTGGAAGAAAAGAAAGAGATGGAGCACGAGTATAGCAAGAAAAAGCAAGGGATGGGCAAAGGTATTGCTGGCAGAGAAATTCTGGAGAAGCAGAAGGAGCTTAATGACCACGTAAGGGAGCATGAAAGAGGAATAGAGAAGCTGAAGGAAAAAGTAGATGAAAATAAAAAGGCTTTGGAAAGGTACAATAATGAGATACAGAATCTTGTTAAAGAGAAGGAAAAAGCTGAGGAGAAATTATGGGAAGCCCAAAAAGATGCAGGAGGATTAAGTTACATAGCTTCTATTTTCAGGACTAGGGAAAAGAAAGAGAAGAAACCTGCTAAACAAATAGAAGCAGGAGAAAAGGCTTTGCAGAAAAAAGCTAAGGAAGCCGAAACAAAAATAGCTGAGCCAAAACACGAGATAACAAAAGAAGAGGTTAAGAAAGAGGAAGCCAAGGAAGAAGAAGAGAAAAAAGAGATGCAAATTACTTTAAGAAGTCTGCAGATAACTGCAAAACAGATAAAGCACAAGGAGAATGTCATAGGGAATCTGGCAAGGGAGAAAGAGGCAAAAAAGAAATTATTCAGCTTCTTCCATAGCATTGGCTTGGCAAAAACGGAGAAAGAAAAGCATATTGAAATAAAGAGGAAGCTAGCAGGAAAAAGCTGGCTGTTTGCCAAATGCCATAAAATGCTGCTAAGGGCGAATGGCGCTTTGGCGGGGAATAATATTGAAAATGCAAAAAAGCTTTACTTGAAAACAAGGGAATTATACATCAAGCTGGAATACCATGAGAAGAAAGAGATATACGATGAATTAATGGAGATATATAACAAATTAAAAAAATAGCAATGAAAAAATAAAGCATATTCATTAATTCTTAATTTTGAAGAGATAATAATAAATAATAAAGCCGATTTTCTTCCAATACCATGAATGAGCAGCCTCAATACGCAAAAAAAGAAAAAAATGATACAACAGTAGAAAAAATAAAGGAGCTAGAGGATCTCATATCAAAATCAAAATACAACAAAAGGACCCAACATGCGATTGGGCTGTATAAGGCGCAATTGGCCAAATTAAGGGATAAGCAGAAATCGAGAAGCGCAGGGAAAAAGGGAGAGGGTTATGCTGTAAGGAAGACGGGCGATGGTACTGTTGTTCTGCTGGGATTCCCTTCTGTCGGAAAAAGCACGCTGCTTAATGCTTTGACTAACGCTAATTCAAGGGTTGGAAGCTATGCATTTACCACGCTGACTGTAATTCCTGGCATATTAGGGTATAGGCATGCTAAAATACAGGTTTTGGATGTTCCGGGGGTAGTGCATGGAGCAGCTGCAGGTACAGGAAGAGGCAAGGAAGTTTTGGCCATCATCAGGAATGCCGATCTTATCTTGTTCTTAATAGAGGTATTTCATCCAGATCATTTTAGCACGCTGCAGAAAGAGGTCTATGATGCTGATGTGAGGGTAAATCAAAAAGCTCCTGATGTTAAGATTGTGAAGACAAGCAGGGGGGGAATTAACATAGGCTCAACAGTAAAGCTGACTAAGCTGGACAATAAAACCATCGAGGATATATTAAAAGAGTTCAAGATTGCAAATGCAAATGTTACCATAAGGCAGGACATTGATGCTGACCAGTTGATAGATACTATTGAGGGAAATAAGGCTTATTTGCCTGCAATTGTTGTCCTAAACAAGATAGATATGGCAAGCAATGATGAGCTAAAAAATGCCCAGAATAAAATAAGGCCTGACTTGAGCGTGTCTGCAGAGAAGAATATTGGCATTGGGGAATTAAAAAGCTTGATTTATAATAGGCTTGGATTGATCAGCATCTTCCTCAAGGAATTCAACAAGAAAGCTGATATGGACGAGCCTCTTATAATGTGGAAAGGCGCTACCTTGAGGGACTTGTGCCTTAAATTGCACAAGGATTTTGCCAACAAGTTCAGGTTTGCGAGAATATGGGGGAAGGCAGTCAGGTTCCAGGGGATGAAAATTTTGAAATTGGGCCATAAGTTAGAAGATGATGATATAGTTGAGTTGAGGATAAAATAGCATTAGTTTATACTTTCGGTAATAGGCTCTTCAAATACTCTTTCTTTGTCGCAAATCCGTGCTTTTTAGCTAGCTTGTCTATTCCTTTTACAAAGTTGCTTCCGTATTGTGCTGCTTTTTTAGGGCGCCATGCAAATTCTTTTTCCAAGCCGAAATTTTCCGCTATTTCCCTTAAAATTATTTTTTTGCTGATTTTATCTATTTTGTGCATTGGATTAATATCCATTGCAGCTTTTATTACCCCCAAATCCATGTAAGGTGTCCTTAGCTCTATGCCAAGGCTCTTTGCTATGATTGAGTCTCTCAATAAATCGCGCTGCCACATGTTTTTAAGGCCATTCCATGATTCTTTATGCACAGACTCAAAATCATTGTCAGCTAATACATCTTCATGTCGCTGGTAGCCGGCAAATATCTCCTCTGTCCCCAGGCCTCCAAACAGGATACTGATATTGTCCTGCAATGCCAATTGTGCTGTCGCGTATAAAACAGAGCCTACAGAAATCCATACAATATCATCATTATTAAGTATTTTAACTGTATTTCTTATAACGTTTTCAAATTCTTCCAATGACAAAATTTTATGCTTTAGGCTGAAATTATATTTTTCCGCTATTATTTTTGCGTATTCAATGTCCTGGGAGTTTTCCAGGCCTATTGTAAAGCATGTGAAGTTAAAGCCATGTTTTTTGCACAGGAAAGCTATTAAAGTGCTGTCAACGCCGCCTGAAAATAATATTCCAAACTTATTAAGGTTTTGCGCCCTTTTAATTATAGAATTCTCTATTAACTTACGTATTTTCCTTTTCGCCCTTTCCTTGTTTGTTTCAAGGTTTTCATAATTGGTTTCTATGGAAGCTATCAGCTTTTCCCAATCTTCCTTTTTTATCAGGCTTCCTTGTTTTAGGTATATCTCCATTTAACCCGGAATGTTACATCGTTTTAAAAATTTTATTGATAGAAATTTTGAGTTATTGCGCATTTCTATTTCCGACAGGTTTAAATAATGAAGTCAAATTATTTGCCGAATGGCAAACAAATCCAGCAATGAGGAGCAGATTGGCTTTCATAAGGGGGCTTTGACCACATTGGCAAAAGAAAGGGAAGAGATGCTGCGCATATTGCAGATAGTCGAGCAGCTAATGCAGATGCACATAAAATCCTTAAAGGAGCTGGGTGTTGATTTGGCTCAGGCAGCCAAAGAGATGAAAGGCAATGGAGAAGGTAAAAAATATGGCAAGAAAAAGCCTATAGAAGATATTATAAAGTAAGCTTTTGTTCTTTTTAATATGGCATATTCCTTCACTTGCTATGGCCATGAAAACATTACCGCTAAGCATAAAACTACGCTGGAGTTTACCAAAAGCAACGAATTAAGCTTAAAAGGAAATTGCATTATCGGTGTTAAGGCTGATTTTTCCATTAAAGAAATAAAAAGGTTCATTGAGTCATTAGGCAACAATAAAAAAATTATAATAACTATTGCTGAAAATAAGATTATTGAAAAGATAAATGCCGAGATTAATTCCGACTTTAATTCTGGCATAGAAATGGTAATCAGGAAAAGCGGTTTTATTGATGAAAGGACATTTGCAATAAATGCTGATAAGTGTGCTTGCGATTTAAGGGGAGAATTGATAAAGCATATAGCGGGCAATAAGCAGAAGATTATTGTTGCTATTTGCACAGCGCCCAGCCGCATCCCTTGCAGGAAACGCATCCTTCCTGTATCTGCGTCTCAGAGCCGCATTCCGGGCATATTTTGTGCTTTGCTTTACCTGTTGTTTTTGTAAATAAGTCTCCAGACTCCATCTCTTTCTCTTTAAATCCATTATCAATGCCATTTCCAGATATTGTGCTTAATTCTTTCTTCTTAGGCGCAACCAAGACCTGGTCTTTAATGCTTGTATCCCTAAACACAGTCACATCCTTGCACCCTAATTTGTAAGCCAAAATATAGCTCTCCCTCATATCCTCAATTGTTGCATCCGCTGGAAAGTTATTTGTTTTTGATATGGATGAATCAACCCATTTCTGGAAAGAAGCCAAAGCGCGTATATGATCCTCTGGAGTTATGTCCAAAGCTGTAACAAAGGCTTTCTGCAGTTCTTCGGGGAAACTAGCCAAACCCTGGACAGATCCTTTATTATCACATATCTCTTCCATTAGCTCATCAGAATATAATCCTTCCTTCTTCAATGCCCGTTCAAAAGCAGGATCAACATAATAAAAGCTGCCTACTTTAACGTTCTTCTCAAAAGCCAATGAATAAACGGGTTCCATTCCTGAAGAGCAGCCAGCAATCATTGAAATGCTTCCAGTAGGAGCTATAATAGTATCATAGCCATTCCTTATCCCATATCTCTTGATGTCATTGCTAACTTTCTCCCAGTCAAAATCCCATTCATCTTTCAGTTCAAAACCGCTAAATGGCAGTTTGCCGTCTTTATAGAAGCTCTTATCATAATATGGTAAATTGCCTCTTTTACGAGCAAGCTCAATGCTCTCCATTTTGGAGTAATAAGCAATGAACTGCATTAATCTCTCCATAAACTTTCTTCCTTCATCGGTGTTGTAGGGCAATCTTAACTCATACAATAGATCACCTAAGCCCATAACCCCCAATCCAATCTTTCTGGTAGCCAGGCTCATTTCCTCTATTTGCTTCAAGGGAAACTTATTGATGTCAATCACATTATCCAATAACCTTGTGCATTTATGAACCGCTTCTTTTAACCCATTCCAGTCATAATATATATTCCCATCCAAATCCTCTTTTGCAAAAGACCATACATTTATGCTTCCTAAATTGCAGGGCTCATTTGGATATAAGAGGACCTCGCCGCAATTATGCACAACAATTCCATTTGCAATGAAAGAGTGGGTTATAGGCTCGGTTATATCCCAAACTTCCCTTTTACCAGCATTTTCAATTGATTTAACCTTGTCAACAAAGTATTCTTTATAAAATCCAAATTTCTTAATTTCCGCAATCCTTTCGTTATGCCTCTTCTGAAGGAAGCCTATCTTATCAAAAAACCTTTGTAAGTTATCCTTGCTTATATTTAACTCATAGTTTATACCAGATGTTTTATACTCGACTTCCTTCCCTTCTTTATCCGTATAAGAGAATTTTTTTGGTTTTGTAAACCTATCATATACGCTGCTTCTAATGCCTAAATTTAATAATAAAACCTGAACTTGTTTCAAGAGCTTTTTGGAACTGGAATTTAATCTTGCATAATTTCTGCTTTCACTTCCCATTCCAACTGTACCATCAGAACTAAACAAACCTTGCAGAAATGCTACTACAGCTTCCTCTGTTGCTGTAAATATCGAACTAGGAACTTCTTTGTCAATAGACTTTACCCCTAGTTTAGAGAAGAAATCGGCAACATGCTTGCTGCTGCTTCTTATTTGTCTGCAGTTGTTTTTGTATTTAAGTTCACTAATTTTCCTGTTACAATACGACTCAAATACAGGCTTTATAATATCTTTGGCATCCTTATCCTGCTCTGAAAATACAAGGCCAATTTGATTAAACTTCTTATTCAGCCACCCATCTCCAGTAAGCCAGCCCAAAACCAATCCTAGCTCTTTGCTCCATTCTGTTGGAAGATTTAACTCATATTTTCTGCCATTCTCGCCGACTATACTATTATTAACTTCAAATGGCAATTTTGGATTTTTGTTAAAGCTGCCAGCACCAGACTGGATTAATATTCTATCCTCATTGCTTATCTCAGAAAGCTGCTTCCAGTTATTCTCAGTCAATATTTTATGATCTTGTGTTGCTATCAACTCATAACCGGAATTTGTCTCTAACTTTAGAGTCTCCTTGTAACCCGTTTTTATGCTTCTTAACAATTTTACTTTCTGTACGCCATTTTGTAAAGTAACAAGCTGAGAATTGTTATCTTCCATAGCCCTGACATCAACAAAAATTTCGTTGCTCTTAATAGAATCAATTCTCTCTAAACCATTTTCAGTTGGAACTAAGGCATCTGCTGAAACGCAAGGATTAGTCGTCACAATAGGTCCCAAATGCTCATAGAACGGATTATACTTATTTACCATATCAAAAAATATGACTCCAGGTTCCGCGCTTTCCCAAGCCTGGTAAACTATCTTGTCAAACAGCATTCTGGGATTAATTGTTTTTACAACTTCCCCGTTCCTTGGATTAACTAATGGATATGGCTCGTTCTTGTTATAATAATCCCAGAAATCCCTCATTATCAAAACAGATATGTTGAAGTTCCTCAGAACCTTATTCCCTTCTTTGGCTGTAATGAACTTCTCAATGTCAGGATGGTTGCTGTTCATTATTCCCATATTTGCACCGCGTCTTATTCCGCCTTGCTTGACAACCTCCGTCATCGTATCAAACATTCTCATAAACGATAAGGGGCCGGAAGCAACTCCTGAAGTAGATGAGACATAATCGCCTTCTGGTCTTATGTATGAAAAGTTAAATCCAGTTCCTCCTCCGCTTTTATGTATGATAGCAGTATGCTTTAATGTATCCATAATGCTTTCCATGCTGTCATCTATGCCAAGGACAAAACATGCCGATAGCATCCCTAAAGAATTTCCAGCATTGGCAATTGCTGGCGTATTAGGCATGAATTTTCTGTCAACCGTCAAATTATAGAAATCATCTATGCCCTTTTCATACTTATTAAAATATCCGTCTTCAAGCAGCTCCAAAAACTGGCTCCACGAAACCTTCATTTTTTTATCCTTATTATACCTTCCATACAGTCTCCTTACACCTTCCATGTGGTACTGGTTTAATTTATACTTTCCAATAGAAAATTTGTTGTCGAATTCCTCCTGGTCAAATTCCCCTATCTCAAAAGTATTATGACTAGAGGTAATGTCATAAACCTTTTCATCATAAAAAATGTCAGGAAGTGCGCAATGAACAGCAACCCTTGTAAAAAGCTCCTTTGGCGTCTCTATGAGCTTCCCTTTTTCATTCTTTTTAAGATATCTTGCCTTCAATACTCTCAGAGCATTAAGGTCAAATTTCTTGTCAACTTCATCTAAATAGTCCTTTTCAAGAACTTTCATTTTCTGTTCTCTTAATTCCGCTCTTTTCTGCCTGTAAACAATATAAGCTTTTGCTGTTGCGGCATGCCCTGCCTCAATCAAAACCTTTTCCACAGTATCTTGAACCTGCTCAACTGTAGGAATACCCTCACATTCCTTTTCCAGGTGCTTAGTTACTTGGGATGCAAGCTTATTAGCTGCTTCCATATCTCTTCCACCTACAGACCTTGCAGCCTTGAATATAGCATTAGCTATCTTAGCCTCTTCAAACGGGGCTACGCTTCCATCCCTTTTCTTGACCTCAGAAATCCTTCTTGCCATCTTGACAACTCCTTATTTTTGCCTTTTATTTTTCCTTTTTACCAACTAGGCGTGGATACAACATGTTGTATATGAATTGGTTAATAAGCACAAGATATTGTGTTTAGCAAATTTTCAATAAAGCCTCTTATATTTAAATTTTTCTATCCAAAATATAATTAGAAGAATGGATTAATATCCTTCAAAAGCAATCTTTTTATTTCCCTTTTCCAAGACAGTCCTTGTCTTCTCTGCCCTTCTTACTTCCCCCACAACGTTGCCTTCTTTCGCAATCTGCAAAATCTTATCTGTTTCTTTTTCCTTACAGACTACGAAAAAGCCCATCCCCATGTTAAAAGTTTCATACATTTCCTTATCGGAAAAATGGCTTTCTTTCCGCATCAATCCAAAAATTGGCTGTGGTTTTAAGGGATTGCCTATTAAGAACTCAAAATTGCCTTTTATCCTGTTGAAATTTTTTAGTCCATAGCCTGTATTATTTACCCCAACAATATCATAATCTTTTGAAATTTTAGCCATGGTTTGTAAATAAATCCTTGTGGGCTCCAATAAGAGCTTTCCAATAGTTGAATTATCAAATTTATCATGAAGAGAATGCTTGCCTTTGTATAATTTTTTAAATTTATTTCTTGTTTCAAAATCACCATTCAGTAAATGATGCCTCAAAGCAGTATAGCCGTTGCTGTGAGGGCCAGAACTAGGAAGGGCAATTATTTTATCTCCAACACCGATTTTCTTATTATTAACCTTACTTTTTTCAATGAAGCCAATCATTGCGCCCACTAAATCAAACCCATAGCCTTCATTAAATGAGCTTATTACCTCATCAGCAGAAGCTGTCTCCCCTTTCCCGAAATTTGCTCTAATGGAATTTTTCAATACATTGGAAGCATCGCATTGCTCTAAACCTTTAGACATTCCTTTTGCAATCTCTCCGGTAATTGCCTCTTCCTCAATCTTATTCTGGCAAGTTATGCAGTCCATAAACAAGAACGGATTAACTGCCCCTAAAGTAGCTAGGTCATTTGCGCTCATTGCAACGCAATCAATGCCAATTGTATCATATTTTTTCATTGCCTCAGCAATCAAAACTTTAGTTCCAACACCATCAATGGCAGAAGCAATGTAATGATTAGGAAAAACCTCATTGTTTTCAAAAAGCTCTGCAAAAAGCCCCTTGCTTTTAGGAATAACATTTTTTTTTAGGGAAGAAGGTATGGCTTTCTTGATGGCAGAAACAGCTTTTGATTCCCTATCAGCGTAGCTCATAATAAAAGCAAAGGAATAGAGGTTTATAAATTTTTTCAATACTTTTTTAAATTAACATTCATTCTTCGGATTCTATGGATAGCGCTATTTGGACCGAAAAATACAGGCCAAAGGACTTCTCTGAAATAAAAGGGCAGAAGGATATTGTAAAAAGGATAAAGGCATTTGTAGAACAGCAGAACATTCCCCATTTGCTGTTTGCAGGTCCTGCCGGAGTAGGGAAAACGACATTAGCATTAATTATAGCAAAAAAACTATTTGGAGATTCATGGCATCAGAATTATATGGACCTAAATGCCAGTGATGAAAGGGGCATCGATATAATAAGGAGCAAGGTTAAAGATTTTGCAAGGACAAAAGCAATGGGGGATGTTCCATATAAGATAATCTTTCTGGATGAATGCGACGCCCTAACAAGGGAAGCGCAGCAGGCTCTAAGAAGGACAATGGAAAATTACACCCAAAATTGCAGATTTATTCTTTCAGCAAACTACTCATCAAAAATAATAGACCCTATACAGAGCAGGTGCGCGATGTTCCGCTTCAAGCCTTTGGACAAAAAGGAAATCTTTGCAATAATAGAAAGCATAGAAAAAGAGGAAGAAATAAAGGTAAATGAAAAGGCAAAGGATGCATTATACATTATAAGCGAGGGTGATGCAAGAAGGCTCAACAATGTCCTGCAAAGCTGCGCTGCAATAAGCAAAAACATTAATGAAGAAATTGTCTATTCAATGGCTTCTGTCGCAAAGCCAAAGGAAGTTGGTGAAGTTTTAAAATTAGCCTTGCAAAACAAGTTTATTGACGCAAGAAACAAGTTAATGGATGTAATGCTTAATTATGGTTTATCGGGAATTGATATGATAAAGCAAATACAGCAGGAAATTTTTAATTTAGAAATAGATAACGAAAAGAAGATGTTGTTAATGGAAAAGTGCGGGGAAATTGAATTTAGATTGACAGAAGGCTCAGATGAATTTATACAGCTCGAAACCCTCTTAGCTGCATTTGTTTTAGCTAGAAACCAGTAAAATGTAGAAACAATAAAAATTTAAGGATTAGTTAGAATATGCTTGACTAATATTTCCTTATCTACATTTTGCGCGTAATTAAACTCTACAGTTATGTCTACTGGCTTTATAAAATCTGTTCTTGTCGTGGGCATATCTAAAGTGCATGTTATTGTTCTTTTGCCATTAATAAGCTTGACATTTCCACTTTGCTTTGCAGTTGTAGCGCCTGCAACATCAGACAATCCGACACATTTTAATTGATAGCTTGCGATAGCAAGACCCGTGTCTACATTTACAATAGCTTGATCCTCAGTTGCTCTTCTGCCTGCGGAATCCCTTGGGCAATTTGCCGCTGGTATCGGATCAAAAACCTTACCGCTCCCAGAATGCTCTACATCAAAGCTTAGCTGCAATTTATTGCTTCCAGCAACGTTCTGCCTGAATGAAGTTACTTTAATCGGGCTTCCTGAGCTAAAAACTGCCTTTGCTTCCGAAGGGTTGCATATAGCACCTTCACCTTTATCAATCTGGCTTTGCAATATGCAGATGTCTGATTTTACCCTCGTTTGGTATTTATAGCACGCATCAGCCCTAAATACAAAAATATTATTGCCTGCTATCTGATCTTTAAAATTAAAATTCTTGGACGAGGCGTCTTTATCTGGGAAGGTAAAGAAAACTTCCACAGGCTCTATAATATTCCCATCAGCATCTCTCTTTCTGCCGCTTAAGTCTTCTAAAAGTGTTTGGTCTTTAAGCTTCGTTTCATCAAAATTATCAGGAGAAGCGGGATTAAACTGGCTCGGCAAAAATCCAATTAAGCTTACTTTAATTTTGTCCCTAGCTACATCATGCTCACCAACATTCTTTAAGGTTACTATAGCTTGGAAGGGGAAAGTGTTGCTATCAGTAACTTCTGCCGGAGGGTTTCCTTCTAGGAAATTTATTTCTAAACCCTGCGCTCCTCCAAGGAAAGGCGTTGTAGGGGCTCCGGTTGGAGCTTCTTTGCCATCACAGCCTGCTATAAATAACAAGAAAATTGCACTAAGTGCTATTAATTTTAACTCTCTTTTTATTGTCATTTTAAAAACTTTCTTCTTTTATTTGAATACCATTATTTAAATCTTTCTGTATTTCTTTTAAAAGCATTTAGAAAGGATTTTAAACCTGCAATGTTCCCTATACGCTATGTTGCTGATAGTATCAATCCCTGCGTACAATGAAAGCGTGACAATAGGAAGATTGATTGGTAATATTCATAGTGTAATGAAAAAAAACAAGTACAACTACAAGATATTGGTTGTAGACGATGGCAGCAAGGACAATACTGCAGAGGAGGCAAAAAAGGCAGGTGCTGTAGTTTATTCACATCCAAAAAATTACGGACTGGCTGAGACATTTTCCACGGAAATGGAAAAAGCCCTTAAATTAGGTGGTGATGCAATTGTACATATAGATGCTGATGTGCAATATAAGCCGGAAGAGATACCAAGACTTGTTAAGGAGATAGAGAAGGGTTATGACTTGGTTTTGGGGAGTAGATTTAAGGGGATAATTGAAAGCATGCCATTCGTAAAAAGATTAGGGAATAAAGCTTTTTCGAAAGTTATATCGGGCATTGTAGGGATAAAAATTTCTGATGCTCAGACTGGTTTTAGGGCATTTACCAAAGAAGTTGCAGAGAAGATAAAGATAACATCAGGATATACCTATACGCAGGAGCAGATTATACGGGCTGTGAGGGGAAAATTTAGGATTAAAGAAGTGCCAGTTTATTTTGCAAAAAGAGCTGATAAAAGCAGGCTCATCTCAAGTCCATTAAGATATGCAACCCGGGCATGGATTAGTATAATAAGGATATACAGGGACTATGAACCTTTAAAATTCTTTGGTATAATTGGCTCATCGATATTTTTCTCTGGCTTTGTTCTTGGGCTTTATTTAACATACATCCAGATATTTGGAGAAGGCGTTAATAGGCATCTTGGGCTTATGATGCTTGATATACTCATTTTGAGCATTGGGCTGCAGATAGTGATATTCGGGTTTATAGCGGATATGCTTAAGAAATGAGCCTCTATGCTTTTGCGATGGCTTCATAAGCATTTCTTAAGGTGACAAACTCCACATTATCGAATTTCTTGGCATAAGATATGAACTTGCCCAAATCCTTTGACGTGATAGTGGGTTTGCCATCTTCATATGTTGCCTCAGAACTATGTGTAATCACAACAAAAGGAAATGGTCTCTCTGAACGGTCTGCTTTCTTATAATACTTGGCAAAAGCCTTATTTAGCAAAAGTGAGTTGACGGGGTCTGCCCTCAATGCAAAGCCAAAAAAATCAAAGGTTGCTATCGGTATTTCCATGACATTAGAATTATTGTGGTTTGTTGCCTGATGATTAACTGTACTTAGCTTCCAGGGATAATGCCTGCTCACTTTGCTCCAGTCATATTTCATTGCATCATGTGCGTGCCCTTTAATTCCTGGAGTCGCAGAGCTGTCTATTTTAAATCCCAGTTTATTGAGTGCTTTTGCACCTTTAGAATCCAATGCCCAATTTCCCCACCTGAAGCTTACAAGGTTTTTTTCGATTTTCTTTCTAAGTTTTTCCTTAATCAAATCCCTGGCTGCCTTTATTATTTCGAGCTTTTCCTTGTAATTGTAGAAAAATGCGCTTGTCGCATCAAATTTTTTGCCTACTTTTTTCTGCAAGGCGAAATCAGAATCTGGATGCAAGTGCAGACCTATTTCGTGATTATCGTTCATTAGAATTTTTAATTCCTTGCTTATTAATCCACTTTCTTTGCCTTCGCTGGAAAAGCATTGTGTAGATAAAAAAAATGTTGATTTTATCCTATGCTTATCAAAAACTGATAAAAGGTTCCTTACACCAAAATAGTAGCCCTGAAAAGCTTCCGGCTTTTCTTTCTGCCATATCCTCCTTTCATTTTTGTCTACATATCCTGCTTCGGTGTCGACGGTTATAACGACAAGAAAAGGGTATTTTTTTTCTTTTTTCGGTCCAAGTTCTGCTTTTACACCAAATGACAAGAGATTTAAGACAGTTTTTCCTAAATTTGTTGATAGAAGCCTATATAAAAATAGCTTTTCTTTGAGCATGAGTTTCATTTTAGAGCCTTATCATATATTTTTATAAATTCGCTGCCTGCCTTATCCCAGGAATAGTTCTCCCGTATAAAGGCTGCAGCATTTTTTCCCATTGCTTCGGCTTTCTTCTTGTTTTTTAGCAATGCTATAACTGATTTAGACAACTCCCTTGAATCTTTTTGTTTAACCAGAATTCCATTGTAGCCATTTTTTATTAGGGAAGGTATGCCCCCTACTTTTGTACCTATAACAGCGCAGCATGAAGACATCGCTTCCATCAGGGCAAGGCCCAATGCTTCTGTACCAGTTTTGTTTGAAAGCGACGGGAAAATATAAATGTCTGCATAATTGTGATATTTGGCAACTTCAGATTGCGGCATAGATCCCAAAAATTCCACATTCCCATTGACATTGTTCTCATTTATTCTTTTGCATAACTCCGGCTTATACGGCCCTTCACCAATTATCAAGAGCTTTGCGTCTGGCTCTTCCTTAACTATCTGAGGCATTGCATCAATAAAATACTGCAAACCCTTCTGGCCGCTTAATCTCCCTATAAACAGCAATATCTTGTTTTTTGAGTATTTTTCGGGTTTTTTTATTTTTATTTTCTTGAAAATAATGGAATCAACTCCCATCGGTATAATTTTCACATTGCCCGAAAAGCCTGGAACCCTACCTATCAGCTCTTTTTTGGTTGCTTCCGAGCCTACTGTGATAAAATCCGCATTAGTGACAACAAATCTATGCAGGTTTTTGAACAAACTGCCTTTTAATGGGAATAAGTCGCTGCCATGTATCGTTACAATCAATGGAATTTTA
>Ga0209541_10010725_pt1 | contig 14519 bp, 18 predicted proteins | sample RifCSPlowO2_01_FD_184027 | JGI IMG/M metagenome (GOLD analysis project Ga0209541, IMG submission 184027) | Groundwater microbial communities from Rifle, Colorado - Rifle CSP2_plank lowO2_0.1 (SPAdes) (version 2) | ecosystem: Environmental > Aquatic > Deep subsurface > Groundwater | place... | reverse complement strand
CCACGATCCTTCACCTACCTCGGCAACGGAGCGAAGTCCTTCTTCGCTGCCTCGTAGGCTTGACGCTCGATATCGTCACCTGCCCCGTCTTCGTCGTACACGGAACGGGTCGGGAGATCATCTCCCCAGTGATCACGCGGCGTCACACGCGCGACCTTTTTCTTCGGAGCCGCCTTTGCCGTCGGTGCAGTGGGCGGTGCCGGCGTTGCCTCGGGCTCTGGCGCGGGCCTCGGCTCCTCTTTCTTCGCGATCGCCTTGGGAGGCTTCGCGAGCTTTGGAGCTTTGGCCTTCACCGTTGCCTTTGCCGCCACCGCCGCCTTCGGTTTCTTCTGGGGCGACTGCTTCTTCACCTTCGGCTTCGGAACGATCGGCTCTGGGGTTGCCACAGCAGAGGGTTCCTTGTCCTCGATGACCGCAGTAGGCAGAGGCACTGTGGGCGCCGATGTCGCGGGCGACGGCGTCTTCTCGACGACGATCACTGGCGCAGCACTCGGTGCGGAGGGCTTCTTCAACCCCTCTTCCTTCGCAACCGCCTTGGGAGGCGGCGACACGGGCTTCAGAGCTTCGGCCTTGACCGCCTCCTTGGGCTTCTCGACCGCTGGCGGCTCGACGACGCGCTGCTCGCGCTTCTTGACCACCGGCGGCTTCGGAGCCGTGGCGGTCACCTGATCCTTCTTGGCCGGGTACTTCTTGGCGTTGAAGTACAGAATGAAACCGGTCCCGACCGCGGCCACACTCAGCAGGACCACAATCCATGCGAGCAGATTGCCCTGCAAAACGCCCGCGAACGACTTCCGCGGCGGCTTCCGCGGCAGCCCGTCGTCCTCGTCCGCGGCGGGCTCGACGTCGATGTGCAAGGGCTCCGGAGCCGGCGGCAAACCGTCCGTCGCCACATCACGATTCTTCCTGACACCGAGCCACTCGTCGAGCTCCACCGGCGGGTCACGATCACCGATCGCCTCTTTGGCTTTCTCGATTTCCTGTGCCGCGATGCGAGCCTGCTCCTCACGCCGCGCAGCCTCGATATCGGCGTCGCTTGGCGGCCACTTGATGACCACCGGCTCCGGCGGCAGTGCCGGCGCGTAGGCCACGGTCGCCTGCTTGTCGTCGAGTACCGGAGTGGCGTCAACGACAACCGTCGCGGTGGACGGAATCGCTTCGGGCAAGTCGTTCGGGATTCCACCGTCCGCCTTGTTGTCGCTATCGTCGTTGGCCTGCGCCGTGACGCTCGGCAAATCGATGAGGGTCGGCTTGCCGTCTGCTTCAGGATCTGCGGGCAAGTGCTCGACTTTCGTCGCGCCTTCCGGCAATTCGCCATGACGCGGCTGTTCTTCGAACACTGGCGGCACTTCCGCCGCCGCAGCCACGTCGGTCTGACCCTTGACCGCAGCCTGAGCCGCTGCTTCCGCACGACGCTTCTTTTGATCCGCACGAGACGCCATGGCGCCCTCCTTTTTGATGCACAACAAACCGCGAAACGGTCAGTCGCGCGGGTTGAAAAATATTGAGCTGTAACTCGCCTGAAGCGAAACTCACCCGCGAACGGGCAAGGATCTTGGTGGCCAGGCGTGACAAATGCCAGCTCAAGACTCTCCACCATATCAGAACTTCACAAAATTGTCAAGGGCTGAGTAAAAAAATTGGCTATCTTAAAATAACCCGGCTGTGGAAAACTTTTTTAGCTAAATTGAGCGCTTTCTTGACCGTAAATATAGCAAAGAAGCACCGGTTCCGGCAAGAAAACCACCGAGGCCAATGGCAGCAAAGTGCGGACGCGCCGGCAGCTTGGCGGCAATTGCGCGGTCAATTAACCGAAAATCAGCGGCGTTGACGGCAAAATCATTGCCTGATTGGGTCAAAACATAAGTCACGGCAGTTGCGATGTTGACTGCCTGCTGCTTGTCCGGATGGTAGGCAGCGACGCGCAAAATGCCGGTGTTGTAGACAACGCTCGCTTCGACTGTTTTTTGCCAGAGTTCACGACGCAACAATTCATCGCCGGCAAAATAGGTGGCGTCAACGCCGAGCGAAACGGAAATGACGCGGTTAAAAAATTCGCTGGTGCCAACAATTTGTGCGAGATTTTGCGCGATGCGTTCCGCAGCTTTGCTGCTCGTGTACGGATCAACACCCGGAATCGCGCGCGGGGTGACGAGGATGCGCGCTTCGGCTGCGTATTGCAGGGGCACGAATACCGGCGCGAGAATCATGGCGAGCAATCCGATGACCACACCAAAAAAAATTGACGTTGAAATTGAACGCGATCGCATGCTCATATTTTTTTAAGGGTGATGGTAATTTCAAGTGGCGCGTTTTTGCGCTCAAGCGTCAGCGTTGCCGTGCCTAAACTATACACGGTACTCACCAACTCGAACAGTGAGGCGCTCGCTTCGACGGGCTGACGGTTGATATGGGTGATGATATCCCCTTCTTTCAATTCTGACAGCGTGGATTGTTCAACAACAAACCCGCGCGCGATGAGTGTGTTCGCGAGTGTGAGAACTGGCGTTCGTGTTGCGTTCGTCACGCGCACCGGAAACGTCGGACGATTTGCAACACCACGCGCGAATGCGGATTCAAAACCGGCGCGCAATTGATCTATCGGAATGATTATCACATTGTTGTTAGTGCGGCGCTCGGCGATGCCAACCAGTTCACCACGCGTGGTGATGACCGGTGCGCCGTCAATTGCAAATTGCGGGAGCGGTTCAACGATCGTTGCGGCAAATGAAATTCGGTCACCGAATTCAGACGGGCATCGATCAGTCACGCAGGCACGCGCGTCCTGCAACGTCACCGGAATGGCGGTGTGTGCAAGTATGATCGCGAGCCGCGAACCGCGTGGTATATTTTCGAGTGTGGTCGAGTCAAGCAACCGCGCATCGCGTACCGATGTTTTCACAAACGCAAAGTGCGACGCCGGATCAATCACGATTTTTTCAACGGTCCCCATTGCGCGCGGGTGGATGATCACGCGTTTTGTTTTTGCAGCTGCGGCGGCGGTGGTGATAAACCACCCATCACCCGTGATCGCGGTAGCCGTTGCAAGTGGCTGATCAATTTTGTCGCCGTAAAAAACCGCAACAGATTCTTGCGCATTTTTCACCCGTCGTTCTTCAATGGTTTCAGTTGACGTGCGCTCGATGCGCGTTTCGGATGAAATAATTGGTCGCGTGCTGGGGCCATACGCGGTGTACGCGAGTCCGGCGACGAGTCCGGAAAGTGCGGCGATCAAAATCGTCGTCGCAATGTATGGGGTGCGTGATGCGCGCGCGGCGGGCGTTGTCGTTTGTGTTGCGTCGCCGGGGATATGTGGGGGCAAAATCATAGATTCAATCTGCGACGCAGCTTACAACACCCACCGAAATCCGACAACAAACAACGCGATGACGAGTGCCGCAACAACCAGTGTTTGTATGACGGCACGACGCGTGAGGTGATCAGTATTTTTTTCAAGAAGCGTTGCGGACGTTGCGACAACAATAGTGAGCAACGCGCCGAGCACCATAAAATTTCCGGGGGCAAATAATAAAATAATGAACCACTCGAGTGCGATGAGCGAAATTAATTTTGCACGCGTATTAAAAAACTGCGACGCATCGAGTGGCCACATAAAACCAACAAGCAACGAGCACACGATGCCGAGCGGAATGATCGCAGTGAGTGTCTCAATTTGCAGCGAGCGCAAACCAAAAATTGCAGATGACGCTGCCCACAAAAAAAATGCCGCTGTCGCGCCATGGACGATGTCATGTGATTCGAGTTTTGAGCGGAACGAAAGTGCTGCGTGTGCGAGTGCGATCGCGGCAGACACGATGATGAGCGCGTAAAAAAGCACGCGGCTGTCAACAAACAGCGCGAGCACAATACCACTTACCAGTACGAGAATTGGCGTTGCGACGCGATGATTTTTTTTGAGTCTCGCTGCTGACATCATATGCTGATTAACTGTCGCGCGTTTCGCGGACAGATTCCAACACTGCAACCAGCAGCGATGCGGCTGGCACGCCGAGGAACACGCCGATAACACCCATAAGTTCATAGGCGAGAAGGATCATCATGATGGACAGCGCTGGATTGACGCCCGCTGCTTTTTGCATGATCTTTGGCACCATCACATTATTTTGGATCACTTGAATGGCGTAATAAACCGCCGCAGTGATGATCGCAACGAATGGCGAAACGGTCAGTGCGAAAAAAATCCCGAAGAGTGATGAAAGAATTGGGCCAGCGTATGGAATGAATTCAAGCAGTGCGGCAAGCGCGGCAAGCGCGAATGGGTATGGGACGCCGATGATGGTGAGCGCAATGTAGACACAGATGCCAACGAGAAGCGACAGAATGAGTTGACCGCGCGCCCAGCCGCCAAGGCGAAATTGCGAATTGAACAACATGCGTTCCGTGAACGGAACAAATTTGATCGGAATCCAGCTGAGCAGTGCGCGTTTCATCGCAACTTCTTCAACGACAAAATAAAAGGTTAAAACAAGGACAACAACGAATGAGCCAATCGCCTGAATGACGCCCCGCACCGTTGAAAGCACGCTCGTCAACGTGACAGCAACGCCAGTTTTTGCCGCTTCAGCAATTGAATTGATGTTGGATTGGACGATGTTTTTGAGCGATGCGCTCGTTTCAGGGGGCAACAGTGTGATGACGCGATCCCAATAGTCGCCAAAATTTTGTGCGATCTGAGAAATTTCGTAGACAAGCAATGGCGCGAGCGCCCACCCAACGCCGACAAATGCGGCAAATGCGATGACGTAGATAAATGCAACGGTGACACCACGATTGATTCCTTTTTTTTCCGCCCATGCCGCGGCTGGGTGCATGATTGTGGCGAGAATAAAAGAAATAAAAATGAGCAGCATGACGTCGCGAACGATCCACGCGACCCAGAGCAGGCACGCGATTGCAAATGCGCGCACGATCGTGCCGGTTGAAATGGTGACGCCTTGATTGTGTGTCGACATAGTTGTCATTTTTTTGGTGCATCAAGTATACTCGATTTCACACAGATATGCCAACGCTATCGGAAAACAAATGGGCACGACGCGATTATGAAATCCTTGATGAAGTCGAGGCTGGTTTAGAATTGCTCGGACACGAAGTGAAACCAGTGCGCGCTGGGCAGATGAAATTGCGCGGTGCGTTTGTCAAAATTGTGGGCGGTGCGTTGGTGTTGCTCGGCGCGTTCATTCCGCGCTACGAAAAAGCTTCTGACGCGGTGGTGGGCGGATACGATCCGTATCGCACGCGACGATTGCTCGTGCATACAAAGGAATTAAAAAAAATATTTGATCTGGTTGAATCAAGGGGATATACTATTATTCCGCTGAGTGTATACACACGCGGTCGATTGATTAAATTAAAAATTGCCGTTGCACGCGGACGCCGCGAACATGAAAAACGCGAAGTTTTAAAGCGTCGCGACATTGAACGCGAAGTGCGACAAGCGTTAAAACAAAAATAATATGAAAATTGAAGAGCCAAAATTATTGCCGACTGATGTGAGCGCAGATGGTTCATCAGATGAAACTATCGCTGAATTACTTGGTGGCGAGGAAACAACGCCAGATACGCAGAAACCGGTAAAACCAGAATATGCTGATACACAGGTTGTACGGATGGTAAGAATCAATCCTGATGGCACCAAAACAAATGCTTGATGTGACTACAGGGTCACCTGCACCGGAAATGGGGTAAGATTTTTCAACTGCTCTGATTTCGAATCACCGACAACTTCTGTTTCGCGCAAAGTGTCAATGACTGCGTCAACTTTTTTATCTTCTTTTTGAAGCGCCAAATTTAGTTCGCCCTTGTACTCACGATCTTTTTTATCAACGTAGTCCATGATTTCGTGTTTGGCTTTATTTATCATGGGCGGCACCATTTCACCGATCGCTTTTTCGATCATGGGTGGTACAATTTCAGTAACCACTTCAGTTACCACTTCTTTAACATCCGCTTTTGTAACCATATTCGTTGCAATATGCTGCAACAACTCTGTCGCCTCTTCTGATGTAAATGTACCAACCTCCTGTGGCATAGTTTTAATAGTAATGACTGATGAGGCAGTTATATCACAACTGTTCAAAATAAAAAATTCATGTCAAGCGTATTAATTCATTGACAAACAGGTGTTTTTTTGATACACTTTTCTCTAGCGATTCGCCCTTTAACAATTTAAGACATTTTCCAAACGGGGATGACAGGCTTCGAGGGGAAAAAGAAGGCCCGAACGGGCGTGTCGGGAATGTCCCGCTTCTCGTAAAACGCGAGGCAACCCAAAGTGCAAACATTGTTGCACGCGCAAAGGCAACGGTAGCGAACTTGTTCGCTCCGTCCTTTGCACCAGCATTAGCTTAATCGCTTGATGCCGCCGACGCATTCGCTGACGGAATGCGTATCGGTGTTATACACAGTCAGGTAGGGATCGCGGGCGCCATTGGTCGCGCGCGGTTTCCGAAATTAATACCGATCGTGTGCGCGTTTCTTTGTTCGCGTGTTGTGCGCGCATACGTAAAATCACGCGGACTACACACGTAGGCCGAGGGCGACCTTTTTCTTCGACCCGGGTTCAATTCCCGGCATCTCCACCAAAGTTTTTGTTCCTGCTTTCTGTTCACGAGCACACGTCGGACGCCACACGCGTCCTCATTCGTCCTCGCCAGCGCTCACGAAGTGCAACTCTGTTGCACGTTCGCTTGGCTGTGGGTCTCGCTCACAGAAAGCGGGAACAAAATAATATTGGATTAACTGAGCATGGTGCGCAGTCTCGTTCACGAAACACAAAATTGAATTGGAGAACCGGACATGCAAAAAATTAAAATAGTGGGCGGAATGTCCACTGCTAGTCGAATCAGCATCCTCTCAGATGAGTTCATCGCAACAGCACATTCCGATGAGGACAACAAAATCACCTGCAAAGTCAAACGCCACCCACCTCTGTCGCGCTTTCTCTACAAGAACGAGAATCTTCCAATACCAAAGCTGGTTAGGTTAATTCTGTTCTCCGTGGATGCCATGACGAAAAAGGGGTGGGCACTTCTGGGCCTCTATGTGTTCAGCGAAGTGTTGTTGGATACGTTTTTTCCAAGTATTGACTCGACAGCGATTTCTGCATTCTTGAAGCAGTACTGGTTGTTAGTCTACGTATCAATCCTTGTCGGCGTGCTGACATACATCAACCGTCAAATCGCAACGTGGCACGGGGCTGAACATATGGCGATCGCCGCCTATGATCGCAATGGCTCCACGACCACTCTGGCAATCACACATGAGTGTCCGGTTCATGACGAGTGCGGCGGGCGATTGTTTATTCCGCTTTTCGTCGGAATCGTAATCGCAAACGTCATCGCCAATAAATTCGAGCTGAATGAAACGATCACAACTCTTGCGGTTCTGGAATGCGCGTTATGGGTGGATACACTGAAGGGCTGGGATAAGATACCCGGCACATCTCACGCATCTCATTTTCTCCAGAAATGGGTTACCACTCGTTATCCAGGAGAACAGGAGATGCGAACCGCACAACGCGCGCTGCAGGAACTCGTCACCGCACATCTCAACTCGTAAGACAGGAATACTGTGCACAGTGGGCCCCGTAAGTCAAATGACACGAGGCCCTTCTTAATAAAATGGATTCTGACTTTTTCAAAAAAATCACCTCAACCAGCGAATCGCGATTGTCGGCGACTTCGGGCTGATCGAGGTGTGATCTCACGATTTTTGGATACGACAGTTACTTCTTCTTGAGACGCACGCGACTCGCGGGCAGCACTTGCAATCCCATTTCGGAATGATGCGAGTGAACAGTGCCACAGGTAGCACACCGCAAAACCTGAAACCACCCACTCCACTTCCCCTTCTCCGCGCGAGACTGGCCCATGTCGGTCAGCAGTTTGCCGCCACACACGGAACACGCGAATGAATTCGACGAGGCGTTCTGCAGCCCAGAAACCGAACTATCGTCATCCACGCGCATGTTGTGAAGCACAAAGCCAACATAGTGGCACAGACGTACCCAAGCGACGTTGATGTCCGTTGGCTTCTCTGCCTCCGGATCACTTATATGCAGGAGCCGCTCATAGAACGCGAGCATGACGCCGTTGACCGCGTCTGCGATCAGGATCTCCGCGAACCCCTGAGCGACGAGTGCCGCATAGCCCTCTGTCGTGTTCATCTGCTCGGCTACCCACTCACGGCTACGGCGCAGATGCACGGCCTCCGCCTCGACTGCAACCCGTAGATCCCGATGCTTGCCGTATTTGACCTCACCGATGAGTGCGCGCATGTTTTGCGCAACGAACGTGCTGATGGCCTCAACCGCAAGACCATTGTAACCACTTGGTGGCATGTAACCCCCTCTTGCTGACCGCGGCGCGGCGAGCAACTATCTGATGATATTCCAAATTTATACCAAAAAAATACGTACGTCAATATGTACCCTCATAAAAAACGGGACGCCTCGCGAACGAGGCATCCGATTTGATTATGCGGCAATTTAATTTACAGTGCAAACATCGCGTTTGGCACTCCGCGCAATCCTCGAATCGCGCCGAGCAACGCGTCATGGCGCTTTTCCGCTGCCACTTCTGATGCAGTCATTTTTGCCTTAATCGAACTGACGTCAGCCCTGACCTGTGCAACGTCGGCTTTGACCTGATCAATATCAGCCCGCATCGTCGCAATTTCAACACCCTGTCCTTTAAACAACGCAACAACTTCCAAGTGACGCTCCGTGGCCATGACCGCAACGTCAGCGATCATGTCGACCAATTCATCCTTGAGCCGCTGCTCTCGAACCGTATGCCCATCCTTCATACAAAAAAAGTTAGTGACTAATGCTGCCGATTATAACATTCAAAAAAGCACTGTCAAGCACCTCACATTTTTGTCGCCACCACACACAAAAACAACGGAATTTCGTTGCGCACTTTGTTCTCTGCACCGGCGCGCGGGCCGCTCGACGACTTGCGATTCGACACCCACTCTTCGAGATGCGTCAGCGCAAAACCGGCGCGCGACAAATGTTTCACATATAATTGCAATGGGCGATGAAATGAAAACGTAACTGCCGATGGATCAGAACCCGGATGCATCTGCACCCGATATTTAAATTCGGTCATATACCGCTCGACACGCCGATATTGCACGCGCGCACCCTCGTCCCATCCCCACTCACTCGCACCCGGCACGCGAAACGTCGGGTGATTTAATACAAAAAATAATTTCCCGCCGGGCCGCAACACACGCGCGCATTCGCGCATCACGCGCTCAATGTGTTCCATATTTTGCAGCGCCAACACAATTGAAATTTTATCAATGCTTGCGTCGGCGACAAATTCGCTCGCGTCTGCAGACGCAACATGAAATGAAATCGCCGCGGCAGAATCAGAATCACAATTTTTCCGCGCGAGTGCAATCAATTCTGGTGAAATATCTGACGCAACAACACACGCACCAGCGCGCGCAAACTCGCGTGCGAAAAAACCTGAGCCGCACGCCGCATCAAACACGCGTTCGTCCGCCGCAACACGCATGACGCGCATCAAATTTGGCAACACCACGGCGTTTTGGTATGAATCATCATCTTGAATCACGGCGTCATACCATTCGGCAACACCGCCCCATGACGTTGATTTTTTTGGCCGTGCAACCCGTTTCATATTAAACACAGTACCCGAATCCAGCGCCCCTTGCAAGAATGAGGCGACAGGTGTCTACTGAATATAGACCCCCTTTATTCATCTAACCCCTGTTCTATGCATGCAACTACTATTGGTGTGTTCCACCAACGGAGTGCTGCGGAACACGCGGTTGATGCCTTGCGAAAAAAGGGAATTCGCGATTCGTCAATCGAGTTCCGTCAGCCAGTCGAAACATGGCGTGAGTCGCGCATCGTGAGTGCGACTGCGTCCGGAGCGCTCATTGGCGCGGCAATCGGCGCGCTCGCCGGATGGGCGGCAGCCGCAGAGGTGCTGCCAGATCTGTCCAGCATCTTCTTTGCAACCGTTCTCGCAGACGGACTTGGCTTCTCCGGCGCAACCGCCACGGTGATGTCCGGCGTCTTCACCGGGCTTATCACCGCAGCCGTTGTTGGTCTCGCGATTGGCCTTGCCACGCGAGAGCCACTTGAACTCACACAAGAAGAAATCGCATCAACGACAAACGGCAACGCGGACATAGTCGTGACCACGCACACGGACAATCCAGACGCGCAAAAAATTCTACGCTCCTACGGCGCTGACGATGTGCATGAATATACGACCGCACGCTAAGCGTGCAAAAAAACACGCCGGTTCACGCCGGTGTGTTTTTTATTTTTGTCGTTTAAAAAATGCGCGAACTTTTGAAAAAATTTCCCTGCGTTCTTCGCGCTCAATTAACAAGTGAACAATGCCCGGCGAAATTGAAAGCAAAATAATGAAGCCGATGATCGGGATGAGATAGCGATCAACATTCGGAATGAACTCGCCGGCAAAATATCCGAGCAGCGGAAGTCCGACAGCCCAACACAAGCCGCCGAGAATGTTAAAAAACAAAAACGAATGATATGGCATGTTGCCAACACCAGCGACAACCGGTGCGAATGTGCGCACGACTGGCACAAAACGCGCGAGGGTGATTGCTTTGCCGCCATGTTTTTCATAGAAGGCTTGCGCGCGCGCAACGTGACGCTTGTCGAAAAAAATCGAGTTATCGCGCACGAAAATTTTTGGTCCGAGTTTGCGGCCGATTGCGTATCCAACGCTGTCACCAATAACGGCAGCGACGAAACATAAAACAATCAAAAGCCAGATATTCAAAAATCCTTGCGACGCCAAGAACCCTGCGGTGAACAACAGGCTGTCGCCGGGCAAAAAAAATCCGATGAGCAATCCGGATTCTGCAAACACAATGCCACTGACCGCGAGGTAGCCGCCGGCTTTGATGAGGGTAATAAGGTCGAACATGGCGCTGAGTATAGCGAGGATTGACAAAACGGACAAATTATAGTAGAGTGTGCTGTTCAGCTACACTGTAGCTGTCCTAGTGGAGGAAAACGAAATGTACGTTCAATTGGAAACGAAAGAATACGTGCAAACGGCAATGGCTGTGCAGCGGCTGGATGGCTTGATCTTCAATGCACTCACGGCTTACAGGAGCCACAAGGATGCCCTGCTGGGATTCCTGTTCGTCGGGGTCGCAATGTTGTGTGCGGGCCTCTGGGAGGTCTACCAGAACTTGCATTCGCCAGCGCACTACATTGCGGACTACGCGTCTGCATGGATGCTTCTCAGCATTGCCGCGTGCGCATTCGTCGCCGCGCCAATCTGGTGGCAATTTCGGCCGAGCAAGAAAACGAATATTCGAGTGGCTCGTGCGCTGAACCAGCATTTCGGAACGCCGCCATGGATGTTCAAAGAGCATACCAAAGCAAAGTACGAAGCGGCGCGGCGAAAAAAAAATGCAGCGAATGCCCTCGCGGCGCTTCGTTCAAAACTCACACCGGAAACTCCGCTGTCAAACAAGCAGCGCGTACGGCAAGTCAAACTCCAAGCTGCAATTCGTACCTGGGAACTCTGTCTGGAAAACGTCGAGACCAAGGAGCTCCTGGTTGCAAAGTTCGATAACCAGATGTATGGAGTCTTGATGTCCTATTCGGGGGAAATCGCGACCCTGTCCATTGCGTGGGATTCGCAGCGCAACGCCGAAGCCGGACAGATGCGAAGGGCTATCGCCGAAAAACTCACTGCGCAGGAGTTGGAGCGTAAGGAACTTCATCGGTACGGATTCCTGCACATCGTCTTCGTCGCTGACGACGATCTGGCAGAGGAGTTGCGAAAGGTCTAAACGCACCGATGCCAGCCTAAGCGAGAACCAACTCGAACAACCCCGCCTCGTACACCTCATTCAACCGAATTGATGGTGTGCGCGGCGGGAAATTTTTTTTGCCAACAATAGCTATTGCAAAAGATTTGTTCGTTTTCAGCGCACATTGACGCCACTGCCGCATTCTGATATAACGTCCTCCAACCTCTGGAGGATACGATGAACGACACCGACGACATTTTCTTCACCGCACTTGCTCTCGCCTCGCTCGGCATCCTCGTCGTACGCAACACGGCGATCGGATCAACCCTGATTGCAGCCGGCGGCGCGCGCATCGTACTCGCGTCGCCGCGCCTCGCGCTCACCATCCCCGTAGCAGTACTCATGGTGCATGAGCGCGTGCGCCAACATCCAACGATTGCGGATCACGATCTGCTGGAAATGCAAACCGCTCAGCAAGCATTCGCGGGGCTGACGAGCTGCATCGCCGACAGCATTGGCGACGGTATCGAAGTCGCCACTGTTCCCCTGCTCCCGGGCTACGACCTCATCGCTCGCGGGGTGAACCAGATCCGCGGATGAGAGCGTGACACCACAACGCGCGGCCGCTTCGCACTCGACATGAGAGTGCGGCGCGGCTGTTTTTTAATCATCACACCTTGCACCAATCGCCCGCACCTGCTATTATTCGTCCATCTATGCGCATTGCCCGAAAGCGGTTTAAGCCAGAACCGGTCAAAATCAAGGTCCGATTTAATGACATGATTCGCGTGCCAGAGGTTCGTGTTATTGACGAAAATGGCGAACACGTTGGTGTCATGCGCACTGAAGAGGCGCTGCGTCTTGCGAAGGAACGCGAGCTTGACCTCATTGAAATCAACCCAGAAGCAGATCCGCCAGTTGTCAAAATTTTGGAATACGGACAGTTCAAATATCAAAAAGACAAGGAAGAGCGTTTGCAAAAAAAGAAACAAAAAGAAACTGAGGTGAAGGGCGTGCGCTTGTCGCTGCGCATCGGTGAACATGATAAAACGTTGCGTCTGAATCAGGCAAAAGGATTTTTTGAAGATGGCAACAAAGTGAAGGTTGAAATCATTTTGCGCGGACGCGAACGGCAATTTGTTGAAAATGCGTTCAAGGTGGTAAAGGGCTTTATTGAAGAGCTGCACAAGCAGTCGCCACTTCGTGTCGAGCAAGCGCCAACAAAACAGGAAAACAAGATTATCGCGCTGCTTGCCAAGGCTTGACGGCGGAGCGCTCGTACTGCTATAATCCCGACACTTATTTTTCCGACCTATGGGGAAGTTAAAAACCAAAAAATCAGTGGCGAAACGCTTCCGCGTGACGCGCAATAAAAAAGTGATCCACCGCGCGGCGGGGCAGGATCATTTTAACGCACGCGAAAGCGGCAAAACAACGCGCAACAAACGCACGGACAAAAACCTGTCGATAACGCACGCGAAATTAATCGTGCGCACCCTTCATTAATTGTTGATATATGCCACGCGTAAAACGCGGCACGATTCGTGCCAGAAAACGAACAAAGTTGCTCAAACACACCAAGGGATACCTGTGGGGGCGCAAAAATCGCGTCAAGGTTGCAAAAGAAGCAATCTTGCACGCCGGCGTCAACGCGATGCAAGATCGCCGCAAAAAAAAGGCGGTCGCGCGCGGCGGTTGGCACATTGTGATCAACGCAGCAGTGCGCGAGTACGGCATGTCGTATTCGAAATTCATGGGAGCTTTGAAAAAATCCGGCGTCACGTTGAATCGCAAAGTTCTCGCTGAATTGGCGCAGAAGTATCCGAAGGTGTTTGAGGCAGTGGTGCAGAAAGTGAAATAAAACTTATCGAGTGATACCAATGGACTGGTAGTTACTGCGTAACTACTGCGTCCTCGCTCGGCAGACAACCGAGCGCAAGCACTCAACAACAATAAAAGAGCTATTAACGTTTTCGGACTGGTAGTTATTTCATAACTACTGCGTCCTCGCTCGCAACCGCGCATTCGCGCGAGCGCGATGCGCGTTGCTCGCTCGGACTGGTAGTTCAGCTGGTTAGAACGTCCGCCTGTCACGCGGAAGGTCACGGGTTCGAACCCCGTCCAGTCCGCCAACAAAAAATTCCTGGCCTTGTGTCAGGAATTTTTTGTTTGCTGTCTGGATGGAGGGGTTCTCTTGCAGCAGATGCATCAGGCAAAGAGCTGCTTCATCCGTTGGCGGTGGTAATCTTCGGCGGGTTGGTGAGCAGCACCTTGTTGGAAGTGCTCATTCGCCCCTGTATATTCTACAATTTCGGACACACGGCAGCAGATGATTGCGCTCGCAAAACAATGGGAGGATAATTATTACAAATCTTATTCATAACTTACGTTCTTCATATGGACAAACTTTCGTACGTTCCTTATTCACTGAAGTGCATCTTGGGCGCGGAAATTATGTACGTGGGGTGCATCTTCTACGGCACCACATTGAACAAACCAAATTCGGAACTGCATCACGCTCTGCTGGGCCTACTCCCTGGGTTCACGTGGGGCTCATTGAGTAGCGCCATCGTGTCCGGCGTTGTGATTGCCGCGTATGCATTCATCTTTGGATTGTTCATGGTGTGGATGCATAATTCGAGCATGAAAAAATAGGATTCTTGTAGCGAAAAAAATTGACCCCGCAGCCACACCTGTTTGGGCGTAGCGGCGGGGGTTTT
>Ga0209541_10010724_pt1 | contig 14520 bp, 13 predicted proteins | sample RifCSPlowO2_01_FD_184027 | JGI IMG/M metagenome (GOLD analysis project Ga0209541, IMG submission 184027) | Groundwater microbial communities from Rifle, Colorado - Rifle CSP2_plank lowO2_0.1 (SPAdes) (version 2) | ecosystem: Environmental > Aquatic > Deep subsurface > Groundwater | place... | reverse complement strand
CTCTTGAACTACGAGCTCTAATCCCCGCCGCGCTGTACAGCGCGACGGGGTTATTTTTTTCGCCAAATTACGTCGTCGTGGCCGGTTTTTTTATTTAACCAGCGCGCCAGCCCAAAAAGCGCGTCGCTTAAGCGGTTGAGATATTGACCGATGGTTTTATCAATGGCCGGATAATCTTTTTTAACAAAAATAACCGCCCGTTCGGCGCGCCGACAAACGGCGCGAGCAAAAAAACTCTGCGCGGCCGAAGCGCTTCCACCGGGCAAAATAAAATCACGCAAAGGGGGAAGGTCCTCATGCATCTCATCAATCCAATTTTCCAAATCCAGCACAGCACTCTTTTTAAGTTTAGGGAGATTAGACAGGGCCATATCCACCGCGGCGATATTGGAACCAATTATAAAAAGATTATGCTGGATATTCACTAATTTTTTCTCCACGGCTTTGAAATTTCCAAGTAAAGAAATCAAGACCCCAAGCATTGCATTAAGCTCGTCTACCTCGCCCAGCGCCACTACTTCGGCGCAGTTTTTTTCCACTCTTTTGCCCAAAAGCGAGGTCTCGCCCGCGTCGCCGGTTTTCGTATATATTTTTGGCATACCCAGTAAAATCTGTATTTATATTTTTAACTTTATCATTTTTAAAATCAAAAATCAAACAAAATGAAAAGAGAACCGCGCCGAAGCTTGGTTCTCTATGAAAAGATAGGGTGTGAGTTAAGTGATAGATTTCTTGCGGACCTAATCCTTAAGTCCCAGAAATCTACCACTTCACCATTTGCACTATCTTGAATCAATTATAATACGGACAATTAAAGCTGTCAAATATGGCTGTGGATAAGTTTAAGAACATCCCAGCGAATCCCCGCAATTCAAGCATTTATAGCAAGCCCCATTGCGGACTGTAACATGACCGCAAGTCGGACAAGCCGGTGCATCGCCATCCAGACTCTCAAGCGCCTGGTCAACTATATCTTTATGATTATACGCATCTACCAAAATCGGTAAAGCGGATTGACTGTCCAAATCTTCCACCCTCGGCCCTTTAGGCGCATCCGCTTTCAAATCCATTGCCCCTTGGCCAAATCTCGCCCCAGACAAACGCGCGATGTTTTCAATGCGGTTTTTTTGAATTCCGTTTGGCTTCACTTGCACAAAATCGGTTCGGCCCAAATACTCCATCCCCAAAACGCGGAAAACAAAATCCAAGACTGAAGTGCAGATTTTTATATTGGGATGGTCAGTCAGGCCCGCCGGCGCAAAGCGGGTAAAGACAAAATTGTTCACGTATTTTTCCAATGGCACGCCGTATTGCAAACCCATAGAGACCGAAATAGCAAACATATTGAGAATACTGCGGAAAGCGGCGCCTTCTTTGTACATATCAATAAAAATTTCGGCTAATTTCCCATCTGGATATTCACCGGTGCGCAGCCAAATCTGCTGATTGCCAATCCGGGCGGCGACCGTAATGCCGCTGCGTTTAGCCGGGACTTTTCTTTTTTCGCCGTGCAGATAAATCCGATGGTCGGTTACGGTACCGTCGTTTTCATAAGCCGGCAGGGCGTGCGAATCCGGAATATGCTGATTCAATAATTTGCTCGCTTCAAATATCGCCCGGCTAATCTCCGACGCGCTCGCCGGCGCTCCGGCCGCTTCCAATTCCTGTTCAATCGCCACCACGGTTTCCACGCTTTTGACCGCTTCTTTTACTTCCGTCTTGTTCACTTTTTTACCAGATGAAGTAGAGAGGGGCTGGCTCAATTTGCACCCATCGCGATAAAGTGCGACCGCTTTTAACCCCAGGCCCCAGGACTCACGATAAGCGTGTTTGATATCGTCCACCGTCACTTCATTGGGCATATTGATGGTCTTGGAAATAGCGCCGGACAAAAAGGGCTGAACCGCGGCCATCATTTTAACATGGCCCATATAGTGGATAAAACGCTCGCCGCGTTTACCGCAACGATTAGCGCAGTCAAAGACCGAATAGTGTTCAAATTTTAGATGCGGCGCGCCTTCTATGGTCATCGTGCCGCAAACATAATCATTGGCCGCGTCAATTTGCTCTTGGGAAAAGTCCAGGGCTTTGAGCATTTGAAAATTCGGGTCATTATACTGCTCACTCGCCACTCCGACTCGCGCCAGACAATCTTCGCCGAGCGTCCAGACATTGAAAGCAAATTGGATTTCAAACGCGCTTTTGAGAGCTTGGTCTAATTTAGCCAAATCTTCATCCGTGAAACCCTTGGCCTTGAGTGTGGCGGCATTGATATAAGGAGCGTCAGTGATACTACCCTTGCCTTTCATATATTCAATAATTTCCACTATCTGACTGTCGGAATAGCCCAGATTTTTCAAGGCCGAAGGCGCGGCTTCATTGACGATTTTAAAATAACCGCCGCCGGCCAATTTTTTGAATTTGACAAGGGCGAAATCCGGCTCCACGCCAGTGGTAGCGCAATCCATTAAAAGTCCGATCGTGCCGGTGGGCGCCAGCAGGGTGGTTTGCGCGTTGCGATAGCCGTATCGCTCCCCCATACTCAAGGCCTCGTTCCAGCTTTCGCGCGCGGCGGCCAATAAATAGGCGGGCGCGTAACCGGCTTTTATCCCGACCGGCTTGATAACCAGTTTTTCATACTCATCGGCTGGCGCGTTGAAAGCGGCGCGGCGATGATTACGCATCACGCGCAGCATATCATCGCGGTTATAATCAAACTTGGGGAAAGTGCCTAAAAATCTGGCCAGCTCGGCGCTCGCGCGATAGGACTCGCCCGTCATAATCGCGGTCACCGCGCTGGCAAAACCATAGGCCTCTTCCGATTCATAAGGAATACCGGAAGTGAGCAGGACACTGCCCAAATTGGCATAGCCCAAACCGAGCGTGCGGAAATCATAACTCATCTGGGCAATCTCCTTACTCGGAAATTGCGCCATCAAAACGCTAATTTCCAGCACCACGGTCCAAAGCCGAGTGGCATGTTTAAAATTATTGACTAAAAATTCTTGCTTCTCCACGTCAAAAAAATGCGCCAAATTGAGCGAGGCCAAATTACAAGCCGTATCATCTAAGAACATGTACTCGCTGCACGGATTGGAGGCGTTAATCCGGCCGGACTGCGGGCAAGTATGCCACTCATTAATGGTGCCGTCATATTGCACCCCCGGGTCGGCGCAAGCCCAGGCGGCAAAAGCAATTTGTTCCCAAAGGTCGCGGGCCCGCACGGTTTTACCCACCGTGCCGTCAGTGCGCCAAGTCAAATTCCAAGAACCGTCCCGCTCCACTATTTCCATAAACTTATGCGGCACGCGCACTGAATTGTTGGAATTTTGGCCGGAGACCGTCTGATAGGCCTCACCCTCATAATCGGACGAATAGCCGCCGGCAATCAGCGCGGCCACTTTTCTTTCTTCTTCCACTTTCCAGTTGATAAAAACCTCAATATCCGGATGATCAATATCCAAGACCACCATTTTGGCGGCCCGGCGCGTGGTGCCACCGGACTTAATTGCGCCGGCCGAGCGATCGCCGATTTTCAAGAAACTCATCAGACCCGAGGATTTGCCGCCGCCGGACAATGGTTCGCCGCTACCGCGCAAGCCGGAAAAATTCGTGCCCGTGCCCGAACCGTATTTAAACAGCCGCGCCTCGCGCACCCACAAATCCATTATTCCGCCTTCATTGACTAAGTCATCTCTGATACTCTGAATAAAACATGCATGGGCCTGACAATAACTATAAGCGTCTTTGGATTTGGTCAGCACGCCGGAGTCCGGATTGATATAATAGTGTCCCTGCGCCGGTCCGTTTATCCCATAAGCCCAATGTAATCCAGTATTAAACCACTGCGGTGAATTGGGCGCGGCCATTTGTTTGAGGAGCATCACGACCAGCTCGTCATAAAAAATCTGCGCGTCTTTGGGTGTGGCAAAATAACCGTATTTTTCACCCCAAAATCGCCAGGTGCCAGCCAAGCGATGAATCGGCTGCTTCGCGCTGGTTTCAGGTCCAAGCATGGGTGACCCGTCCGCGTTCAGCTGGAGCATGCCATCGGCATTATGCTGGGGCACGCCGGCTTTGCGAAAATATTTTTGCGCCATAATATCAGACGCTACTTGCGACCAGGTTTTGGGGATCTCTATATCCTTCATCTCAAACACCACCGTGCCGTCCGGCTCGCGAATGACCGAGGCGCGCCGCTCATACTCCACCAGATCAAAAGGCGACTTGCCCTCCACGCTGAAAACGCGCTGAAAACGCAAGCCGCCCTCGTTATACTTGAAATCATCCGCCCCTTCTTTTTGGCCAAGGTGCAAACCTTGAATAAATTTTGAGTTGACAGGACCCATATGATTAAAATTATAAATTATAAATTCCAAATTATAAATATAAACGAAATGCCAAATACCAAATTATAAATGCCAAATTTTATGGATAACACCGTCAAAAGAGAAGGAAAAACGCCTGGTCGCGGCGTTCTTCATCTACTATATGTTGTGGTATAAATATATTTTAACCACAATATATTGTGTTATCAACCGGCAAAAGTATTATACCACAGACGCAAATTACACGCCAAATTCATGTCAAATTTTTACTTTTTTCTCTAAACCCAGCCCAAAATTTTTCTTATGTGTCGTAAAATTTTTTAGTTATCCACAAGTGAAAAGTAATCCGTCCCGACATAAAGTCGGGATAAGGTGCCCTTATAACTCGTAACTAGTAACTCGTAATATTTATGAACCTCAACACTCCAATCAAATTACGGATTACGGATTACGAGTTACGGCCTACAGGCCTTCTTTGACTTTAACACCGCCAAGCCGTAAAATACCATCACAAAAATAAATATACGAACATACGAATTACGAATAAGGTTTGCTATAAAGGTTTTTCGTAGTTCGTATGTTCGTAAAAGTTCGTAAGTTCGCACATATATATAATTATGGAAGAAGAAATTTACAATGACGCTGACGCCGAGCGCGTGGTCGCGCCGGAAGAAATGGATGAAGAGAAGATAATAGAGATAAACCTGCGGCCGCAGACGCTCATTGAATTCATCGGGCAAGACCATATCAAAGAACCGCTGGCTATCTCCATAGAAGCCGCGCAGGCGCGCCAAGAACCAATTGAGCATGTTTTGTTATACGGCAACCCTGGTTTGGGCAAAACTACACTCGCTAATATTATCGCTCGCGAGATGGGCGTCAATATCCGCGTCACGGCCGGACCGGCTTTAGAGCGCGTCGGGGACTTGGCCGCCATCCTATCCAATTTATCAGCCGGCGATGTGCTATTTATAGACGAAATCCACCGGATGAACAAAACTATAGAAGAAATGCTTTACAGCGCGATGGAAGATTACGCGCTTGATATTATTGTAGGTAAAGGCCCGGCGGCGCGCACTCTGCGCATGCCGCTGGCTCGTTTCACTCTTATCGGCGCTACCACCAAGCTAAATTTGCTCTCCAGTCCTTTGCGCGACCGTTTCGGACATGTTTATCATCTCAATTTTTATGAACCGCATCATGTCAATGAGATCGTCAGCCGCAGCGCGAATATCTTGGCGGTAAAAATAGACCGGCCGGCGCTCGGCCTTATCGCCGCGCGGGCGCGGCGCACGCCGCGCGTCGCCAATCGCCTGCTCAAACGGGTGCGCGATTATGCCCAAGTCCGGCACGGTGGTATAATAACGGAAATGATCGCCAAAAGCGGACTGGAGATGCTCTCGGTTGACGAGCACGGCCTGGACGAAGTGGACCGCAAAATCCTCCAAACTATAATAGAAAAATTTGATGGCGGCCCGGTGGGGCTAAACACTCTCGCCGCGGCCGTGGCCGAAGAAATGGACACGATAGAAAACATTTATGAACCGTATCTGCTGCAAATCGGCATGCTGGAGCGCACGCCGCGCGGCCGGAGAGCGACCGCACTCGCCCACCATCATCTTAAATTGGAAATTAAAAACCGCCCCCAACCTTTGAATTTCAAAGGTTGGAAAATGTGATGAGTTTATGACCATTCCCCTTTATTCGTTATTATTCGTTTATGTGATTTTTCTGGCCGTGTTTTTTGTCTTTCTGCTCATCAATCTCTATCACATCATTATGACGGCCTCTCTTACTTTGGTCAGTTTTTTTATGATTTTTTTTATTTTTTTGGCCAGTTTCCTCACCCTCTACCTGACCTGGTATTTTTTGCAAGGCACGAACTGGGGGCAGGCCCTCCTTGAATTGCCCGACCTGACCGGTTTTTTTACTTCTCTGAATTTTTAATATGAATATCGCCCATTTAATCAAACAAAAATCATACGAAAAAGTAAAATACATTTTGCGCCGGCATCCGATTACTTTTGTCCCGCAAATTCTCCTATTCGCCGCCTCCGTGATTTTGCCGGTTTTGGTCTATCTGATGATAACCAATCTCTATCCCGCGCTCTTGGAGAAAGAGGCCGCTTTCGCGGCCACAATCATCGCCGGCAGTATTTATTACCTAAGCGCGCTTTTATTTTTCTTAGGCAATTTTATAGATTTTTATTTGGACGTCTGGATAATCACCAATGACCGCATCGTGGATATAGAGCAATTCGGATTGTTTTCCCGCACCATTTCCGAGCTGGACTTATACCGCCTCCAAGATGTGACCGCCGATATTCACGGCTTTTTCTCCACCTTGTTCAAATACGGCACTTTGACGGTCAAAACCGCTTCCACCAATTTGAATATCGTTTTCCGGAATGTGCCCAATCCCAATGGCGTCCGCCAGCACCTTTTGGAGCTGGCCAATGAGGATTTTAAATATCACCGCGAACAAGAATAAATATATGCGAACATACGAACAGTACGAAACTACGAAAAATAAACTAAGCTGGTTTTTAATATAAATAATTTGATGAGTCCATACCGTCCAATCAGTGGATGGTATTGGAAATTTTATTAGAAATTAGGTGAATTAGAAATTAGAAATTTATTAATATATGCAATGGTTTTTATCCCTTGGATTAATTAAACAACTCTTTTTAACCTATATTATTGCAATTAACATTATCGCGTTTTTTTTCTTTGGCCTGGATAAACTAAAATCCCAACTCCATTCGCGCCGCGTGAGCGAAAAAGGCCTTTGGTTTGTCGCCCTCATTGGCGGCTCGGCCGGAGCGCTCTTGGGGATGCATTTTTTCCGCCACAAAACGAAAAAAACTTCTTTTCAAATTAGGCTGGCTCTAATTCTATTACTCCAAATTGTGATTATTTTATCATTATTTAAACAAAATTAATTTGTTTTCAACCAACGGCTATTATATAATACTCTCATTAAAATATTGAAATGCCCGTGTATTAAAAATTGCTTTAATGCTTTGATTGATTAAATATGATGTCAGACGCCATAAAATCATTTGCCAAACAGTTTTCTTATCGCCCGACAATTGAAAATGAGCAAAAATTGAAAAAATACAAAAAATATATCCTGTCCGGCATGGGCGGTTCGCATTTGGCGGCGGATCTCGCCCGCATTTACGACCCGACCTTGCCTCTGATTATTCGCTCCGACTACGGTTTGCCCAAAATGCTCACTCACGAACACAAACAGAGCTTGTTTATCGCCAGCTCATACTCCGGCAATACCGAAGAAGTGGTGGGCGCGCTCAAAGACGCCCTAAAACAAAAAATCCCGTCAGCCGTGATATCGGTCAACGGCCAATTAATCAAAATAGCAAAAAAGTACCATTTGCCTTTTATTCAAATGCCGGACGCTGGTATTCAGCCGCGGCTGGCGCTGGGCTTCAGCTTAAACGCTTTGTTCAAATTGATGGGGCAAGAGGCCGCCCTGCGGGATTGTTATAACCTGGCCAAAACCTTAAAACCGACTGCGTTAGAAAAAACCGGCAAAGAACTAGCGCGAAAAATAAAAAATCATGTACCAATAATTTACTGCTCCCGCATGAACCGCGCCATTGCCTATAATTGGAAAATCAAATTCAATGAGACCGGCAAAATCCCGGCTTTTTATAATGTGTTTCCGGAATTAAATCATAATGAAATGACTGGCTTTTCCGCCGGAGGCGGACCCGCTTTTGGCGGGGACAAAAAGATTAAATCCATTAATAGAATATTCTATTTTATAATCCTAAAAGATAATAATGATCACCCCAAAATCAGCAAAAGAATGAATGTACTGGAAAAATTATACAAAAAACGCGGCTTAAAAGTGGAAACAATGGAATTAAAAGGTGATAAACTGGAAAAAATCTTTAATTCACTGTTGCTGGCCGACTGGACCGCGTTTTACACCGCTCAAAATTACGGACTGGAACCGGAACAAGTGCCGATGGTGGAGGAGTTTAAAAATTTGATTAAATAATATGAAAAAAAACAATCTCGCGGAAATCGCCAAATTAATCCGTTATTATATTCTAACTTCTACCACCGAAGCTGGCTCCGGCCATCCCAGCTCTTCCTTGTCCGCGACTGATCTGATGGCCGTCCTGATGTTTGGGGGATGGTTTCGCTTTGACGCGGATAATATCCAAAATCCCAACAATGACCGCCTGATTTTTTCCAAAGGCCATGCCGCCCCCCTGCTCTATTCTCTGTGGACCGCCGCCGGTAAACTGACAGAAAAAGAACTCCTCACTTTACGCAAATTTGACAGCCCATTGGAAGGCCATCCGTCTATGGCTTTCCCCTATACCGAAGCGGCCACCGGCTCGCTGGGCCAGGGCCTATCAGTTGGCGTCGGTATGGCCCTAAACGCCAAGTACTTGGATAAATTACCCTATAAAACTTATGTTCTTTTGGGCGACAGTGAAATGAGCGAGGGTTCGGTCTGGGAAGCGATAGATTTGGCGGCTTTCTACAAATTAGATAATTTAATCGGCCTTATTGATGTCAATCGCTTGGGCCAGACCGGAGAAACCAAATACGGCCATGACACTCGCGCCTACGCGAAAAGAGTGGCCGCCTTTGGCTGGGACACCATTGAAGTGGACGGACACAGCATCGTTAAAATCTCCCACGCTTTCAAACAAGCCGCTCACGCCAAAGGCAAACCGATAATGATAATCGCCAAAACCATAAAAGGCAAAGGCGTATCGTTTATTGAAAACAAAAATGGCTGGCACGGCAAGACCTTGGATAAAGATTTATTAAACAAGGCCTTGTTTGAACTTGGGCCGGTCAAAAAAGGGCTGACTGCGGATATCGCGCCGCCCGCCAAAAAATCACCGGCCAAATCCACGCCCAAACAAATAAAAACAGAAAAGTATAAAAAGCCGACCGCCACGCGCTACGCTTATGGCCAGGCCTTGATAAAACTGCATTACAAATATCCTGACCTGGTCGTCTTGGACGGAGAAACCGGTAATTCCACTTACGCGGAAATGTTTAAGGCGGTCTATCCGGACAGATTTTTTGAGATGTTTATTGCCGAGCAAAATATGGCCGGTGTCGCCTTGGGTCTGTCAGCGCGCGGCAAAATCCCGTTTGTGTCCACTTTTGCCGCTTTCCTGACGCGCGCTTTTGACCAAATCAGAATGAGCCAATATTCACGCGCCAATATCAAATTCATCGGCTCGCATGCCGGCGTGTCCATCGGCCAAGACGGCCCGTCACAAATGGGTCTGGAAGACATCGCGATGTTTCGTTCGGTCGGCGACTGCGTGGTATTGTATCCGGCCGATGCCATCGCCACGGAAAAATTAATTGAAGCCGCCGCCAAACACAAAGGCCTGGTCTATACGCGCACGACCCGCGCCGCCACGCCCATTCTGTATGGTGACAAAGACGAATTCAAAATTGGCGGCAGTTTTACCCTGAAAAAAAGCCGAGCTGACATTGCCACCGTAATCGCGGCCGGTATTACTCTGCCCGAGGCCTTGGCGGCTTATGAAGAGCTAAAAAAAGATGGCCTTGTAATCCGGGTGATAGATTTATACAGTATAAAACCGCTTGACCTGGCCACGCTCCAAAAAGCGGCCCAAGAGACAAAACGGATTATTACCGTAGAAGACCATCGTCCGGAAGGCGGCTTGGGCGAGGCGGTCCTGGGCGCGCTTGCGCAAACTACGGCAACAGTAGTTCAATTAGCCGTGGCCAAAGCGCCAAAAAGCGGCGCTCCGGCCGAGCTCTTGGCCTACGAAAATATTGATAAAGACGCTATCATCAGCGCGGTTAAAACAGGAGTACAGGATACGAACATAAATCAACTTGAGAAGCGCAAAAATGATTAATTTCGAGGCGCGACGACGAAAGCGTGTCAGTTGACACGTTGAGGAGGAGACAACAAAGAAATTAACCATTTTTACGCTTCCCTACGGGCGGGCGAATTTGAACCAATCTTAACCGTTGCTCGTCGCTAACGTACATAAAGTACGTGTCGCTTCTCGACGCCGGAAATCTTGGCTCAAATTCGTTCCGCTCAAGTGATTTTGTTCGTATCCTGTACTCCTAATCAAATAAAAAATATGAATATCAATCTGCTGGGCCTCACTTTCACCGCTCTGGGTGAAATTATAGTCGCCTATACGATAATAAGTGTCCACCATCGCGTCATGAAAGAGCACAAAATTGACGCCAATGTCTTCAAAACCATGAAAAAAGAGCAAAAAATCGCTTTGGTCGGCATATTGTTCATAATTGTCGGCTACATCATCAATGCCAGTCAATTTTTAGGATAAATCAAACATTATCAGGAAGATATTTGGTAAATTTGTATACACTAATCTATACAACTGTGGATAACTTTGGGTAAAACTAGGCAAAAAAGTGGATAAATCACCAATTTTACCAATTTGTATACACTAATTTATACAAAAAATCTCTTAATTGTGGATAAGTTAGCATTTTTTTGGGCTAATTTAAGCCAAAATAGCTAAATACTCTTGACAAAAGTCAAAAAATGTGCTATACTAAAAAAGTATTATTAAAAATAATAGTATTCTAATAATTCCATATTACTAGAATTCTATTCTCCTTTACTGCTTTTATTCCGAGTTCACCCTTGTGTTAAAGGATTTATCTTTATAGGAAGATGCTAAATTCCTTCCTAAAAGGAAATATATCCAACGCAAAGAAAAAACAAAAAAATAAAGGCGAGCTCGGAGGGCGTAGTTTCACCATAGCAGTATGTGCTTTAAGCCGTGCTGTCGAAACTTTAAGCCAAGTAAGCGGTAGAGGAGTTATTTACCGTTACAAGTGTCTATGAGCTCTTCAAGCCATATCACCGCTCAAAATAATTTGAACCGTGATACAGCTTGAGGACTTGTGGTTTGTAACGTACAAGGCGACAGCCATTCATTAATTTGTTAGGGTGTAGTCGCCTTTTTTAATACCAAAAACCCTTGCCAACTATTATCAGATAAGCTATAATGATTTCATTAAATATATGTCAAAAAATATTTCCCCCTTCTCAAAACAATTTTTAGAGGAAATAAAAGCTGCCCTTTTGCGACAAAAGGCGGAATTGGAGCAGGAATTGTTAAGTTTTACCAAAAAAAATCCCCATGTCAGTGGTGATTACGAGGCCAGTTTCCCGGACTATGGCGACGAAGAAGATGAAAACGCGCGAGAGGTCGCCCAATATACGGCCAATAAACCGCTAGAGATGACTTTGGAAAATACCTTGCGTGATGTAAATCGCGCTCTCACGCGGATTGAAGACAATACCTACGGCATTTGCAAATATTGCGACCAGCCCATTGCTGAAAAACGTCTGCGCGCTCGACCGACTTCCAGCGCCTGTATTGGTTGCAAAAAAACTCTGACTGATGAAATTTAAAACTGCCCCCTTTATGTCATCGCGTGAAAAAGACCGTCTGCTGATATTATCCGGGGGTCTTTTTTTAATTTTGACCGACCAAACTCTGAAATATCTGGCGCGGACAAATCAAGCGGCCGGCTTAACTTGGAAAAATCTTATCGGCTGGGAATTCTTTGCCAATTCTGGAATTGCTTTTAATATCCCTTTTCCGGCTATCGTCCTGAATATCCTCACACCGCTCATTATCTTTTACCTGATTGTCCTGCTCCTTAAATCAGACAAAAATAAATTTCGTTTTTTGGCTCTCACTTTAATTATTTCCGGCGCCCTGTCAAATTATCTGGACCGGATATTATTTGGCGTCACCATTGATTATCTGCGCTTTTTCACTTCCATAATAAATCTGGCTGATATTATTATTCTTATCGGGGTTGTGATACTATTGAGCAAAAGTTATAACTTAAAACGAGTAATCCGCCCCGACGTAAAATCGGGATAAGGTGCCCTTATAAACCGTAACTTGTACTTGATTATGTTCATAAAAATAAATTCCTTAGCTGTTTTAGGCCTGGATTGCGCGCCGATTGACGTGGAGGTGGATGTCTCCGGCAGCTGGCCCGGATTTCAAATCGTGGGTCTGCCGGACACGGCCATTCAAGAAGCCAAAGAACGGATTCGCGCGGCCTGGAAAAACAGCGGTCTCAAATTCCCTAATAATAGTCGGGTGGTTATTAACCTCGCTCCGGCCGATGTGCGCAAAGAAGGAGCGTCTTATGACTTGCCCATGGCGCTGGGAATGTATTTGGCCAGTGAAAAAATAACCGACCTTGATTTGCGCGAAATGATTTTTATCGGTGAATTGGCTTTGGACGGGACTTTGCGTCATACCACCGGGATTTTGCCGGCCGCGATTTTTGCCGCCCAGAAACAAGTAAAAAAAATATTTTTGCCGGCGGTTAACGCTCCTGAAGCCGGATTAATACCCGGAATTGAGGTCTATCCAATCAAGTCATTTTTTGAACTTATTTCTCATTTAAAAGGAGAAAAAATAATCGCCCCCCTAGAATTGCAATCAACAGAACAATGGTCCGTCGAGCCAGTTTACGAAATGGATATGGCTTATATAAAAGGTCAGGAATTCGCCAAACGCGCCTTGGAAATCGCCGCGAGCGGGGCCCACAATATCCTCCTCTCCGGCCCGCCCGGTTCGGGTAAGACCTTGCTCGCCCGCACTCTCCCCTCCATTATGCCGAGTTTGACCCGCGAGGAAGCGATTGAAGTCACTAAAATCTACTCCGTGGCCGGTCTTCTGCCGCCGGACTTGCCCCTGATTACCCACCGTCCTTTTCGCGCTCCGCATCACAGCGCGAGTGCGGTCGCTTTGGTGGGCGGCGGACGCTATCCTCGTCCGGGAGAAATTTCCCTCTCTCACCGAGGCGTCCTGTTTCTGGATGAATTTCCTGAATTTCCCCGCGCGGTCTTGGAAACCTTGCGCCAGCCGCTGGAAGACGGCCTGGTAACCATTTCTCGCGCCCAAGGCACGCTAACCTTCCCGGCGCGATTCACTTTGGTCGCCAGCCAAAACCCCTGTCACTGCGGCTATTTCAGCGATCCGGACAAGCCCTGCGCCTGTTCGGCGGCCCAAATCGCCAATTATAAGAAAAAAATCAGCGGTCCGCTCCTGGATAGAATTGATTTGCATATTGAAGTGCCGCGCATCGCTTTTGACAAATTGGCCAAAAATGAGTTAAGCGAGCCATCACAAAAAATCCGCGAACGCGTCTGTGCCGCCCGCGCGCGCCAAAGCGTCAGATTCAAAAATCTGCCCATCGCTACCAATGCCGAAATGAACAACAAACAAATAAAAGAATTTTGCGCTCTGGACGAGCCATCACTGGCGCTGATGCGCCAAGCCGTGGAGCAGATGCGTTTGTCCGCGCGCGCTTATCACCGCCTCCTCAAACTGGCGCGGACTATCGCCGACTTGGACGCGGCCGATAATATCGCCTCGTCTCATCTGGCCGAGGCCCTGCAATACCGGGCGCAAATGGAATAATTATTTTCTCTCTACCGCTATAAAAGTAGTGAGATTGGGATGATTATCCTGAATGCCGCTGTCTAAAATCTCCAAATTATAAATTTGCGCACAGCGCGAAGGCGCGATGACCGCCGCGTCCGGGCTGATTTTGCCCTCGGCCAAATCCTTGGCCGCTTTGGCCGTGTCTTCCCATTCTATCAATTTGGCTTCAGGAAATTCTCTTTTAATATATCGTTCACATTGGGCGATAGCTTGCGAGTGAGTGGTGATTTTTTTGATAGCGGTTTTTTTTACTCCGGGCAAAACCAAAAGACACTGATGCACTTCCATCCAGACCTCATCCCTCACGCGAAAAAGATAATTGCCCATGGCCTCAAATGCCGGCCGGACCAAACCGCCTCTGGAATTGACGACCGGAAAAATCCCCAAATCAATTTTGCCTCCGGACAAATCACGCAAAACGCCTTCCATATCAATGGAAAAATGAATTTCCGGCGCGACCCCGATTCGGCTGGCGTAAATCAAACCGGCCTCTTCGGAAAATGAACCTCTATCTCCTGATACGCCAATGATTTTTTTGAACATAATTTAATATTTAAATCCGAAATACTAAATCCGAAACAAATTAGAAAGTTTGACTCCAGAATCTAACGCAACACTATTGGCGCGAAGCGCCAAAACTGTTAGGTTAGATTCATATGAATAAATATAAACGATTAAACGAGAAT
>Ga0209541_10010721_pt1 | contig 14520 bp, 15 predicted proteins | sample RifCSPlowO2_01_FD_184027 | JGI IMG/M metagenome (GOLD analysis project Ga0209541, IMG submission 184027) | Groundwater microbial communities from Rifle, Colorado - Rifle CSP2_plank lowO2_0.1 (SPAdes) (version 2) | ecosystem: Environmental > Aquatic > Deep subsurface > Groundwater | place... | reverse complement strand
TTTGCAGTCATTCCACCACCATAAATTTGCGTCCAAAAAGGCTTTTGATTACGCCAGACAACCTCGCGTCCCCACGATTGAAAAAATCCAGTATAGCTATCTTTGTAATACCAGCCGCCCTCCTTGAACTCTAATTCTTTGAAACCAGCTTCTTCAGGACCAACTTCTTGACCACCACCTGCATAAGTATTGAGAGCAGCTTTTCCTAGAAAGCGGTTTAATTCTTGCAGTAATTTTTTATCCATACTTTTATTATTGTGATTAAAGTTATAAATTTTGTGTTTATAGGTACCGTACCCGGATTGCACATAACGCACTCATTCTAAATCAATAACCAATATCTACTCTTTCAACATCTCAACCACAACTAACCGCAGCCACGCCACAAAAAAGAATAACACAAACAAATCAAACCCCATACTCAACACAGAAACAGATGCAAATAACATTCGAAACGGCACCGCTATAAGTGTAAATAACACCGCCATTATTAACGCAAACACAAATAATTTTCCAAACCTCATTTTTCTCTGCCAAACCAAATGAAATCCATCCCCAATGGACTCCCATACTTTATACTTTTGCGCAAACACATACCACATCACAAATAGTAATAACAACAACCATATTCCAAGCGAAAAACTAACCACCCCATTCAAAAATTTCACAACCGCCTGAAATGTACTCGGCGCTTTAAAATATAACGTTGGAATCAAACTAATAACAAAATTAAAAAATCCACTAAATATCAATGTAATCAACAAATAAAACAATCCATACAACACCAACGGAATGATTAACACCACATGAAACACATTCCACTTCCAATACATCTTCCAACTCACTTTTTTGCGCTCAAAATGATACCAAATCATCGCTTGCTCTAACCCAAATAATAAAAACCCCCCAACTATTAACAACACTAACCCGGCAACAAAAACCCATAAAAAAGAACTCACCTGCGACAAAAACGCAAGCGACTGCTGCGCATTTTCCGGTGTAAACGACTGCTGTATCTGCTCAAGACTCTTCCCCTGCATCAATCCTTTCGATTGCATATTCACATACTCTGAAAACCACGTAAATAACAACCACAACCCACCAAAAAAGACATAATCAACTAAAAACGTACTCCAAAAATCAAACGTAAACTTAAACGTACTAACATACTCTTTAAACCACTTTATCATATATAGAACAAAAATAAGAATACTATAAAAAACCTATGGTTTTGGAGGGGAAAAATCTATTTAGCTAAACCTATAATTCCACCAACAACAAGCAACCCTCCTCCTACCATAAACACATATCCAATTGGTTCTAATGGTTTCTTCACATCTGCACTACTTTTACAATCAAAACATGCTGTAGCTTTGGTCATATCATAGCCAAAAGCTATTGCCAACGCTCCTCCTCCAATCGCCACCCAATACGGCCATGTGCTTTTAGCAACCGTAGCTGAAGGAGCTGGAGTAGATGGACCACTTCTTCCCGAAGAACCATTTTCATACGGCGAACGACCCCGCAACACTTCTTCTTTTTCATTCGTCTTCTCCTCTTCTTTTTTCTTTCCACAATTGGGTAAATACGGAGGACAAGGAGCATTACCCACGACAACAGAACCCAATATCTTTTGTTCTAATGGGCTACTATTATAAAAATTTTGAAACCCTTTCTCAAACTCATCATCCAATACTCGAACCGACAAAACAGAATCTTGATCACGTACAAAATCTTTGTGAGACCCATAACACCCACTCATCCCAACAGATAAAGCAACTACACTAGAATATATTTTTTTCCCAATCATATCTCAGCGTAAAGCAATAAATAGTATATAAATATTATGTAACTTTAAAGTAAAAAATCCATAATATTTATATATCTCCCTCGTTCTCCAAACGTATGAACATAAAAAACGTTCTTCCAAGCGTACTATTAACAACACTTGTTTCCTGCGCTCCGCCACCTACTTACGCGAAACGTGATTACAATCAATATCCTGATTATAAAAACGAAATCGCATTATATAATTTACAAGAAATCGCTAAAAATATCTGTTCAGGTGATGGCGGCCTCCCGCGCTGTAATTCCATGACATTTACTCCAGACCAAATGACCTATGTTGAAACTGATTGTGTTGAATTAGCATTTGATGCCCCTTCCGAAGTAGAGAAATACTGTAAAAGAACAAAAGAATATACATTTGAAATTAAATGGGATGAGATTAAAAAAATGATTCCTTCTTATTTTTTTCTTAAGATATGCATAGATGAACATAAATGCCCTGAAATCTACCGTTTTCGCAACTATCAACAAACCTATGAATTTGCTGAAGCAATCGAAATCCTTCGCAAATCAAAAAAATAATTAACATCTAAAAGAAACTATGAAACCCCTCCACAAAAGTATCCTGGCATTAAGTCTTCTTCTTAATACGGCCTGTCCTAGTCCTGAAATCAAAAGAGACTATGCCCTCTATCCCGAACATAAAAAAGAGATTGCATTATATAACATCGAAAAAATTTTTGAATTTTACCTCACTTACGCTGATAATTACAAAGTAAATGATGAAGGATTCTACTGCAACCAATATGGTAAAGTCGCCTCATTTACTTGGGATGAAATAAGAAACGTTCGTTGTGATTTTCATTCAGTATATATTACGGGAAAATATGAAAGTTATATATTTGACACTCAAATCACCGCCGCTCGCTTTGGTGAAGACGAATGTAAAGCGTTAGCCGAAGCCTTCAACATCTATTTAGGAAAAAAATAACCCTTACATAAACTTCACTAAAAAATTCGGCATCACTTTCTGCACATACTCAAAATCTTTATCTTTCGTAACTAATCTCGCCATACGATTATGGCACACACTCGCAATTAAAATATCAACCGCACCAATTGGCGTCCCTTTTGCACGTAACGCATCTGCAATACTAATCGCCGTAACATAATCTGATGCTTCAGGAAATATAATTGAAAATTTTTGCTTAACTGTTGGAGGATACTCTACAGCTGAAAAAACAGTAATAATTCCTTCCTTTCGCTCCATTGCTACACTTGTGTCAAGTATTTCTTTCGCATCCATCCCTTTTTCTCCATCTTTAAAGAAAACTCTTTCCATTCATCATCAGAAGTATTTTTAAGACTTCGTTGTGTTTTTTCATCTAATAAAGAGAACAATTCTTTTGAAGACATCACTTTTTTCAACGACAGCACTTTATTAATGATATTCTGCCGTGCCACTTCGCTCCATTTAATTTCCGGATGATTCTTCATCTCTGCATAGATTTCATCTGGTACACTTAACGTAATATGCGCCATACATATCATACATATCATACATATATAAATACTTTTCGGTTAAAAAGCATAATTTTCCCAACAATCCCCCACAACCTTTAAAAATCCCCTCTTAAAAATATACATAAATGAAACAAAAACTACTCTATTCCCTAAGTTCCCTCATCCTTAGCTGCACCCCTTTCACAACACAACCCCTCCCACCTCCAACACAACAAGAACAACAAGCAATTGCCCTAACTCACATCGATCAACATTTCAGCACTACCTGTCAAACATATACCGTAAATGACAAAGAAATCCACTGCACCCTCCCAAAAGAACCATATTATTTCCACTATCGCTGGGATGAGATCAGAACAACCTACTGCCACGGCAACAGATTAATCTTTGAAACCATCCTAGACACAAAAACAACCAATACCACAAACTATGACAGTTGCACAACCCTTAGTTCTGAATTAAATACATATTTAAGATTAGCAAATAGAAAATAAAAATCAATTCAACAACCATTTCCATACCGGCATAACTTTAATCTTCAACAAACCAAGTGAAATGTCCTCTTCTTCATCATACGTTAAAATGATTCCTTCTTTCAAATTATATTGTTTCATCGCTTCAACTATGCCAGCAACTTCTCGCTCTCGGGTTGCCTTCAAATCCATTGTAACTTGAATCGCCGCGCTAATTTTCCCGTTCTTACGTACTAAAAAATCACATTCATAAGTATCTTGATGATAATAAATCTCTTTTTCATGAGCACGTAATGCTAAAAAAACCACATTTTCCAATATTCTTCCCGTATCTGCCGTTGCATGAAAACCTATTAAATGAGCCAACGCCGTATCCACACAATATATTTTTTTAGGGGAATATATCTGTTTTTTGAGAGAATAATCAAATCGCGGGACTAAAAAAAGCAAATAACTATTTTCAAGATATTCAAAATATTCTTTAATCGTTGTCGCACTCGTCAACCCCGTAATCCCTCGAATCGTATTAAAACTCAACTGTTTACCTATATTGCTCATTGCATAATATACTGTTTCTTTTAATGGTTTTTCCGCAGGTAATTTATACCGCATGATTATATCACGAAATAAAATATTTTGATATAACGATTGCAGATATTCGACTTTTTCTGTCTCAACATATTCTGGAAATCCACCTTGTAAGAGATATTCATTAAAATATTTCTTTAACATCCCCCTCTCCTGTGCATTCGAAAAAGAAGTATCATACTTTTTAAAAGAAAGAAATTCCCGAAAAGAAAAAGGGAATAACGCAAATGAAACTGTTCTACCAGTGAGATGTGTGCCAAGTTCCCTACTTAACATACTCGCATTCGAACCCGTCACATACACTTTCTTACCCGAATCATGTAATCTGCGTACAAACCGCTCCCACCCTTTAATATTTTGAATTTCATCAAAGAAAAAACAATCCAATTTTCCAAATAACTCTGCTAACAATTCTTCCAGAATATGAAAATCTCGCACCGTAAAATCAATCAACCGCTCATCATCAAAATTAACATAATACCCTTGCTTCTTCATACGTATTTGGTGTAATAGCGTTGATTTACCACAGCGTCGAACACCTGAAATAATCACCACAAAAGAAGTTCGTTCTTGTCCATCTATTTTTGATTGTATTGATCGAGAAACAAAATATCTTTGTTTAGGTGAAACTTGTTCCTGCAATACCGCTGAAAGTAATAAACGATCCATAATATCCTAAAAACACTACTTGTTTATAAACATTTGGTCTCTAAAACCAAAATAACAAGTATTTATTTGGTCTATGAAACCAAATAGATAAACTTACCCCCAACTCGCCTTCCGTCCAATCTTCCCACCCGACACCGTATCACTTGGCGTATCCTCTTTCGCCGCTCCATCCCCCGTTGGCGTCCACACAACCGTTCCCACATCTGATTCTTTTATTTCTGAACAAATAGTTGGAATCATTTCTGCTCCCATTTTCTCCCTTTTATCATTACTATACCCACCTGCATTACCTACGAAACGCACTAAACCCGACACTGGTCCCCCCGATATACCTGCTGAAGCTGTTCCCACCGCACCACCAACAACTCCACCTACCACTCCCCCTGCACCACTTGCCACACCAGTAAAAGCACTAAACGGACTTGGCGTTGTCGCCGGCGCTTTATCCCATTTGATACACACTTCTTTAAATGCATCATCTTTCTCAAACTGTATCAACACATCCGCATCATGTTCTCCATTCTTCAACTCAATCCACGGCACAGTATACAACGCAATTCCATTACTCACATCACCATCCTTATTCTTATCAATAAATATGTTAAACGAAATCGCTGCCCCTTTCTCCGTTACAAACGGCGTAAGCCTCTCATCACCTGGCGCCGTCACCGCCCAACTAATCTTATACATATACCCCTGCAATGGCACCGCTTTACCCTTTTTATCAACATCCGGCTCCCCATCCTCATCTGCATCCGCATAACACAACTGATCCGTGCCACATACCTGCCCTTCCCCACAGATAAATAACTCCTTCGCCGCTTCATCCGGATTACGTGCACATAACAACGGTGACAACTGCTTCGTCCTCTCCCCCTTCACCGCCGCAACCGCCTGATAGCTTCCTGACGGCGACTTCACAAACGCCACCCCCTCATTACTCTCAATATCCCGCTTATACCCCTCCTCATCACACACTGCGGAAGGAAACCAACTGCTTCCCATCATCGGCGCAAACGCCCTATCCGCATTATCCCTCCAACTCTTATAGAATTCAGTATCACCATATAGTGCTTGACTGATAGCGGGATATGATTTTAATTGGTTAGTGAATGAATAGATGGAGGATAATTTGGCTTGTGTATTTGCTCGCGCAATACTCTCTGTTACTTCAGCAGGAGGAGATGAAACAACTATTCCAGTTTTATCTTTCAAAGAACCACTTTTTAAAGAATAGCTATTACTCTCTTTATCATAATTAACTTCCCATATATATTTTTCTGTAAGTACACCTTTCTCATCATAATGCTCCGCCCCCACCTGCACTCCATTATAATACAACTGCGCATCTTTCGGCTTCTCCTCATCACCCACATCCTGCAATTGCACATCCTTTGTCAACGTTCTTGTTTCTTTCCCTTTATCATCATATTCTTTAATCGTCCCCGACCACCCACTAATACCAACATCATCATACGTCGTCTCCACACTCTCTACTTTCCCACCCTTCGACACCGTTGTCACAATCGTATCCGTCAACGTCCCATCATCCGTAATCTTCACCGCTCCCGAACCCGTTCCCGCCGTACCCGAAATACCACTCGTCTCCAACACCACTAATGGCTTTACACCAGATTTTGGATCTTTCGCCGCCTCCATTTCTTCTTTTGTACCGTATAAATCTAATTTTCCACCTTTTGTATCAGCTAAAACCTCTTCAATCGGTTTACTTGTATCCACAAAATACGACTGCCCATTCACCGTCACCTTCCCACTACTTGCTTCATCAGCCGATTGCGTGGCGATAACTTGACCGGCCATAACATAACTCACTTCTTTTAAATGTGATTTTTCAGTTCCATCTTTTCCTTTCACAGGCTCACTATGTAATTCTATAACGGCAACACCTGTATTTGCTTTTCTAACGGATGCAAATTCTTTATTTGTAAAATGAACTGTAAAATATTCCCCTTTTTCAAGATGAGTAGCATCATTAGGATAAGAAGTTTTCTGTTCATATAATTGAACCTGACTCCAATCAATACCCCCTTTTTTCTCCTCCCACTCCAGTAACTGCCCACTACCCACATGAGAAGAGATAATCAATTTACATTTATCCACATCAGCACCACTACAAGCTAATGGTTTATACTCAGAAATAGTCTTATCTGTATTCGCACCACCTCCAGACGAAGAATCCACAATAGGCAGAGGTGGTTGAACTGCATCTGCAGGTGTATCAGCAACTTTTTTCACATCTTTTTTATCTTCAACTTTCTTTTTCCCCGTCTTCGCATCACTAAGTAATTTTATTTTTTTGCCATCTACTAATGTACTTTTTGTTGCATCCCTAACATCTTTAACAACATCTTTCCCATCAGAATATTTATATGCACCATCTTTCAATTGCACTCGTACCAACTCCCCCTCATGTTCAACATAATATTCTTCGCTCGTTTTCCCATTCTTTGAATATTTATACACTTTCTTATCATCCGGTCCAGAACCTTTTGTACTTTGACCACTTACAGGAACATACGTATCCCCTGTTTTTGCAGTACCTTTCTTAATTACAATATTACCCGTTTTATCATCAACATCAGCGGTGAGTAGTTGTGGAGTACTACTACTTTTAGGAGTAGTAGTTTTCACAGCTACTTCTTTAGAGTTTATCTTAACAGTAGTGCTCACTGCTACCGATGAAATTGAATAAGCCGATGTACTAATAATTTCAACTGTCTTAGCAACTGGTTTAATATCTAAAGTGTTAACTGCATCAATCGTAGAAGGATTTACATTTGGATTAGTAATCTTAGAACCAGCACCAACTGTACTCATACCAAGTCCACATCCCCCAGAATTACCACACAAACATTCACTCCCTTGACAACTCCAACCAGAACCATAAACCGCAGAAGACACAGAAGTAGTAGAAGAGGATTTTAAATCAGGTATTACTACTTTTTCTGTATCAAGACCATTTTTAAAACTGTATCCTTCTTTAGGACCAACAGATTCTCCATCATAATTTACTCCTTCTTTCAAATTTCCTTTTAAATCCCAAACCACGCCCGACTTTTGATCAGCATAGTATTTAATCCCTTCAATCTCAATCATATCTGCATCCTCAGGTACTGAAGCTGGCTGATTAATGATAGAAATGCCAGTCTCTTCATCTGTAACAGAGGGATTTTTATTTTTAGTTAATGAGTTTATTTTTGGATCAACAAATGTAACCTCAGAAATCACCCCTATTTTAGCTGGATCATTTTTTGGATTAGCACTCACCAAAGAATCTAGTCCATATTTTTTACCCCCAGCTAAGCAAACAGCCGCATCACAAGCGCAACTTCCTGTAGAGTCACAACTCCACCCGGAAGTATATGTCACTTGATTTAAAGAAGAAGTTGATGAGGAAGATACAGTTTTTGGAACAGATGGTTTCTGAATAATCTCTTTCACTTCCAAACCTAACCCTGCATTATCATAAAATTCAGGTTTAGTATAAGGTGCATCAACTCTTCCACCCATTGGAATTAATAAAACATTATTTGAAACATCAGTAAACTTACATTCAGGAGATTGTTGACACTCCCAACTATCTGAATTTGTTTGTTTCCAACCACTACCAAACTTTCCCGTCGCCCCACCCACCACATTCCTCTGATACGCCTCCCCCGCGAGCGACGAACGCACTTGAGGATCCCCCCATAATATACACGAAATCGTCCCAAAAAACCCAGAACAAGAATCCTCCTCTGCAACAGCCATAAAACTACTTAGAACAACTAAAAGTACACCTATCATTAATATCCTCTTTTGAACCATTTTTTATAACTAAACCGTAAGACTTTTTAAACCCTTTCTTTCTCAATCTCCATTCGTATCAATCCAGCAATATGCGTAAACTCCAAACGATTCCTCTTCACATACGCCTCATCCACAAAATACCCCTCATAACTAATCCGATTACGAATATTTTTCAATTCTAATAATATTGTCGCCTCATACTCTAACGTTGGAAAATTATGCCTAAAAAAAGAAATTAAACACTCATGATTACTTGATTTTAAACCTTTAACTAATAGCAACGCAATTAACAACTCTTTAATGATTTCATAATAATCCTCTGCAATAACTGACGCTGTTTCCGCATCCAACACAACATGTGTAAGCAATTTCTCTCGTACAGAACACATCTTAAGCAAAGCATTTACTCTTTCAAAATCTACCACTACAGTTCGAACGTGTTCTTTTGCACATTCTTCCCAAGTCAACTGAGCAGATTTCATCGTATCTTAATATAACCCCCTAACTTAACCCCATTAATGATATTATTAAATAATTCTGTACTTAAATCAGTATAACTTTCCTTAATCACAAGCGAAATATTTCGTTTTAGTTTACGCTCAAACACACGTACATCAATTTCTTTCACCGATCCCAAAACAAAAATATCAATATCACTCTCCGCAACATAATCTCCTTTAGCACCGCTTCCAAATAAAATAATCGCATGTGGATGTAGCTTTGCTTGCAAGTAATCAACTAGACCACTCTCATAAATCCGTTGAACAAAATAAGTCTTTTTGAGAAAAACATATTTCCAACAATGAACAGACGCAGTATAATTCTTATAAATTGCTCCTCTCTTCAAGATGATTATCTTCTTTTTGAGTAAATCATCCAGAATTCTCTGCACCGTTGTTTTCGACACCTTGCTCAATCGCCCAATTTCCCTAACTTGAAACGATTTAGAAGGATAATTATAAAATAAATCCAACACTTTGTCCCAATTTTGGTCCAATTGTCCCATTTTTAGACCACCTGTATTTTTTCTAGTGATCCACCCGCCAAATTCTCCCTCAAAGACGGATCACCCCACAAAATACACGAAATCATCCCAAAAAACCCCGAACAAGAATCTTCCTCTGCAACAGCACTAAAACTACTTAGAACAACTAAAAGTACACCTATCACCAGTAATTTTTTCATTATAATTATTTTCTTGTTAACTCTTGCAACATTTTTGTAACTTCTTTTTTTAAAAGAGGAATATCTTTTTGTATAACAACCCATATTTTTTCTAAATCGATATTAAAATACGCATGAATCAAAATATCTCTAGTTCCAGCAATATTCTTCCAAGGAATTCCTGAATACTTCTCCCGAAGAGGCGTTGAAATATTCTTAGCCGCTTCTCCAATAACTTCTAAACGTCGAGCAGTAAGATCTTGAAGATCGTGACTTTTCAAAAAATCATTCTTAGACTTTCCTTTGAGAGAACTATCTATACGAGAAATAGCTTCCAGTATATCCTCAAGATACACTATAACATCTCTCATAAAATACGAACCTCCTCTTTAAGAATCTGTTGACGCAATCTTGATTTAAGTAACGAATATTCAACCAAATCAACCTTCTTGCCAAGTAACTCTTCTGCCGCAACTTTAATACCTGCAAAATCATAAAGACTCATCCCTTTTTTAGTTTTCACTAAAATATCTACATCGCTATTTTTGGATTGCTGACCTCGTGCATAAGAACCAAAAATACCCGCACGATAAACTCCCCGTTTACGTAATATCTTAACAAGTGCACTTTTTTTCCGTTCAAGATGTAAAGGTAAATTCATAGTAGGTAAACACCTCTTGGTACATAAAAGCTTTTCCCAACCAAATCCCCATTCAATCTAAACATAAGTAATTCCCCCTCATCCTTCCCCAATCGTATCACAATACTGCGCCCCACCGCTTGAAAATTCCTGCTGCACTGTTGTGATAAACCCAATCACCGATTCAATTTCATCAACAATTTTCCAAAAATAACTAGTGTACGAACAAATCTTCGCTGATGTCCCACTAGCACTACAAAACAGCGCACAAGCAGCAATATTTGCCGTATGCACTAACGCAATTGGATCCTTCACCGCTGTATAAATCGAATTCACCATCTTATCATACACCTGCGTAAACGGAATAATATACCATAACTCCCCCACCCAATACTTGCAAAATAATAAATCTTCCAATTTCTGACACGATTCAACCGTTGCAACACCTGCTTTCACTTCATTTTTCAAACAATAAATCTTTCGACACTTAATCTGCCGTAGCTTGTTCAAATTCTTAATAATCCCAGGAATACATAATCCTGCCGTTGATAAATAAATATTTTCTTTGATATCATGTGCTGGTCGCATCGCTAACTGTTCACCACTAAGAGTAACAGGATTTCTCGAAATAGCCTCTCCAATTTCTAAATTATAAATTCGCAGAATATTCATTTGCCATCTCCCATACCATCCTAATTCTGTTCCTCCTCGACATGATAACACTTGAACTACTTGATCTATAACCGAACTAGCTTTTTCAGTAACTACCTCCCCCCCCATTTTAAACCCCACACATGTGGCTACCTGACCTGGTTTTGCCGGAGGTATACCCTGTATTGAATCTAACACCGCCGCCCCCTCATTATACAACGCAATTAAACTGTGGTACAGAGTAACAATCTGCGACAAATAATCCAAATATTTCATATACTTCTGAAACTTCCCAATCTCATAATACCACGCATCTAACTCTTTACGTGCCGTCTCAATCTGCCGACCTAAATTCTCATCTAACGCACCAGTTTGAGAAAACGCAAACGGCACTATAAATTCTACTTCCTGCATTTCCGGTTGCTGTAACGCCGCCTGACCAACTTTGGAATAAATTCGCATCGTACACATATACTTCACATCCACTTTGGAAAAATCTTTCCCATACCCTTCAACAGTAAACATTTTTCTGCCATCAAAAGGCTCAAACTCTAACACCACATTTGGTTTCGCACTCCCAACTGTCGTCGCAGTCACACCACCATATAACAAATTCCGACTCACTTTTGGTGCTGTACTTCCCGCCTCTACTTCCGGCGTTGGTACAGACGTCGTCCCATTCTCCCCCGGTTTAAACGCTTTTGGTTTAAAACTAACCGCCGCTTTCCCTTCTTTTGGCTGACAAGTCCCAATCATCTCGATTTTAAGTGCCTGCACCGAATCCTTCAAATTCTTATGCGGCTTTAACACCACATCAAACGGCATACGTGCATACATCAATGGTGTTGTATCTAAATCAACAAACGGCCCAATATCCCCACTCTTACCAATCGGTTTGACACTTCCAACTTCCCAATAATCCGGATTTGTTTCCGTACCAAGACCTAAAATATCAATTTTATATTTCCCTTTTGCACCACTCTTCACATTCACCGGCTCTTTACTCCACTCACCAGCTTCATTACCGGCAGTATCCCGCACTTTAATCTCCACATCTACATCACTTGAAGGCCCGCTTCGCAACGGCGACATCAACAACTCACAATTCCATACTTTTACATCCTCATCAAACTTGCAATCCTTCTCTGTAAACATCTGCCAGCCCATACTCTCACTAAACCCTTTTCCTTTCGTATACTCTGTTTCTGGAAACTTCGTCTCAGCATCAGTTACCAATGAATTCATGTTCACAAAAATCGCTAACCCACTCTGCTCTGCAACTCTCAATTTAATCTTTAATTTATCCCCGCTCTGAAAATACGTCTTATCCCCTATTTCCGAATTACCATATAACTCCATCTTCTCAACTTTTGGTCCTGTTGTATCCACAACCACATCATACTCTGGCGTTTTTCCTTCATTACCCACATTATCTTTAAACTTCGATAACCCCATTCGTAATGTTCCATCTGATTTTGTACTAAGAGAAACTTTCCATCGACAATCAAACGTCGTCTCCGTCTGCTCACAAGAATCCGCCGCATCACTTATCGTCTTACCTAACGCCACTAAATTAGCTCGCACCCCTTCACTGTTCATCCCTGATCCAACTTCTTTCACTTTCAATAAAATTGTATGCTCATCAGTATTAATATAACTCTTACCATTAAATGTATGCAACGTTCCAAAAAACTCTACACTTGGCACACTTACATCCTTCGTAAAACTTTTTGTAATCGTTTTCTCAACAATATTACCACTTCCATCTTCCGCACTAAATTTAACACTAATACTCTCATCCGGCTTCACTTCCACATTCGTCCAACGACATATCCACACACTTTCACTTGTTTCATCCGCACTACACTCCCCAACTACATTTCCAAGTTTCACCTGATCCGACACCGCCTTCACACCACCATCTTTCAGCTTCGCTTCTTTTACTTTCACAACCATATTCTTTGTCAACAACACGCCGCCCACAAATTTCCCCATATTCTCAAATTCTAAACTACTCTCATCAATCACTGGCTTCACTAAATCTAAACTGACACTTCCAACTGCTAATTGCGATGAACTATGTCCAAGTAAATCCGTTGCGTGAATCTTTACCTTCTTAACCCCTTCCCCCGTCCACGGCATTGGTAATACCCCCCCTTTGCCACTATCTTTTCCAAACTCATACACTTTCTTTGTATCAGCGTTAAACGCACTCTCTGTAAAAAATACCCCGCCCGTTTCCGCATCAAGCAACTCAATTTTTCCTAACCCCACTCCACTCTCCTCAACTTTAAAATTCAGCTTCAACTGCCCACCCACTTGTTGAGGCGCATTAATCCAAGTAATCACAGGACCCGATCCATCCGCAGTAATATCACTTGTTGCACTCGGATTTTTTCCTTTATCATTCACATCTTTAAATAATTCATACTTTACCGTAAAAGGATATGTTCCTTCTTTCACTCCTTCCGTTAACGGACTAAGATATGTACAGACAAAACCTAACGGTGACGAAGAACAACTATTAAATACTTCCACATTCTGCCCAATCGTAATCTTCACATCATTTGCATCAATACTTCCCTGCGCATCCGTACTATTTCCACCACCGCCCGCACCAGTTGCAGAAACCCCACTCACAAGCGCCTCAACTTTCCACACATCCCCTTCCGCATCAATTGCCCTTTCAATTCCTTTCTCACCAGCATTAGTAGTAATTTGCACACTAGACGCAAGTACATCCGCAGAATAAATTGGCATAGTAATAATAAGTATAATAATAAACAACCCCATACTTTTACTTATTATTTGTTTATTTTTTTTCATTTGAACACCGGCTGTAAATTCCCTCGTAACTGCTGTGAATATTTCCCTAAATCCCCCATAACTTGCAAATCCTCAATCACCCTCTTATGTTCCTCTTCAGGCACATTTTTCTCATCAAACCCTAATATATAAAATGTAAGTTCTTGGGAATTATATAACTGCTCAGGCGTTATCTCAAAATACATTCCCGACACATCCCACTGTAATTGACCTAACGGTACTTTTTTCAACCGTTGCTCATCAAAGGGAATCTCACACCCATCAAAATCCATACAGCCAAACGTCTGCGCAACCCCTGTACTATACCTTTTCTCCGCCGGAATCACCAATTCATCCGTACTTGTCAAAAATCCCATCACTTCATAAATTCCTGGCACTACCTTCATC